>Ga0111538_10001165_pt1 | contig 36962 bp, 31 predicted proteins | sample SoiMethybrSBSTD1_FD_79669 | JGI IMG/M metagenome (GOLD analysis project Ga0111538, IMG submission 79669) | Bulk soil microbial communities from a Populus tree surrounding site in Tennessee, USA - Soil MetaG P. TD hybrid SBSTD1 (version 2)... | ecosystem: Environmental > Terrestrial > Soil >...
ACAAGCGTGATGTACATCAACGATGTCGGCCAGAACACCTTCGAGGAGATCGACGTGGGGGCCGCGGGCGCGAACTTCGGCTGGGGCCTGACCGAAGGCCCGTTCAACCAGGGCTCGTTCCCCGACTTCACGCCGCCCATCGCGTATTACCACCACTCCGACGATTCGCAGAGTTTCCCCGAGAATAACAACTTCACCGGCTTCGCCATCACCGGCGGCGCGTTCTACGTACCCGACACCAACACCTTCGGCGCGGGGTTCACCGGCGATTACTTCTTCGCTGACTTCATCAACGGCTGGATCCGGCGCTACGATGCGAACCTGCAGCGGATCACGCGCTTTGCGACGAATATCGACGGCCCTGTCGCCCTGTGCGTGGGCAATGATGGGGCGCTGTACTACCTCGCGCGCACTTCGCAGAGCTCAAGCGCCGGCCGCGTCTTCCGCGTGCAGCGGAACTGACGGGTGCAGCGAGTGACAGCCGGTTGTCAGTTGCGCGCACAAGCGGTCCAGGAAGTGTCTTGATTCTCTGCCATCTGGCGACATCATCGATTGACGAGTGGCGGGTGACGAGTGATGAGCGCGTGGGGCAACGACAACAAGGAAAACGACAGCGCCACCTCGCTGAACCTCGGTCGCCGCGGCAACCTCGGCCCACCCTGCGACCGCGACCGCCGGATTTACAAACACCTTGCGCGCGCAACCTCGGGTGGTCGCTGCGCGCGTCTGGACACTTTGCGCGCGCAGAATGACCGGATTTCCGGGTTCGCGCCATCGCCGGGCGGATTCGGCCTCCTCCGACCTAAAGCATGTGGTGAATCGGACAGGCGCGCGCAACGTGTCATCAAATGCACGCGCGCTGGCGCTGGAATTGGGGCCGCCCCCGGCCCCCTGGCAAAGCCCGGGGCCAATGGCAAAACGAATTCACATGATCGAGCCCAGCCCCAGCGCTCTGCGCCACGTGCTGATCTGGCCCAGGTGCATCATCAGGTGGCTGGTACACAGGAACATCACCGCCGTGCCCACCTTGGGGAAGATCTCGCGGAAGCGGCCTTCAAACGGATTGTCACGCGCGAATGTCTCATCGCTCACGCCGGGCAGGACCTCGAGGACCTTGTTCCAGCCTTCGAAGAATGCCGCTGTCAATGTCTGCTTGTCGGGATACTTCGATGCGTCATCGTGGCAGACGCTGCCGGCCTGGAACATCTCCGGCCAGCCGGGGCGATCAACAACGAGATCCTTGCGCCCGATGAGCGTGAAGATGCGGTTGGGGTACAGGCACAGGTGGCCGACGACGAACGCCGGATGGTTGGCGTTCTTCACGGCACAGAAGGCGAACTTGTCGGCGGGGATGTCGCTGAACATCTTCTCGGCATGGCTCACGCCGCGCTGCAGGCATTGCGTGATGTAGTGCGCGGTGTTGAGCGTGGCAGGCTTGGCTTCGACGGCGGCGGTGGCCATGGCGGTGTGATCCTTGTTTCCGGGCGCGGCGATGATGAGGGGGATTGGATGGTCGATGATGGTATTCTCGACGGCTATGAGCGTTGCGGCCGCACCATCCATGGGCGCAAGCGAGCGAGCCGGCGCGGCGATCGCATGCCCGGTGAGGCTGGTGCGCATTGGCCTCGTCGCGCTGGTGCTGGCGATCTACTGGCCGGCCCTGCAATTTGGCTACGTGGACTTCGACGATCCCGATTACGTGCTGGAGAATCCGCCCGTGCGCGCGGGCATCACCGTCGAGGGCGTGCAATGGGCCTTCACGACGCGGCATGCCGGCAACTGGCATCCGCTGACGTGGCTGTCGCTCATGCTCGACGGCAGCCTGTTCGGCGACCGCGCGTTCGGCCACCACTTGATGAACATCACGCTGCACGCGCTCAACGTGCTGCTGGCGTTCTCGGCATTGCGGGGAATGACCGCCGCGCCATGGCGCAGCGCGCTGGCGGCCGCGCTGCTGGCGGCCCATCCGATGCACGTCGAGAGCGTCGCGTGGATCACCGAACGCAAGGATGTGCTGAGCATGCTGTTCTGGCTGCTCGCAGTGCGCGCGTATGCGAGCTATGCGCGCGTGCGGTTGGAAGTCCCCCGGCGGAGCCGCGGGCTGAAGGAATATGGAATGGTGGCGCTGTGGATGGCACTGGGGCTGATGTCCAAGGGGATGATCGTGACGCTGCCGGGCGTGCTGCTGCTGCTGGATCTCTGGCCGCTGAACAGGCTGAGCGAGCCGATCATGAGCGCCGCGTGGTGGAAGCGCTGCGCGACGTTGATCGTCGAGAAACTGCCCCTGCTGGCGTTGTCGCTGGCATGCGTGAGGCTGACGCTCTGGGCCCAACTCGACCAAGGCGCCATTCAGGAAGGACTCGTGCTGGAGTTGCCGCAGCGATTGCAGAATGTCGCGGTTGCGTACGTGATGTACGTGGGCAAGTTGTTCTGGCCGGTGAATCTCTCGTGCCTGTATCCAAACCCGCTACACCTGGGCGACTGGGCCTGGCCGCCGTGGCAGCCGCTGGCGGCGGCAGGGTTGGTGGCGGCGATCACGATCCTCGCGCTCGTCCTCTGCCGCCGCGCGCCGTTCGTGCTCACCGGCTGGATGTGGTTCGTGCTGGCGATGCTGCCGGTGATCGGATTGGTGCAGATCGGCAGACAGATCATCGCCGACCGCTACGCGTACATTCCCTTCATCGGGCTGTACATCGTGCTGGCGTGGACGCTGGGGGCGGTCGCGACGAAGTCACGACGTCGCGCGATGATTGTCGGCGGCATGTGGGCCGCGGCCGTGGTGATACTTGGCGCGATGTCTCATCGGCAGGTGTACGTGTGGCGCGACGGAGAGACGCTGTTCGCGCACGCTGCAGGCGTGACCGAGCGCAACTGGCTGATGATCAACAATCTTGCCGGCGTCCTGGAGAAGGCGGGTCGCCGCGACGAGGGGCTCGTGCGCCTGGAGCAGGCGGTCGCGATCTGCAGCGAGTGCGCATGGGTGCACCAGCATCATGGCGAGATGCTGCTGCGGGCCGGACGGCTCTACGAAGCCCAGCAGGCGCTCGAACGAGCCATCGAACTCGATCCCAACATGGCGCTGGCTCATGTCAACCTCGGCGTAGCCCTGATGCAGCGATCGCAAGCGAACGCGGGGCTGGAGCATCTGCATCGCGCCGTTGACCTGGAGCCGCGCAATCCGGAGTGGCGCATTCGCCTTGCGGCCGCGCTGAGCGTTGCCGGCCGCTCGACCGAGGCGATCGAGCAGGTGGAGGAGGCGATTCGCCTGGCGCCCCGTCGACGCAGCGAGTGGCAGCCGATGCTCGATGCCATCCGCACCGGCGCGACGAGCAAGGAACGCGTGCCGAGGTGAGCGCCGACTCGACATCGCTCACGGTCGCGACAACGGCGAAGCCGCCGGCCTGGCTCACATTGTGCACGTGCCTGGCGCTGGCGCTCGCGACGCTGGCGGTGTACGGCCAGACGTTCTGGTTCGACATGGTCGATTTCGACGACCCCGGCTACGTCAGCGACGCGAGCGGTCCAGTGAACGGCGGGCTCTCGCTTGCTGCCATCAAGTGGGCCTTCACCGCCACCAACATGGCCAACTGGCATCCGCTGACGTGGATGTCGTACCTGCTCGATCGCAGCATCCAGCCGCACGGCTTCGGCGTCTTTCACGTCACCAGCGTGCTGCTCCACATCTCCAATACGCTGCTGCTGTTCGGCGTATTGCGGATGCTCACCGGTGCACACTGGCGAAGCGCGGCCGTCGCGGGCCTGTTCGCGCTGCATCCAACCCGCGTGGAAAGCGTGGCGTGGATCAGCGAGCGCAAGGACGTCTTGAGCACGCTGTTCTGGCTGCTGACCATGTGGACGTACGCGACGTACGTGCGCAGCGGGAGGGCGGCGGCAAGACGCGCGTGGTATGCCATGACCGCGGTCTTCCTCGTGCTTGGATTGATGGCCAAGGCCATGCTCGTCACGCTGCCGTGCGTGCTGCTGCTGCTGGATCTCTGGCCGCTGCGGCGCATCGATCAGGTCCTCGGACGGCCGCCGAAAACCCTCAGCGATGTGGCGCGCGGCATGCTTCGGCTCTCATTCGACAAGGTGCCGCTGATGCTGATCGTCGCCGGCGCGTCGGTGATGACGTACCTCGCGCAGCAGGAGAACGGCGCGATGGCGCCGCTGTCGATGCGATCACGGGCCCTGAACGCCCCCATCGCCTGCGTGCGCTACCTGCTGATGCTCGTCTGGCCGCATGACCTGGTCGTGTTCTATCCGCAGCCGATGCTCTACGGCACGTCAAACTGGCCGCTGTGGCTGGGGGTGATGTGCACGGCGATCATCGTTCTGTTGACGCTTGGGTCGCTGCTCCTGTGGCGCCGCGCTCCGTTTGTCACTGTCGGCTGGCTGTGGTTCATCGGGACGCTGACGCCGGTCATCGGGTTCCCGGTGCAGGTGGGCAATCAGGCGATGGCTGATCGATACACCTATGTGCCGTATCTCGGGCTGTTCATCGCGATCGTGTGGTCGCTAGGCGAGGCGGCGAGGCGATGGCGTGTGCCCGGGGCCGTGGCGGCTGCGTGCGTGCTGCTTGTGTCGGGCGCTCTGGGCTGGCGCGCGGCTCTGCAGGCGCGCGTGTGGCGTAATACCGATGCACTCTTCCAGCATGCACTCTCGGTCGATGACGACAACTATCGCATTCACGAGATGTACGCATCGACGCTGGTGCGCGGCGCGCGCCCGGCAGAGGCCGAGCCGCATCTGCTGCGGTGCGTGGACCTTCAGCCGCGCTCGGTCAAGGCGCATCTGGAACTCGGCATGGCATTGGCCATGCAGGGCAAGAACGTCAGCGCCGCCTCGGCGTTCGAACGCGCCCTGGCCATCGAACCGGACAACGCGGCCGTGCATTGCAATCTCGGACAGGTCCTCTTCGCCAGCGGTGATGCGCGCGGCGGCCTGGCGCACCTCGAGCGCGCCGTCGAAATCGACCGGGGGAACAGGGAATATGCGGAGATTCTGTCCCAGACGCGCGAACGCACGCCGTGACTCAATCGGAGATGCGCGCCTCAGGCGCCGATGTACTTCGCGTAGATCGCGCGGGCCTGATCGGATGAGTGCACACCCTTGATGATTGCGCGACCGTTGGGAAACAGGGTGAGTTCGACGGCTGATCCGTTTTCGCCGCGCTCGTGCGCGAACTCGCCGCGCAGGAGAAAGCGGTTGGAGGAGAACGAGCCGTGCGACGCCAGCGTCCGCGCCATCGAGGCCAGGTCGAGCGCGCTGGCCGCCGCCGCAGCAGGCGGCGTGATCTGAACCGCGTCGCGCCCGCACAGCGCGGCGGTGAGTTGGGCCGCCTCGCCGCGCAGGAAATCGAATTGCCCCTGGCCGCAACACGGACACTGCGGATTGCGCGCGCCGCTGATATCGAAGCGGCGGATGTCGTTGTCCCAGGCGTCGATCGAAAGCAGCGAGCGATCGATCGCGTTGATATTGCCTGTGAGCAGCTTGATCGCGTGCGCGACCTGGTGGGCCGCGATCATCATCACGATCGGCCCGAGCACGCCGGCGGTGTCGCACGTGGGCGTCGCGCCCGGCGGCGGCGCCTCCGGGAAGACGCAGCGCAGGCACGGCGTGCTCTGGTCGCTGCTCCACTTCACACTCGTCGTCGATTCGGTCTGCCTCGTCGCGTCGTGGGGCAATACGCACATGCTCACGCCGCTCACGCCGACGGCGCCGCCGTACACATACGGCAGGCCCCGCGACACCGCGAGATCATTCAGCAGGTAGCGCGTCTCGAAGTTGTCGAGGCCGTCGAGAATGATGTCGGCGCTGTGCGCGAGGCGTTCGGCGTTCTGATGATTGAAATCATCCACGTGCGCGTGAATCGTCACGGCGCTGTTGATCGCGTTCAGTCGCGCCTTGGCCGCGGCCGCTTTGGGCATGCCCGCGGCGACATCCTTCTCGTCGTACAGGATCTGCCGCTGCAGATTGGTGATCTCGATGATGTCGCGATCGACGATGGTCAGCGTTCCCACGCCGGCACGGGCAAGGCCGTCAGCGATGGCGCAGCCCAGCGCACCGCAGCCGACGATCAGGGCGTGCGACGAGCCGAGCGCAGCCTGCCCCGATTCGCCGATGGCGGGCAGGAGCATCTGGCGGTGATAGCGCGAAAGGGGATTGCGGGTTGACGATGGTCGATTCACGATTGGCCAGACTCATCAAAGGCGCGCCGCATGCTTCGAAGGCGGATCGCGAAGCGCGAGGCTTCAGCTCGCCGGGCGGAGCATTCGCTCCCACCGCTGCACATCGAAATCAAAAAGGCCCGTTGTGGCGTAGTTTACGGTCAGTGCGTTCTCGGCAATGCCCGCGCTGGCGACATACAGCCGCGCCTTGACCAGTCGCGTCATGGCCGCGCGAATGAGATTCTGGTGCTGCTCGAGCGTGAACTCGCGCTGCCGCGCCGCCTTGGTCATGGCCGCGTCGATCTCCGCCTTGACCTCATCGACGGGCCAGCCAGCCTCGGCCTGCGCCGCAGCGCGCTCGATCATCAGTCGAAGTCGCCGCTGCGGCTCGGATTCGAATCGCTTCTCCAGCCACGTGCGAAACTCGTTTGTAGGAACATTGAGCGAGCGGGCGCGGCTGGTCAGCGCCGCGAGTTCGTTGAGGCGGTCATTGACCTGGGCCTGCTGCTTGTCGTTCAGCGCTCCGACGGCGGCGGACTTCTGCATCGCCTCGATGAGCGACGCCTGCGCGCGGGGATGCTCGATGAACGCCGGCAGCGTCTCGACCAGCCGCTCGAACGCGAGATCGGTCATCGTGAACGCCGGTGGATCGAAGGACGTCAGTTGCCAGCGCACATAGGCGTCGGTGAAGGCGTCGCGGGCGACCTGTCGCAGGATCTTGTCGAGCAGCGCCTGCTCCGGCGGAGGATCGCCAAACGACTTCGCGAAGTCGGCTGCGTTGCGAACCAGGGCGCCATCGGATTTCGATTTCTCCGCCTCGTCGGTCAGCAGATGTATGCACTGCGCGAGGTTGCCGGCCTTGGGCTTGTCATCGGGCCGCGAAGCGGGCGGCGCTGCAAGACCGAGCGCCAGCGCGAGGGCTGGCGCGAAACCGCAAGCGGCAAGCGCGAACCTCATGGCGGGGGCGTCCCGCCGAGCGCTTCGATCCATCTCTCGATGTCGTTGTCGCTGACGTACAGATTGAAGAACGACACATCCACGCGGCCGTTGGCGAGGAACGCCACGTCTTCGATCATGCGCCGCTGGAGGTCTTTCATTCGCTGAATCTGCTCGCAGACCATCTGCGTCTGGGGCGGGGTAAGAGCCAATTCGCCGACGGACTTGCCCAGATCGCGCGTCATGCGCGTCAGGTCGCCCTTGGCGTCGCGCGCGTCCCAGCCCGCGGAAACGGTCGTCGCGACGCGCTCGATCAGCCATTGCACCTTCCTCGGGCCGCGCGGCGGCAACTGGTTGTCGATCCACGCACGCCACGCCAGGGCCGGCCCGTTGAGCGTCTCGATGACCTCCCGCTGGTGGGCCAGTTCGCTCCAGGTCGTGCGCATCTTCTCGAGATCGCGCTCCTTGATCTCCGCGGCCGATTCCGCGAATTCGAACGCTGCGACCGTCTTGTCATCGGCGCACGGATTGCCCATGAGACCAGGCGCATCAGCCATGAGTTTGAGGAACTGGCGGTCATCCAGGGCCGGCAGGGGCGGATTGAAACTCGTCAGTTGCCAGCGCACGTAGGCGTCGGTGAAGATCGTCCGGTGCACGCGCCGCGTCAGTGCCTTGAGCACCGCATCGGCGGGAATCTCGTCCTTGAAGCGCGAGGCGAAGTCGGCCTGATCGTGGGCGAGACGAAAGTCCTTGCGCGACTGCTCGGCCTCGGCGATCAGCAGGTCGAGGGCGCGCTGAATGGCGGGCTTTTCGCGGCCGGGCCGGCTGGTTTGCGCGGAGGCGGTGGATGCGAGCCCCGCCAGGATGATCAGCATGATCAGGACGACCGTTGCGCGCATGACGCATGCTAAGCCGCGAGCGGCTTCTGCAACAACCCCAAACAACAACCGCGATCGCATGGTGCGATCGCGGTCGTGAAACGTTGGGTTGATGCCGGGCGGTGCTCGCCGCGGTCGAAACGGCTCGGCTCGCTACCACGCGAAGTGCGCGAAGGCCTTGTTGGCGTCGGCCATCTTGTGCGTGGTTTCGCGGGTGGTCGCGGCCTTGCCTTCGTTCTTGGCGGCGTCAAAGAGCTCCTTGGCCAGACGGTCGGCGATGGGCTTGCCCTTCTCGCCACGAACCGCCTCCAGGATCCAGCGGAACGCCAGGCTCATTTGGCGGCGTTCGCTGACCTGCATGGGCACCTGGTAGTTGGCGCCGCCGACGCGCTTGGAGCGCACTTCGACGTTGGGCTTGACGTTGTCGATGGCCTTCTGGAAGACCTCGATCGCGGTCGGGGGGAAGCCCTCGATCTTCTCTTTTTCGATGCGCGCCTGAATCAGGTCCAGGGCGTTATAGACGTTGCGCTGGGCGACGGCCTTTTCGCCGTCGTGCATGACGCAGTTGATGAACTTCGACAGCGTGCGGTTCTTGTAGCGCGGATCGGGGCGAAGTTGCGTGGCGGAACGAGTGATGCGGCCGGTCATGCGAGCAAATACTCCTTGTGGCTCATCGTCCGTCGAGGCGACGAACACGTGTTCACCGCGGCGTTTGTCGCGTCGCGATTACTTGCCAGTGTGTGAATCCAAGATCGAGAATCCAAAATCCAAAATCGATCGACTCAACCCTTCGGCCGCTTCGCTCCGTACTTCGACCGGCCCTTCTTGCGGCCGTCGACGCCCAGGCAGTCGAGCGAGCCGCGCACGACGTGGTAGCGCACGCCGGGTAGATCGCGCACGCGGCCGCCGCGTACCAGCACGATCGAGTGCTCCTGAAGGTTGTGGCCTTCGCCGCCGATGTACGCGGTGATCTCGCGGCCGTTGGACAGGCGCACGCGGGCGACCTTGCGCAGGGCCGAGTTGGGCTTCTTGGGCGTCATGGTGCGCACCTGCAGGCACACGCCGCGCTTCTGCGGACATTCATCCAGGTCGCGGACCTTGGACTTGGCCTTGGGCATCAGGCGGGGCTTGCGCACCAGTTGGTTCAGCGTGGGCATGGGGGAGGATCTGAGGTGACAGGTCAGGGCTTGCGAGGGCGGCGGGAGTACGTCAAGGCGATGCCACGCCAACGACGAGATCCCCCATCCTTGGGCAAAAGTGAGGGCGAAACTGTAGCAGAGCCAACCAATTGCGGCAAGCGATCGGCCCGACACCCCCTGACGCCTGTCACCTGAAACCTGCCCTCACCACGTCATTCGCACGGGATCGCGTTCGATCTGCCACATCAGGCCATCCCAGCGGCAGGTGACGCCTTGGCGGCTGGCCCCGCCTCCGGCTGTCCAATCGCCGACCTCGCCGCGGACGATGCCGGCGTTCTCATCGCGGCTGAAGATGACGATCCGCAGTCGCGTCGCCAGCGGGCGCGGCTCCTCACCGGGGAAGCGATCGACGCCGGTGCGCCGCCAGGTCTCGGTCACCCACGCAATGGGAACCTTGAGATCATCCAGCGATCCGAGCACGCGCAGTCGAAACTCATCGCTGTCGATGCCGATGTCGGGCGGATCGTTCTCCTTGACCGGGTCGAGCACGAAGTTCGTGAGGTTGCGCGCGACGCGACTTTCGTAGGCGGCGCGATAGAGCGAAGCATGCAGCAGAATCTCCTGCCGGGCCCGCGTATCGCTCACATCGGGCATCGTGGCGATCTTGCCTGCCGCCAGTTGGGCCGAGTTGAGTTTCTCATCGAGCAGCCGCAGCGTGGCCGCTGACTGATCTTCTTCAACAGGCCGCACGTCGATCTGCACCGGCGGCGGCGACGCGCTGGCATTCGATGACGCCGGCTTCTCAGGTGCACCGCACGAACAGAGTGCGATGGTCAGCAACATCAGAGGGAGCCGAATATGGAAGCAAGGGGCATTCATCTCACGGCGGCCCCGAAATCTCATCGCCCGGCGGCCAGGGTTCGTCACACACGACGATCGCGCTGACGCGCCAGTATCCATAGCCCGACTGATCCTTCGGCCGGATGTTGAGAATCTCCAGTTCGATCGCATGCCTGCCAGCGGTGAGTTCGGGCAAAGGGATCTGTATCGGTTCGACCAGCAGGCCCGGATTCCATCCGCTGCGATCAAGGTCGCTGGCCCACAGCGGCCGGCCATCGATCTCCATGCGACCGCTGGTGGGATTCGTCTGGCGCAGCGGTCCGCCGCGTTCACTCCATGGCCGCCACCGTGCGACTTCGATGCCGTCGATGCGCAGCACGTGCGAGCGGCTGATGAACTCGTCGCCGCCTGCGCCGTCGGTGGCGTGACCGGTGGTCAGCAGGTGCAGGCGCGGACGCGACAGGCCCTTCGGCACGTCGACGCTCGCCTTGATCGTGCGCTTCTCCGCCGTGACTTCGCTGTTGAAGATCGGCGCGGCCCAGATCGGCCGTCGATAGCCCACGCCTTCGGTGGTATACGACAGCGTCAGCGTGACCTTCCATGCCGGCTGCTTCCATGTGCTGATCCAGACACGAATCGAGTGCTCGCCAGCCAGCAGCGGCGCGAACGCGGTGAGGTCGGCGGTGTACGTCGCCGGGCCGCCAAACGGTGTGACAAATCGCATCAACTCGATCTCGCGCGATCCCGGTGCAACGGTGGTGGCGGGATAGTCCGGCTGAGTGCCCGACGGCTGCGATGCTGATGGCTGCGTGGTGGCTGCGGGGCGCGTCGTCGGCTGCGAAGCCGGTTCGCTGCGCGACGCCGGCGTGTCGCCCGCGGCTGCGATCGTCACCGAGCCAAGGCGCGTCCACGGATCGACCGGCCGCACCTTGTCATCCTGCTGCAGCAGCGCCGGCTCAACGATCAGCGTCGCGAGTATGCGCCGGGCATCGCGCATATTCGCCGGCAACGGCGGCAGGGCGATGGTGCGTTCGATCTGCTGGCCGTTGCGATACAGCCGCACAGCGCCATCGCGCTGCGTGCCGTCGGCCAGGGCCTTGTCGAACTCGACCGGCTGCTCGTCGAAGACCGCAATGATCTGGTCGTCGGGCGGCGCGGCGTGCGCAGCGGGGGCGACGGGGGGGGCGCACGACAGGCAGCAGCCGATGAGGGCCAGGAGTGTCCGCGATAGGCGCGTCCGCATCACCATGCAAGACACATCATCGTCCTGAATCAGTCCGCTGTCACGAATCCTTGTCGGCCGCGGGTAGGGGATCGTGGCGATGCTCGTCGATGGCCTTGACGGCGAGGCGGTCGCAGCGTTCGTTCTCGGGGTGGTTATTGTGACCGCGCACCCAGTGGCAGGCGATCTGGTGCGTCTGCCGCAGGTCGTCCAGCCGCTGCCACAGTTCCAGGTTGAGGACGGGCTTCTTGTTGGCGGTGCGCCAGCCGCGCCTCTTCCATTGGTCCATCCATTCCTTCAGGCCGTTGATGACGTACTGGCTGTCGGAATAGAGGTCGACGCGCGTGGGCTTGTCCAGCGACTGCAGGCCCTCGATCACGCTCATCAACTCCATGCGGTTGTTCGTCGTGCGCGGATGGCCGCCGGTGCGCTCCAGTTCCTTGTTGGTGGGGGGGTGGCGCAGGATGAACGCCCAGCCGCCGGGCCCGGGATTGCCCGAGCAGGCGCCGTCGGTGAACAGTTCCACATGCGGAAGAACGTGCTGATGAGTGCTCATGACCGTGCGGGGCGCGAAGATGTCGGGCCCACGACGAGCGGGACTGTAAAGGGAAAGCGGCGGTCGCGCCAACAGCGTGAGCGAAAAGAATCCGACTTCCCGGGCGATCGCTGCAAGTGCCATCCGCCAAGATCATTACGCCGCCGCTGTTGTCGCGCTGCAGCCGCCGGCGATAGAGTCCGGGCACATGGCCTCGCCCACGTCGTCCGCCCCCGCTGCCCCCAGCGTTCATCGAATTGAAGTGCGTCCGCGTGCGGGGATGCCCGATCCGCGCAGCGAGGCCGCGACGCGCGACGCGAAATTGCTGCGCGCGGCCGACGCCCCAGCGCGCATCGATGCCAGCGGCGTGTACCTGATCGAAGGCGATCTCGATCGCAGCCAGATCGAGCAGGTGGCCCGCGAACTGCTCGCCGATCCCGTCACCGAAAGCGCGACGGTCGGCTCGAGCCCGGCCCGGGGCGGTTCGGCCCTGATCGAGGTCCATCCCCTGCCGGGCGTGATGGATCCCGACGCCGAGGCCGTCAAGATCGCCATTCACAGCATGCTGGGGGTTGAGGCCGATGTCCGCACCGGCCGGCGCTACGACATGCAGGGCGCGACGCCCGCGGCGGCCCGCGACATTGCTGAGCGCCTGCTGGCGAACACCGTCATTCACGCGATTCACGATCGTCCTTATCACCCGGCGTCGTTCCCGCACGGCTCGCCGTACACACTGGCGGTTCGCAGCGTGCCGCTGCGCGATCTTGACGATGCCGCCCTGCAGAAGATGTCGCGCGAAGCGCATCTGTTTCTGTCGCTGGATGAGATGAGGGCGATTCAGAACGAGTACCGCCGCCTCGGCCGCGACCCGCGCGAGATCGAACTGGAAACCATCGCCCAGACCTGGTCCGAGCACTGCGTGCACAAGACCCTGAAGGCGACGATTCGGTATCGCCAAACAGGCTTAGCCGACGTCCTCGCCGCCGCGGCGACGGCAAAGCGCCCGAATCACGAGGTTCATGCCGACGGCAGCGTCACAATCCACAACCTCCTGAAATCCACCGTCGCTGCCGCGACGCATGAGCTCATGAAGGATGGCATCGAGTGGTGCCTGAGCGTGTTCGTGGACAACGCGGGCGTGATCGCCTTCGACGATGAGCACGCGGTGTGCTTCAAGTGCGAAACGCACAACCATCCATCCGCGATCGAGCCGTACGGCGGCGCGGCGACAGGCATCGGCGGCTGCATCCGCGATGTCATCGGCACCGGCCTCGCGGCCAAGCCCATCGCCGCCACCGATGTGTTCTGCGTGGCCAGTCCTGATCTCCAGAATGTTCCGACGGGCTGCCTGCCCCCGCGCCGGATTCTCAATCAGGTCGTCGCCGGCGTACGCGACTACGGCAACCGCATGGGCATCCCGACGCTCAACGGCGGCGTGTGGTTCGATGATGACTACGTGGGCAACCCGCTGGTGTACTGCGGCGTGATCGGCCTGATGCCGCGCGACAAGATTCGCGGCGCGGCGAAGGCCGGCGACCGAATCATCGCCGTGGGCGGCCGCACGGGGCGCGACGGCATTCACGGCGCGACATTCTCGTCCGCTGAACTGACCGACACGCACGCCGACGAGTTCAGCCACGCCGTGCAGATCGGCAACGCCGTCACCGAGAAGATGCTGCTGGACGCCATTCTCGAGGCGCGTGATTCCACAGGCGGTTGCCAGTACAGCGGCCTGACAGATTGCGGCGCGGGCGGATTCTCCAGCGCCGTGGGCGAGATGGGCAAGGAACTCGGCGCGATCGTTGATCTCGAACGCGCGCCGCTCAAGTACGCCGGCCTTTCACCCACGGAGATCTGGATCAGCGAGGCCCAGGAGCGCATGGTGCTCGCCGTGCCGCCGGCCAATGTGAAGTCGTTGCAGGCGATCTGCGACAAGCACGGCGTGGAGATGTGCGATCTCGGTGTCTTCGGATCGGAGTCGCGCGAGTTGATCCTGCGCTATCACGGCACGGAGGTCGGTCGGCTGTCGATGGACTTCTTGCATGAGGGCCTGCCAGAAACGCTGCGCGAGGCGGTGTGGGAAACGCCCAAACGCCGAAACGTCGAAACGCCGAAATCGGTCCTGCAGCCGCACGTCGGCGATGTGCTGATCGACCTGCTCTCGCATCCGAACATCGCAAGCAAGCAGTGGATCATCCGCCAGTACGATCACGAAGTGCAGGGGCGCACGGTGATCAAGCCGTTGACCGGCAGCGCTGATCGACCGGGGCCAGGCGATGCGGCGGTCATCACGCCGGTGCTGGGCTCGACGCGCGGCCTCGCGATCGCCAACGGCCTGGCGACGGGCCTCAAGGACGATCCGTACGTGATGGCCCTCGCGGCGATCGACGAGTGCGTGCGCAATCTCGTGTGCGTCGGGGCCGATCCGGCGCGCACCGCCATCCTCGACAACTTTTGCTGGCCGTCGTGCAACGATCCGGCGAATCTCGGCTCGCTGGTGCGGGCGGCCGAGGCGTGCTACGACGGCGCAAAGGCCTACCGCACGCCATTCATCTCCGGCAAGGATTCGCTGAACAACCAGTTCACTACAGATGACGGCCGCACGATCCGCATTCCGCCGACGCTGTTGATTTCCGGCATCGGCATCGTGTCCGACATTCGCAAATGCGTGACGATGGACGCCAAGCGCGCGGGGAACGTGCTGATCATCGTGGGCGAGACCGATGCTCGCATGGGCGGCTCGCATTACCAGATGGTCTTCGATCACGTGCGCGATGCGGCCTTGCCGGCGGTCGATCTGGCGCGCGGGCCGCGCACGGCGGCGGCGGTGGCGCGCGCGATCGCCGCCGGCACGGTGCGCAGCGCGCATGACTGCAGCGAGGGCGGGCTGCTGGTTGCGGCGGCCGAGATGGCATTCGCAGGAGACTTCGGGCTGCGGCTGGACCTGACGATGCAGCCGGCTGCAGGCGATCTGGATCTGGCGGCGCGATGCTTCGCCGAGACACCCAGCCGGTATCTGGTCGAGGTCGAGCGCGCGAATCTCGACGCGTTCGATCGATCCATGGCAGGCACGCGCTACGCCATCATCGGCGAATTCAATGACACGCAGCGGCTGACGATGCTCGATGGCGACGTCGATCTCGATATCGCGGACCTGCGCGCCGCGTGGACTCGGACGCTCGATTGGTGAGCGCCTCCGCGAATCGTGCGTACAACCCGCGACCAATGCTCGCGGCTTTGCATACACTTGACGCGACGATGCCCGACGACCGAAATGCCGCGACGCCGTCCGCCCTGGTCATCACCGCCGCGGGGATCAATTGCGATCTCGAACTCGCGCATGCGTTCGAACTTGCGGGCGCGCGGGCGGAGTCGATTCATCTTCATCAATTGATCGAAGCACCGGCGATCATCGATCGATTCGACCTGATCGGCCTGCCGGGCGGCTTCAGTTTCGGCGATGCGATCGCGGCCGGGCGCATCGCGGCTGCAATGATGCGCCAGTCTCTTTGGGAGGCGCTCGTACGTGCGGTCAAGCGCGGTGTGCCGATCATCGCGCCGTGCAACGGATTCCAGATCGCGGTGCAACTCGGATTGCTGCCCGGGCCGGAGGCGAATGAGCGTTGGCCTGATTCGCCTCCCACGCCGAGCGTTGCGCTGGCCGCCAACGCCTCGGCCCGCTTCAGCGATCGCTGGTGCCGCATCGAGATTCCATCGCAGACGCGCTGCATCTGGACCCGCGGCATCGAGCCTTCGAACGACAACGCAGTTCTGCCCATCGCGCATGGCGAAGGCCGCTTCATCGCCGCCGAAGTACCGCAGATCGCGCGACTCGAGCGCGGCGGCCAGATCGCCGTGCGCTACGCCGCCGATGACAACCCCAACGGCTCGATGGGCGATATCGCCGGCATCTGTGATGCGACGGGCCTGGTGCTGGGCCTGATGCCGCATCCCGAGCGATTTACGAGTTGGATGCAGCATCCTCGGTGGACGCGACTGGAGCGATCGATGATCGAGGGCGCGACGCCACTGGGGCTGAAGATGTTCCGCAACGCGGTGGCGCATGCACGCGCCCGTGCGAGCGCGCACTCAGGCGTCGGCCGATCTGCCGGCCCCCAAGTCCCCAGGCCTGCGATGAGCGCCCACGTCTGATCGATCCGCACGAGCGCGCGCCGCCGTGTCCACGTTCTTCTCCAACAAGTATCTGAAGTACCGGCGGCTGCTGGAGCGCGGCGCGGGCGCGCCGTCCATCGTGAAGGACCTTGCGTGTGCCAACTGCGGTTACAACCTGCGCGGGCTCAAGCCCGGCCGGGTCTGTCCGGAATGCGGCAAGGTCATTCCGTTCGATGTGCCGATGGCCATGGATCCAATGCTCGGGGGCGACGCAGCACGTCGCTCCAAGACGTTGTGGGGCCTGACGTTGATGACGGCCGCGGTGGCCTGCGCCGTCGCGCTTCGCATCGGCGCCGTGGCGCTGTGGTCATTCACCTATTGGCCGCCGCTGACGCTGCACGCATCGGTGAAACTGGCGATCGCACTGACCTGGAGCATCGGCGTGATCCTGGCGCTCCCGCGCTCGATGGATGCCGGCCGCTCTCTGCGCCGCGTCGCGAGACATCTGGTGGTCCTGTCACAGGTGCTGTGGATTCCGTCAGTGCTGTGCGGCCTGCTGGCGCTGATCCCGGGCCTGGCTGCCAGCGCGCTGGTGTTGGCGCAATGGTCGCAGGTGCTGAGCGTGCCGGCGATGATCGGCGCCATCGGCGTCGCGCTGTTGCTGCTTCACGCCGCTGACGAGATCGAACTGGATGATGCGCCGCGCCTGATCGGCCTTGCGGTGTGGACCGTGCCGGTGCTGACCGGCGTACTGATGTTTGTGCCGCGCGTGGTCGGCTTCGTCACGCTGAGCCTGATTGGGCCGCTCATGCTGGCATGGGCCTGGTACATGATTAGTTTCGCGCGCGGCGTGTGGGAGTTCAGGCACTACGTTGAATGGGGCATGCGGCAGGCGGGCGATGTGGGCGATCGCGAGGCTCGCATCGCCCAGACGCGCGCCGAGTTGCAGCATGAAGCCGATTCGCAGGTTCGAACGCTGCCGGTGCCGCCGCATGCGCCGCCGACGAAGCCCCAGCCGCGCCGAGCCTGACTCTGTCGCTTCCATCAGAATGATGCACCTCAGCCAGATGGCGCGGCGCCAGCTCCTGCGAGACGCTCGTTGGAGAACCACGGAATCTTCAGCCGCTGGGGATCTACCGTCAGGGCATCGAACGATGCTCCAGTCAATCGCGAGAGCGGCAACTCGCGCTCCAGCCTCACCAGCGACTTGTCAGTTGTCATTCGCTGAACGATGTACTCGACCGACTGCCGCTGTTGTTCATCGGTGGACGACCGGACCGGCTCCAGCAAAGGCAGAACATTCCGGCCGAAACCCCACAGGGCACGGGCGGCGATGATGGCGTCGTCCCTGATCGAGTTGTCTGCGAGGTGCGAAATGAGAATCGGAGTCGCCACGTCGATCAACGGCTGATGTCCCCCGCATCCTGCCGCCGCAGCGCACAACAGGCGCTGCATGGCATCATCGCCCTGCATCGCGTCGCGCAGCAGCGGGTCGGCGGCGGCAGCGTGCCTGCTCAAATAGTTGAACGCGGTTCGCTTTGACCCCGGCGTCGTTGATCGAAGTTCCTCCACGCTCAATTGCAGCAGGGCCTGGAATACGTCGCCCGTAGTCTCAGTCTGCCGAAGCAGGTTCAGCACCGCGCGACGCTGCTGCTGGTCGGCGCTGTGCATGGCATTCAGAAGCATGGGACGTGCCTGATCGACCCGCGAACGAAGGAAATCCTCGGCCCTCTCCGCGTTCCCGTTCTGGTCGTCGGAAGCCAGATCATCGACCGCGATCGTGAGCAATTGGTCGAGCGCATCCCCACCGATTTCGGCGGACCACAGCAGGTGGGCAACGCGACTGCGCTGCTGGCGATCGCCGCTCTGCAGAGCGCTCACCAGCAGCGGCGCGGCGCGATCGACACGCCTGAAAAGGAAGTCCTCCGCCTCCCTTGCATTGCCGGTCACATGGTCGTCGCGAAGATGATCCATGGAAATCTGGATCAGACCGTCCTCGACCTCAAGCAGCTCCTTGAGAAGTTCCCCGTCGAGCCCTGCTGATCGCAACAGGTCGACGACGTACCGGCGCTGCTGAAAGTCCTCGCTGTGCATGACCTTGACTAGCAATGGCGTGGCCGGGTCGAGATACTGCTGCAGATACCACATCGCTTCGCGCGCTTCATAGCGGGCACGGCTGCGAAGTTGCTCAATGGTCACACTCAGCAATTCGTCAGACGGTGCGGGCCGGCTGGGCATGGAACGCAGGACCCTGGCCGCCAGCCAACGCTGCTGCCAATCATCCGAGTGCAGCGCATCGAGCAGCGGCTGCTCGTCGAAGACGGCGAAGAACGCAAGCGATTGCATCGCCCGCTCCGAGACGCCCGAGGAACCCCCATCCTTCAAATCGTTCACGAGCAGTTGGACGAACAGGGATATCTGCGTATCAGTCAACTGGTGATCCATCGCCCGCCGGCGGATCTCGTCGCGCACTTCCAGCGGTGTGCCGATGCCCAGCAGGCCTTCACCTCGAAGCAGCAGGTCCGTTGGTGTGCATCGCACCAGGGTCATCGCCGACATCGGCGGGTACCGATAGATCAGCAGCCCCGCGATGATGAAGATCGATCCAAGATGGGCCGGCCGCCAGGCGCGCGGCGAGCGGAGCATCTGCCGCGTGCGCTGAATGCCGCGGCCGCATTCAGGGCAGATGATTGGACGACCCGGTTCAAATCGATGGCCGGACAGGTCGTATCCGCAGCGCGGCTTGAACACCATCCACACCGGCATGAGGCGCTGCCGCCAGCCCAGGTGCGGGCCGGGGCAGAGGTGACGTCGCGCCGCGCGCAGCCACATCCAGCATCTCAGCATGATCAGCAGGATGCCAACGGACGCCAGGATGCCGGGAACGACGAACGCCACGACGCACTCCGGCATGCTCATCGGCGCCGCACCGCGGTCCGGCTGCAGGAATCGCCCGTGGCGGCCGCGTCCGGAATCGACCAGGAATATCCCAGGGGCGCCGCCGGTTCTCTTCCTCGCGGCCCGATTTGCGGTCAGAGAGCCGCAGACCGCGCGTCAGCGATAGCATCCAGCCACGCGTCTGACAGGAGTCTGCAATGTTCAGCCACCTTCGGTGGATCGTGCTTTCGACGGCCCTGTGCGCATGCAGCCTGTTCGCCGCAGCGTGCAGCCCCGGTTCGCCGGACGGCCGTGCCATCTCACCCGCTGCGTTGAGCGGTCAGACGCCAACTGCATCTCCCTCACCCGATCAGGATCTACCATCCATGGTGCGTGTCAGCGTGTTCAATTCCGCCGGCGAACTGGTCGCCGTCGATTCGCCTCGCGTGGTCAAGACCGATGCCCAGTGGAAGGCGCAACTCACGCCCGAGCAGTACACCATCGCCCGGGCCAAGGGCACCGAGCGTGCCTTCTGCGGCACGCTGCTCGACAACCACCTCGACGGCGTCTACACCTGCATCTGCTGCGGCCTGCCGCTGTTCGCGTCCAATTCCAAGTTCAACTCCGGCACCGGCTGGCCTTCCTTCTTCCAGCCCATCGCCAAGACCAACGTCATCGAGCACACCGATGACAGTTACGGCATGGCGCGTACGGAGATTCTCTGTGCGCGGTGCGATTGCCACCTCGGCCACGTGTTCGATGACGGGCCGCGCCCGACCGGCCTGCGCTTCTGCGTCAACTCCGAGTCGCTGATGTTCGTCGAGCAGGGCGATGTTGCGAAGATCGCTGACGCGGCGACGGAGGCGAAGGCGGTCCCCCAGGCGACGAGCAAGCCCGCCGCGAGTCAGCCTGGGCAACTGGCCAAGGCGGTGTTCGCCGGCGGCTGCTTCTGGTGCGTCGAAGCCGTGTTCGAGGAACTTGAAGGCGTCAAGGAGGTCATCTCCGGCTACGCGGGCGGTTCGAAGGAGACCGCGGACTACAGGGCCGTCTGCACGGGCACGACCGGCCACGCCGAGGCGGTCGAGATCATCTACGACCCGTCGAAGATCACCTACGAGGAACTGCTGAAGGTGCACTTCGCCACGCACGACCCCACGACGCTCAATCGCCAGGGCCCCGATGAAGGCACGCAGTACCGCAGCGCGATCTTCTACCAGAACGACGAGCAGAAGCAGATCGCCGAGGCGTTCATCCAGGACATGACCGATGCCAAGGCGTTCAACAAGCCGATCGTGACGACCCTCGAATCGCTGAAGCCCGACGCGTTCTACGCCGCCGAGACGTACCACCAGAACTACGTGTGCAACAATCCGATGCAGGGCTACGTCCGCGGCGTGGCGCTGCCGAAGGTGGACAAGGTGCGCGCCAAGTTCAAGGACATGCTCAAACCCACGAGCCCGCTGGACAAGAAGTGAACGGACGCACGGCGGCCCGGTCAGGCGGGCCGCGTCACCTCGGGACCGGGCCAGCGCAGCGGATACGCCTCCGGCAGTGCGCTCACGCCAAGTTTCTTGAGCATGTGCAGGCACTGGACGCGATGGTGCGTGGTGTGATCGAACACCTGCGCCAGTGCCTGTGCGGCGGAGATCGTCGTGTTGCCGAAGGGCCAGAACACCGGCGCGTCCAGATCGCCGCCGCTGGCCTGCAGAAATCGATCCAGCGCGCTGCGCAACGCGAGTTCCGCCTCATCGAGCAGGCTTCGCAGACCTTCGATGCTTGTCTTGCGCGCGTTGAACGTCGGTGGCGGCGTGAACTTCTTCCTGTCGAAGTTGTCGGCAAAGAAGAACATCGCGCCGATCGTGTGTGCCAGCGTGCTCTGCAGCGTGTGCGGCGGCGGGCCGATATCGAGCGGGCGATTGAACTGTTCTTCGCTCAAGCCCCGGCACGGTTCCAACACCTGTCGCAGGCTCCAGACGCTTGCCGCCAGTTGCACGTCGATCAGCTTGTTCATGTTCCTCGCTCCGCCGCCAGGGCATCGAGGTGCGGAAGATCCGTCACGCCCAGCCTCCGAAGCATATTCAGCGCCTGGGCACGATGGTGCGCGCCGTGCGTGGCCACGTGCACCAGGGCCGAGGCCCGCGTGAATTGCATCACCGGCATCTGCGGCGCGAACTGCACGCTCATCGTCTGATCGAGCCGCGCCTCAGCGTCCTGCGCCGCCGCACGGAATTCGCGATCGCCCTGCTCCAGCAATCGAAGGAGGTCATCGACGCTGAAGCGCGCTCCGGGTTGCTCGATGCTCGGACGCACCTCGCGATGCATGATGCGGTCGCTCCAGCGCAGCATCGCGCCGACGACATGGCGAAGCGTGTCGTGCAGGCTTCCCGGGCCGATCTCGAAACGCTGGTGGAACTGATCGGCGCTCAGGCCGCGACATGTCTCGAGCGTCAGCCGCGTGGCGTACAGGTTGTGATCGAGCAGACGCTGGAGCAGGAGGTTCATGGCGCGTTCTTCTTCGGCTTCGGTGCGTCGGCGTCCTGCAGGCCCAGATGCTGCAGGTAGTCGCGCATCTCCTTGTTCCAGCGCTGGTAGGTCATGGGCACGACGGTGCTGTGATCGGCCCGCGGCACGAGCAAGAAGTAACCGTCGCCTGCCGGCAGCGGATGCTGCTTCTGCAGGGCCTCGATCTTCTGTTTCAGTTTCGCCACGGCGCGGTTGAGGTAGTACGAATCCTCCTCGCCGCACGCCAAACGCACGCGCTGCAGCATGATCGGGCCGTATTTCTCCCAGTCGCCTTCGATCAGGCGGGCCATGTCGAATCGCTTCCAGTTCTCGACGACGTCCTTGTGGATCTCGCCGGTGAGCGGATCGAACATCGGCTGCGGCAGGCCCGACTTCGGATCGCGCGGGCTGAACATCGCCTCCCATGCATCCCACTGCTGGCCGCTGCGGCCATCGGGATCGATGGCATGCTCCATGCCATTCTCCTGCCGCACGGTCATCAGGACGCTCTGCGTCGATGGACTCGTCCAGTTGCGATACGAAGGCGTCTCGCTGCCATCAGCCTGTGTGAACATGTTCTTCTCGGCGTAGATGTCGGTCATCTGGAAGCACGAGAAATCCACCGGGTCGGGCGAGCGGCTCCAGCAGGCGCCGAACGTCTCGGGATGCGTCAGTTGCAGCCACAGGCTGGACCAACCGCCGGATGAATGGCCGGTGACGATGCGCGCCTCCGGTTTGGCGACGAGGTGGAAGCGCTCTTCGAGATAGGGGATGAACTCCTTGACCAGCGCCTCGCCGCGCGGCCCGTTGCTGGCCGAGTCGCAAAAGCCGTGATGACCAAGCGGAGCATCCGCGTCGAGGCAGACGTACACGGCGATCGGTGCGATCTCCTCGACGCCGGGCGCCAACAGCATCTCGGAATACTCGGCCGCTTCCTCATCGCGACCGCCGAAGCCGGGAATCCAGTACACCGCCGGCCATTGCGTGCGCGGATTGGCGGGATCGCCCCAGCCTTGCGGCAGCGCGACGCCGGCGCGATGGAACACGTCGTAGCCATAGAACGCGCTGAGCATCTCGCTGCGCAGCTCAACCCATTTCAAGTTGTCGGTCTCCGGCCGCGGCGGGCGCGCATCGATGCGATGCCTCAGCGTGATCTCGACCGTGTCGTCGCGCTTGGATGAGAGGTCTGCCTCCACCACGTCGCTGTACACGTTGCCCGTGCCCTGCTCGTGCGAGCGCGTGATCTGGTCCGCGTCGAGAATTGCCTGAACGCGCACCTTGCCTTCGAGAGTGTCGAGTGACGCCGGCCAGGCCAGCGATGAGCCATCGAGCGTCGCGACATCGCCGCCCTTCAATTCCTTCACCCCGATCGAAGCGATGGGCTGGGGCTTCTCGAAGAACGGCCCTTCGATGGGGTCGCTGCGATCGAACGGCCGGCGCGTCTCGGTGATGAAGAACAGCACGATGCGGCCTGTCGCCGGCTCGGTTCGCGCCGCGGGATCGAGGCGCACGCGATAGGTGTCCGCAGCCTCGCTCTTCGAGCACGACAGCGCGGCGAGCACGATCAGCGCGATTCCGAACGTGCACACGAGGCGGCGGGCGATAACAGTTTCAAGCGGCGGCGATGTGGGTGAGACAGCGAACATCGGCAACACGATACACGCTCCGTTCGCTTGCAAGCCGTGTGGCACCCGCGGGAGGTGATTCGATACAATCGTCGCGTTGATTGATCGCAAGGAGCCGCGCCGCATGGTCTGGATTCTCTCAGTCAGGTGTGCACGCCTCGCCTTGGCCCTGATGGCGGCGGCTTCGATGCCGTCCATATCGGGCTGCGGCGCGAACAAGCCCGGCTGGGCATCGCTCGATCCCAATGACTGGAGCAACCAGCGCATCGCCGACCATCCGCTTGTCCTGGATCTGGCAGGGCCGATCTCGGTGGATGTGGGCACGTTCGCCGGCAACGTGACGATCGAAGCCGATCCGGATCTGACCAAGGGCGAGGTGACGATCGTGCGCGAGGGGCTGCACGGCTTCGGTCGCTCGAAGGAGGCGAAGGCCTCGCTCAGCGACATCACCGCTTCAGTCGATCTCGTCGCGGCCGACACGTCGCGCGGCCAACTCGGCCAGACGCTGCGCATCCGGGCCGAGACCGCCAACGCCGAGCCGCACTTTCAGCGGGCGCACGTCTACATCAAGGCCCCGGCGATCGACGGCGTGTTCGTCGCGACCGACGATGGCAACGTCACGGCCAAGCACGTCGAGGGCGCAATGGACATCGAGACCTCCAACGGCCTCGTCAGCGTGCGAACCAACCTCACCCTGCAACGGCCGGTGACGATCATCAACAGCAACGGCGACATCATTCTGCGCATGCGCGGCGAGGGCAGCGGGGCTTTCGACGCTCAGACCATCAACGGCCGCGTCTCCGCCGACATCCGGTACGGCTCGGTCAGCGTCGCAGCCGTGACGCGCGATGATCTCTACCAGGCCACCTTGAACAAGGGAACCAACAAGATGGTCCTGCGCACCACCAACGGCGACATCAAGATCGCGGTGATGGATGAGAACGAGGAAGCCGTCGTGATGCCCAGCCACCACAAGAAACCGAAGGAAGAGCCGCTGGTCGCGCCCGCCCCGGCCACGCAGCCCGACTAGGGTCCTCACGCCTCGGCGAGATTGTTGGGTGCGATGCGCGAAGTGCAGGATCACTATTTTCGCCTGGCCAAGGAGGAGGGTTATCTTTCGCGCGCAGCGTACAAACTGATCGAGATCGATGAACGCAAACGCATCATGCATAAGGGCGACCGCGTGCTCGATTGCGGCTGCGCCCCGGGTTCGTGGCTGCAGGTCGCGTCCAAGCGCGTCGGCGAGCGCGGCGTGATCGTCGGCATCGACCTCGTCAAACTCGGCCGCAGGATCGCGAACAATGTCGCTGTGGTGCAGGGCGATTTCACCGTCGCCGAGCCCGGCGAATTGATGGCACTCGCGGGCGAGCCGATCAAGCCGTTCGATGTCGTGCTTTCGGACATGGCGCCGAGCACCTCCGGCGACCCCGAAGGTGATCATCATCGCTCGGTGCGATTGTGCGAGGCCGTGCTCGATCGCTGCCCGCTGCTGCTGCGCGTCGGCGGTAACCTCGTGATGAAGGTCTTCGAGGGCGGGGCGTACATGGATCTGGTCAAGCGCATCGAAAAACTCTTCGACGACGCCAAGGGCTTCAAACCCAAGGCCTCGCGCAGCGAATCGACCGAGATGTATATTGTGGCGCACGGCTGGCGCGGCATCGATCCGAAATCGCTCATCGAACGCCCGACCGATGTCAACGTGCTCGCGCCGCCACGACCCGCGCCCCGCGCCGGGTGGGGCGCGCCCAAGACCTGAACGAAGGGCCGCACAAAGACCCCTCACAATTTGGTGCGCGCTCAAATACGCGCTGGCCGCGTGTACGATGCGCATACATACTCGCATGCCCATTCGCGCGCCTGATCCGCACAATCTGCGAACCGCCGCACGGCAATTCGGTGTGATCGAGACTGATCGCGCCTGCCCCGGCTGCGGTTACAACCTTCGCGGTCTGCGACTGGGGCTTCCCTGTCCCGAATGCGGCATGCCGGCGGCTGCGTCGTACAACTACGACATCGACGATCCGCTTTCGCTTGCCCCGCCGCGCGTCATTCTCGCCTTCATTCGCGGCTGCTGGGCGGCGTCGATCATCGTCGTGCTGGTGGTGATCGTGTCGCTGGCGCCGCGCTTTCCGCAATGGAGCATGTCGTGGACGCGCTGGAGCCTGCCGCCGCTGGCGTTGCTGTGGGTCGGCGCGGTGGCATGGCTGACGCCGGCATTCCTGCTTCCGCAGGCGGCGATGCGCGGCTTCTCGCGCCGCAGCGCGCTTCGCCGCTTCGCGCGACTGCTGCAATGGGGCTGGCTTGCCGCTGCCGTCCTGAGGCTTCTGCGCTACGAGTTGAGATGGACAGGCTCGGCCGGCGCGATGGCCAACGTGGGCATGATCATCGGCTTCATCGTCGGCCTTGCCGGCGTGGTCATGCTCGCGGTCCTCATGGAGCGACTGGCCAACTGGGCGCGGGATGGCGGTGCGGAGAAGGCCTTCAACTTCGCCGCGTTCACGATCCCGCTTGCCACGCTCTTGCTCGTGTTCGGAATACCCTTTCTGCCCGCGGCGCTCTTCGGCCGCTTCGGCCCGGTGGTCATGCTGTCATGGCTGATCGCGGTCGGGGCCTTCCCGTACGCGCTCCTGTCGCTGGCCGGCAGCGTCACGCTCAGCGTCGTACACAATTACGAACACCGCCAGCGCCAGGAGCGGCGATCCGACCGTCAGCAGCGGCACGAGGACCAGGTCGCGCGCACCATCGAAACCATGGACGCCGAGCGCGGCCGTCGCGGGCATGTGTGACGTGGTACAACACAATGATGACCGATCGCAAACTTCGCTGTGCCGTCGTGGGCGTGGGGCGCATGGGCCGGCATCACGCGCGGCTGTACGCCCAGGAGCCGGGGGCCGAGTTTGTCGGCGTGGTCGACTCCAACGCCGACAATGCGCGCAAGGTGCTTGAGGAATGGGGCGGCCGGCAGTTTGGCAGCGTCGATGAGCTGCTGCGATCGGGCGTGGATGCGGTGACCATCGCGACGCCGACGAGCCATCATCGCGCCGCCGCCGAACCGCTGCTGGCGGCGAAGGTGGCGTGCCTGATCGAAAAGCCGCTCGCGCCCGACGCCGATTCCGCCCGCGCCATCGCCCAGGCGGCCGAGAAGTCCGGGGCAGTGCTGCAGGTTGGGCACGTGGTCCGCTACGACCCGGTGATGCGAGCCATTCGCGCGATCGAAGGCCTGCACCCGCGCTTCATCGAGATGATCCGCATCAGCCCGATGACCTTTCGCAGCGTCGATGTCGGCGTCGTGCTCGACATGATGATTCACGATCTGGACCTCTTGATGATGCTGCTCAATCGCGAGCCGGTAGAGGTGCACGCGAGCGCTGTCAGCGTACTGGGCGAGGCCGAGGATGTGTGCAACGCGCGGCTGGTGTTTGAACTCGACAACAATGACGAAACCTGCGTGGCGAACGTGACAGCCAGCCGCCTCGCGCTCAAGACCGAGCGCAAGATCAGGATCATCTCCGAGAGCGCCTACGTGTCGGCTGATTTCGTGGCCCGCAGCGGCACGGTGGTGCGAAGGAGCGCCAACGATGCGCAACTCGCGGACCTTCGTGCACGCCTGAAAGCCGGCGAGGATCTTTCATCGACGAACTACCTCGAACTGGTGCGCGTCGAGGCGCTGCAGGTTTCGCCCGCCGAGCCGCTTAAACTGCAGATGGAGGATTTTCTCGGCGCGATTCGCAGCGGCCGCCGGCCGACGGTGGATGCCCAGGCGGGTTTCGCTGCGGTGCGCACGGCCGAGCGCATCGTCGAATCCGCCAAGCGCGGCGGGCGCACGCAGTTGAAGTCATGACGAACGTGGTCAACCCTCACCGCGCGATCGACAGCGACGGGTCGCCGTAGAGCATGAACTTCATGCCTTGGAAGAAGATGCTGGGCGGGTACCAATTGCCGTCGACCGGCACGAGAGCGGCCAAGTGTTCGACGTCGAAGTAGTGGCGCAGCGCCTGGTTCCAGCATTCGCCCAGCCTCGCCGAGGCGACGCCTGCCGGCAGGGCATTGATGAAGCCCTCGGCCAGCGTCATGCCGCACGGCTGGCTGCCGGTGTTGCAGCCGATGTACGCGACGGCGCCGCTGGTGAGCGCGCGCAACGACTTCTCACCCAGGCCGGTCAGGTTGTATTCGCCGGTCTGATAGCACGCTGGCGGCGGCGGGGGTTGCGTGAACACCTCGCCGTTGTTGGTGCCGGCGTGGGCCGCGCCGCTGATGTCAACATAGGCCTCGTACGGCGGCAACGTCGCGAAGCGTGCCGTGGAACAACCGACCGACATCATCACGGGCAGGTGGCCCGAAGGCCTGCCGTCTGCATGCCAACCCTTGATTTTGGGAATCGACGTCACACTGATCGAGTCGGCCCACGAATCATCGGAGCCGTGACCGCTGTGGATGATCACGTCGCAGCCGTCGTTGGCGAGCGCGATGACGTTGTCGGCATCGGGCGCAGGCGTGTGATCGTCGCGGCTGCTATCGGCGAAGTATCGCTTCTCGACATTCCAGTTGTTGCCGGCGAGCGTCGTGGCGAATGTGTCCATGGCAGAACGATTCTCGATCCATCCGCCGCAGGCGATCAGGGCGGCGCCGGGGCGGCGCGCCTGCAGATCCGGTGGAATCGACGCGAGGTGTCGCAGGATCTTCGCCGCCACCGCCGCAGCCTGATCGCTCGTGCTCACCGGCCAGCGACCCACGGCGATCTCGGGCTTGTAGTCGATGTCGTCGAAGTTGATGGGATCGGTCTTGTTCTTCTCGCCGCGCACCTCGCCGAAATACTGCGCGTGAAAGCCTTGCCGCTGAGCGTTCCAGTCCTCGAACGAACCGTCGGCTTTGGCGACGTCGGCGTAGTACAGGTCCGACGGATAGAACGCGTAGTCGAAGGCTGGGGCGGTCACGCGGTCGAGGCACATGTAGCGCACGGGCATGACGTCCGCATCACCCACAAGCAGCGCGAAGGCCACGTGCTTCTCACGCCACTCATTGAAGAGGAATCGCTTGAGAAGTTCCGCATCATCGGCGGCGGGCGGAAACGGCTGCCCCGGAGTGATCGGAATGTCGGCCGCCTGCAGGAGTGCGATCTTGAGTGGGATCAGCCGCGTCGGGATGTCCGTGTTGCGTTCGTTCGCATACGGACCCAGTGCGTTGATGAATTCATCGGGCGCGATGATGACCAGCCCAGGACTCTGATCGGCGGCCAGCGCCGCACTCGGTATTGTGATTCCAGCAAGCAACGTTGCGACATGTGCAATGGGCGTTCTCATGCCGCCAGTGTACTGTCGCGCACCTTCTGAACTTCGCGTCATCACCGGCCGCTTTCGCCCTCGGCGATCGCCACCGGCTCCTCGATTGCCTGCACTTGCCTGCTCAACAGCCACTGCATGAACAGCATGAGCAGCGCGCCCGAGACCGCGATGCAGCCGCCGATCCATTGCCAGGTCGTCAGGCGCTCACCGAACAGCGACATCGACCCGATCGCCACCAGGAACGGCTGCAACTGCAGCACGCCCGCAGTCACGGCCACGCCCAGGCGCGCGATCGAGATGTAATAGAACACGTGGCCGATGGCGATGCCGATGAGGGCCGAGATCAGCAGCCAGACGATCTGATCAGCGGGCAGGCGCAGCGCGGTCGCGCCGTGCTCGTCCCCCCACACCAGCATCAGAACCACCAGCGCGGCCGCGGTGTACTGGCAGATCGTGGCGAACGCGAGCACGGGGTTCACGCCGTGCATGTACTTGCGCACGCTCAGGCCATACGCGGCGAAGAGCATGCCGCTGCCGACCGCCAGCAACACGCCAAGCAGGTGCGCTGCGCTCGAGCCGCGCAGATCCGCCTCGCCGACGTCGCCGGCGCTGTCATCCATCAGCAGCACGCCGATCATGCCGAGGATGAGCATCGCCGCGCCGATGAGGTAACCCGGCGTGCGAATGGCCGCGCGCTCGCGCGGAAACATGATCCACGCCCCGACGGCAACGAACACCAGTTGGCTGCGCAATCCGAACGTGAGCAATGCCGGATCGATCACGTAGTGCGCATAGGTGAAGCACACCTGGCCGGCGGCATTGACGATGGATGGCACGATCGCCGCCTTCCACAATCCGCGCGGCATGCGCGAGCGCCACATCGCCGCCAGAATCACCGGCAGCCACACCAGCGCGCTGAAGCCGTAGCGCCAGCCGTTGCTGGTCCAGGGATCGATGGCGTCGGCGAAATGCCGCAGGAACAGCGGCACGCTGGACCACCCGGTGACCGTGAGCACAACCGTAAGCACGCCCAGCGCTGCGGACGGCGCGGCTGGTGTGTGCGATGTCGGTTCTTGGCGCGGCAACGAGCGGGCATCGTAGCGGGGCCGAGCGCGCGCCAACGTCCAAGGGTGACATCCTTCCGCTGCGCGGTCCGTACAATGCGAGGCTCATGCGCTCGGGCCTGTCCATTCGCGTGATTGTGGCGCTGCTGATGGTGACGCCGGTGCTGGTGATCGCCGCGCTGCTGGTGATCCTTTCGAGTGTGACGGCTCATCGCATTGCGGAGGATCTCGGCGCGCAGCTGGTGCAGAATGCCACCGTCGACGCCGAGGGCGACATCCGCGAGTACCTCTCTTCAGCCGTGCGCATCAGCGAGCTGTATGCGCGGCGCATCGAGCGCGGCGAACTGCCGGCGAGCGGCCTGCAGGCATGGGAGCGGATGATGCTCGACGACCTGGTGACGACGCCGGATGTCGCGTCGATCTGTTTCGGCAGCGGGGCGGGCGAGGCGACATGGCTGCTGCGAAACAAGGGCCGGCTCGAAGTGGGCAGGGCCGAGCCGGGACCGGCTGACGGCACGGCTGAGAACACCGTCGAGTACATCGTCGATCCTTCCACAGGCGCGCTCGATCTTGAACATCCAATCAGGCGCTACCACTACGATCCGCGTGCCCGGCCCTGGTACGCGGCCGCTCTCGCCGGCGAGAAGGCGGTGTGGACTCCGATCTATTTCTGGTTCGGGGAGACCGGCGGCGACCTGGAAACAGGCAGCGGCTACGCGCGGGCGATCAGGGTCGCATCGATCGGCGCATCGGGCGGGGACGTGCAAGGCGTGCTGGTGATCGATGTCACGCTCGGGGCGCTCAGCGAATTCCTCAAGCGCCTGCCGCTCGCGCAGCAGGGTTACATCTTCATCACCGATGACAGCGGGCGACTGGTTGCATCCTCGCACGGGGCCGTCAACTCCAGCGATGGGCAGCGCCTGTCGCTCGGCGAGCACGTGCATCCGGCGGCGAAGGCCGCGGCGGAGGCGATCGCCGGGCATGAGGCTGATCGCGCGGCGCCGGCTGGCTTGGCCGAGCGCGTCAGGATTCCGGCGCCGGCGGAGCATTCCGACGTTGGCGCTGCGGTCGCGCTTGAGCCGGCGCGGCTTCGCATGACATCCTTCAATCCGCATCCGGGCATTCGCTGGAACATCATCACGCTCCTGCCCGAGCGCGTTTTTCTCGCCGATGCCAAGGCCGATCAGAAACGTGCGATCATGATGGGTCTTGTGGCAGTGCTCGGCGCGCTGGCGCTGGGACTCCTGCTGTCGCGCTCGATGTCCAAGCCGATCATGCAGTTGCGCGAGCACGCGCGGCGCATCGGCAAGGGCGATTTCGAAAGCCGCCTCGATCTCAAGGCCGCCCGCGAACTGGGCGACCTCTCGCACGATCTCAATGAGATGGCCAGCGACCTGAAGGAAGGCATGGATCTGCGACAGAGCCTCGCGGTGGCGACGGAAGTGCAGCAGAGCCTTCTGCCCGAGGCCCCGCCCAAACTGCCCGGCCTGGACATCGCCGGCCAGAGCAAGTACTGCGATGCCACCGGCGGCGATTACTTCGACTTCATCGACATTGCCGAGTTGCCGCAGAAGCAGACGCTGGTGGCGGTGGGGGATGTCATGGGCCACGGCATCGCCAGCGCGCTGCTGATGGCGACGGCCCGGGCCGCTCTGCGCGCCACCGCGCTCAAGGAAGGTTCGCTGGGCGTGCTCATGACGCGCGTCAACGAAGTGCTGGCGCGCGATGCCCGGCACAAGCGATTCATGACTATGGATCTCGTGGTGATCGACCCGACGACCGGCACGCTCCGCTGGGCCAGCGCCGGACACGATCCGCCCATCATCTACAGCCCCGTGAGAAATGAATTCCGCACAATTGAAGGCGGCGACATTCCGCTCGGCCTGGCCGCGGGCGTGCAGTACGAGGAGTACACGGTGAACGACGTCGAGCCCGGCTCGATCATCGTCATCGGCACCGACGGAATATGGGAAGCTCCCAACGCCCGCAACGAACTCTTCGGCAAGGAGCGCCTGTTCGATCTCATTCGCGCACACGCACACGAGACTGCGGCAGGCGTGAGCGCCGCCATCAACAAGTCCATGGCGGAGTTCGCCGGCAAGGATCACTACCCCGACGATGTGACCTTTGTCGTGCTGAAGATGTGGGTGACGGAATGAGCGCGCCGGCACTCAAGGTTTCTTTACACGCGACCCCTACGTTCGACAGCAATTCTGACGCCTCGAGGCGCGTTGGCGCAGTGTGGCTCATCCTCCCACTGCGTGCAGGGTGACGATGCGCCGCCGTCTGCTACGCTGGATGATGCACGCAGATCGGGCGCGTGCGCCGTTGCGTCGGATCACAATCTCCATTCGTTCCACCCAGGACTCACTCATGAAGCTCACCCATCCCCGTTCGTTTCTGATCGGCTCGATCCTTGCCATGGCGCTGGTCGCGCCCATCGTCACGCTCGCCTCGGCGCAAGATGCGCCGCCGCCAGCGGGCGGCGGGGGCGGAGCGGGTGGCGGCGGCCGGCCGGGCGGAGCAGTGGGCGCGGGCGGCGCGGGGGGACAGGCGCCCAACCCCGATGAATTCGTCAACCGCATGATGGCCAACGACCGCAACGGCGACGGCAAACTCGCGCGCGATGAGGTGCAGGGCAACTTCGCCGATCGTCTCTTCGAGCAGGGCGACGCCGACAAGGACGGCTTCCTGACCAAGGATGAGCTCAAGGCCATGGCTGGTCGCCTCGGTGGCGGACGCGGGCCGGGCGGAGCCGGTGGGCCCGGCGGCGGGGGGCAGGGTGGCCCGGGTGGCGCGGGCGGTGAGATCAGTTTTCGAGGCTACATGATGCAGACTGGTCGCGCCGTGCGAGGCCTGCAGCGATCAGCCTTCGACGCCGCGTCGCGCGAAACCGACCTTCAAGGCATCAGCGCCGTTCAGGCCGGGCTCGTCAGCGCGAAGTTGCGCCTTCCCACGGCGCCGATGGCCCCGCAGGCCCTGGCGAAGTACGGCAATGATGAGGCCGCCATCCGCATGGAGATGCGCAAGACTCTGCTGAAGGCCATCGCCGACGCCATCGACCTGGAGAACGCCGTGATTGATCGCGACAGCGCCAAGGCGCAGGCATGCCTGGCGAAACTCAACGAGATGCAGGACTTCGGCCATGGCGAGTTCCATCCGCCCCAGCCCGAAGGCGGCGACCGCGGTGATCGCGGCGGCGACGGCGGCGCTGGTGGTGCGGGCGGTGGCGCCGGGGGACGTGGCGGTGCTGGAGGCGCAGGGGGCGGCGGAGCTGACTGAGGCCCGCTGAGTGAACAAGTTCAAGCAAATGACGGCCGCCGCCTGAGTTTCAGGCGGCGGCTGTTCGTTGGAGTTCAACCCGCGATCTCGGCCACGCGCTTCATGTCGGCGAGATCGCCGGCGATGCTCTTCTTCATCGGACCCATCATCAACTTGCTCAAGGGCGACATGACCTTCGCGAACAGCGACATCGCCTTGACGGTCATCTCCATCTCCACGCGCGTCGCAGCGCCCTGTCGCTCGGGATGAAAGCGGAAGATCGTCTCGAAGCGCGCTCCGCACGAGTCGCCGCCGATGGCGTACGACGCCGGCGAGCCACGCGGTTCCCATTGCGTGACTTCCATGGTCTCCGTGGCCTCGCGTCCGAACATGACGCGCGTCTCCTTGAAGCGAGTGCCCTTGCCGATGGGGCCGTCGGTCAGGATCTCCAGTCTCTTGATGCCCGAGATGTTCTTCTCGGCGCTGCGGAGGTCGCTGAACGCCTCGAACGTCCGGCCCAAGGGAGCGTTCACCGTTTCACTGATCGCCAGGCGAGCCATGATCAACTCCTTCGCGATTTCATCATCATTCAGGACGAGCGCGACTGCACAACAGCACCACTGTACATTCATCGCCCGTCGAGTTTTCGCGCGAAAAATCCCCGAATCGCATCGCTATTCCGCTTCGAACAATGCGAGCAGTTCGGGATAGAAATCCCTCAGCGTCGGCCACCGGGCCCGGTCCTGCTCGTAGCGCGTCAGCGCCTGCACCAGTCCGGGCACGTATGTGAAACTGCGCTTGACCTCCTGGTTCATCTTGGCCATGCCGGCGCTGATGCCGTGACGCCGCAGCGCCAGGCGGCATTCGATGGCGCGCACGATGTGTTCGTTGACCACCGTCCGCCAGTTCTGATACGCCTGCCGGCTCATCTGCTGCCTTATGGGTTCGAGTTTCGCTGCGCTGCCGGCGACGCGCTCGGCGTTGTCCTCCGCCAGCGGATTGACGATCGTGTGGGCGAACTCGTGGATGATCAGCGATTCGAACCACGGGGCGGACTCGCCGCCGAACACTGGCTTGTCATCCTTCGCGCCGCCGGGGCCGACCACCGCGAAGACTTCCTCAGCCTGCTTGACGCCGTCGACCTCGGGAATGACGTGGGCCGCGAATCCGCCCGGATGGCCCATGGGAAACAGCACCAGGTGCGCGTTGCTGACGCGCATGCCCGTGTAGTCGTTCAGCGCCGCGACCAGTTCGCCGGGCCGGGCGGTCTCGTTCACATTCCGGCACAACTCGTCATACAGCGGCTTGTGATCCGCAAAGAACTTCCAGAAGCCGCTGGCTTGGGCGAAGTCGGCGATTTGGCTGCGGAAGGTCTCGAACTGCTCGGCGCCGCCGACGCGCTTGAGCAGATCCTCCGGCATGGGCGAGCGAGGCGAAAGCGATTCGTCCGCGGTCAGCCGCATCATCGCCTGCGGCCCGGCGTCGAACGAGAAGCCCTTGAGCGCCATCGCGCGATACGTCATCACGACCGTGTGCATCGCGAACGGGCGAAAGTGTTCCTCGATCTCGCGTTTGTACGCAAAATCGAAGTCGGTGATGAGCCGCGTGCGCTTCTCGTAGTCGCCGGTGAGGTGCTGCACGATCAGCAGCAGTTCGATGCGCGGATCGACCGAGACATCTACCTCGACGCTGGCGGGAGCCGGCGGAGCAGGATCAGGCGCAGGAGGCTGAGCGGAGGACGCTGTGGCAGCGACGGCGAACGACATGGCGATGAGGCGACGCATCCGCATGGTGAGTCATTCCGCGTGCGTCTGATTATGCATGAACGCCCGCCACGTTGCGGCCATGAAACAAGGCAGGGGACCCGCGAAGTGCGAGTCCCCTGCCGGCATGCGGATCGGCCACTTGAAAGTGGCGATCACCCTGGTGCTTACGGCTCGCGCGGTTGGCCGCCTGGCTGGTTGCCGCCGGGCTGCTTGGCCGGCGGTTGATTGCCCGGTTTGTTGGGATCACCGGGTCTCTCTTCACTCCGCGTCGGCGAACCGATGTACGCCCACGACCAGCGCGAGGCCTTGTTGTCGAAATCGCACTTGCCCAGGTCGGCGATCTGGCCCTCGCCGAAGATAACGATGTTGTCGTTGCCGCCGTCCTCGGCAGCGAAGATCACCACGGCGCCCTCGGGCAGGCTCCAGCGCAGCGACGATGCCGAGTTCTCGGTGTTGCCAGGCAGTGTCTGCAGGTCGCCGGCCTTCTGGCCGGTGATGCCGGCGATCGCGCGCTGCTCGCCCTTGAACTGCTGATCATCGAAGATGACGATGCTCTCGTTGCCCAGCGGGGCATCGAGCGCTGTCGCGCCGTGCGGCATGGCCGTGTTGCCGGCGCTGCGAGGTTCGCCGCTGCCGCCCAGGTCGTACCACGCCCAGCGCGAGGCTTTCTCGTTGAAGTCAACCTTCGCCAGGTCGGAGATCTGGCCCTGGCCCCAGAGCGCCAGTTGCGGACCGGCACCGGTGGCTTCGTCAAACAGCACGACCAGGACGCCCGGATTCAGGTGCCAGCGTAATGACGTGGCGCTGTTGTCCAGGTTCGCGGCGAACTCGTTGAGCGTACCGGCCTGGTGGGACTTCATGACGTTGTCGAGCGTCGCCTGCTCGCCCTTGAACTCATTGTCAGCGAACACCTGAACGGCGTTGGCGCTTACGCCTCCCGCGAGCGGCTCGGCATAGCGCGGCGTCTTCATGAAGCCGCCCTGTGCGCCAGTCGCGGGTCGCTGCGCCGGTGGCTGCTGGCGCGGAGGAGGCTGCTGACCGGCTGGTGGCTGCTGCGGCCGCTGCGGCGGCGGAGTGGGATTGGGCCTTGGTTCGCTCGGCGGCGGAGTCTGCGCCAAGGCGACCACGGCGCAGGTCAACAGACCCGTGCCGGCCAGGGATGCGGAAAGGTTCGTTCGTTTCATGCGTGACATCTCCTTCTTCGTGCAGGTGGATGGATCGTGGCTGGGGCAGCGCCTTGGCGCCTTCGGCCAATCGCGCACCACAGGGGTCGCGAGGTTTGCGCTCGTGTCATGCCGCCAGCGCACCCTTGACAGCGGACGTTCATAACAGCGCACAGATTCTCCGCTCGCCGCCGCGGCGCGAACATAGGTAACGTGACCAAACCTGCCGTAAGTCGTTCAGTGTCCGCGCGTTTCGCAGAGTGTGGCATGTAGGAACATGACATGTCTTGCGGTGATGGCTCCTCCGGCCAGCGTCGCGCACGACATCGCGCGTCGCCAGCGAGTAACTCACCTGCGTCGAGATGAACCGCGTCAGGGCGTGCTGCTCGGCGTAGAGATTGCACTGGGCCATCTTCCACGCCGGCATGTCGCTGATGGCGATGTACCTCGGGTGTCTGGACTTCACGCTCAGCGGTGAGCACTTGAAGGTGCTGGATGAGGTGAGCCGCATCGAACTCGGCTTCCCGCACGACTTCATGCGCAGCCCGTTCGTGCGCGGCTTAGTCGCCGGCGGGACCATCCTTGAGGACTCCGGCAGACCGGCCTGAGCCGGTCTGCCAGCGGCGGCTACACTATGAACGATTCGCTCGGGGCGCGGCTGGAGACTGGCTCCTGCCCGCTGAGATGCACCCGTGAACCTGATCCGGTTCGTACCGGCGTAGGAAATGCGAGGACCGATCCATGATCATTTCATCTTCGTCGCTTTCATCGCGCGATGAGTTTTTGTCCGCGCTGCAGCCGCTCCCGTTGCGCGGCGCGATCAACCCATCCACGCGCGCCCAGGGCACCACGCCGGGCTCGTTCGCGAACGCACCCGATGTCGGCGGGCCGCTGGCGTTCTCCTCGCCCGACACGCCGGGGATGCCCGCGCCCAGCGACCGGACCGCGTGGGATTTCCTGCCCGATGATTGGCGCGTTGAAACGCTGTCTGACTCGGACGCCCACGCATTGCAATGCGTGGGCATCGGCGCACCAGTGCAACAGGTCGTCTTCACCGACGCGCGCGGCGTGACGCGCCGCGTGACCTGTCCGCACGATTTCACGCCCATCACACAACTCGAACACGCGCGGCTGGCGATCATCACGCCGCAGATGCGGCGCGTCGCGGAGCGCGAAGGCCATTTGTCGCCGGAGCAGGTGCGGGATGAGGTGGCCGCCGGGCGCATGATCATTCCCGCCAACATCCATCACCTGAAGTTCAACCTCGATCCGATGGCAATCGGGCGGGCTTCCAAGACTAAGATCAACGCCAACATGGGCGCTTCGCCGGTGTCGTCATCCACCGATGAGGAAGTCGAGAAACTCCGCTGGGCCGAGCGCTGGCAGACCGACACGGTGATGGATCTTTCGACCGGCGGCGATCTGGATGCGACGCGCCAAGCGATCATCGGCGCCTCCACCGTGCCAATCGGCACCGTGCCCATCTATTCCATGATCATCGGGCGCAAACTCGAGGACCTCAACGAGCAGGTCGTGCTGGAGACGCTGGAGCATCAGGCGCGGCAGGGCGTGGACTACTTCACGATTCACGC
>Ga0111538_10001166_pt1 | contig 36959 bp, 27 predicted proteins | sample SoiMethybrSBSTD1_FD_79669 | JGI IMG/M metagenome (GOLD analysis project Ga0111538, IMG submission 79669) | Bulk soil microbial communities from a Populus tree surrounding site in Tennessee, USA - Soil MetaG P. TD hybrid SBSTD1 (version 2)... | ecosystem: Environmental > Terrestrial > Soil >...
ACGCCGTTCACGGTGTACTGGGTCGAAGACGGGCTGCCGGAGATCTTCTGCCTGCAGGGTTTCTCGACACCGGTCGTCGCATTCAGCACGCGCTACGTCGAGCTCTGGGCGGATGTACGAGCAGCGTTGACCACGGACGTGTTGGGGCCGGAGCTCGCGCCACGACCGATCGAGCAGCTCGCGCTGCGTCTGATCGCCGAGTTCTCGCTCAAAGAGAACGATCCCGAGTTTGCGGCGTCGACGATGCTACGGTCGTCGATGGCGGGAGAGGGAGTGAGTTTCCTGCCGAATTCAATCGCCAGCCTGGAGCAGGAGCCGATTGGCACGCCGTACATGGCGTGCTGGTTCTACGGACTGGCCCACGAGCTCGGGCACTTCGTCGGCTCGCGAGCGGACGCGACTGCGTCGAAAGGCATGTCGGACGACGACGTTCTCGCTGGTGTCGATTCAGCGCTCGATCGCAGCAGTCTTCCCGCGAGCGTCGTCGACGAGGCGCGAACGTCAGCCCGCTCGAATCGGAGGGGTTATATCCTCGCGCCGGACACCCTGCGCGACGAAGTGCGCGCGGACCTGTTTGCGACGAGCCTGCTGTTCGAGACGACGGTTCGAATCGCCAGAATGATTGCCGATGCCCCGAACGAAGGCGACTCCGAACGTCGTTTCAACATCGTCGCGTTCATGTCCGAGATGGCGCTGTCGCTCAACATCATTGCAATGCTCGAGCGCTGTCGCCGTACGGCCCGACACGCCTGCGAGCCGGTGCCGAAACGCGAGCACGCCATCGAGACACTGCTGCATCCGGTTGCTGTCGGAACACGGCTGACGTTCGTCCGTTGGTACCTGGAAGTCGCGGCCGTGCAGTACGTTTTTGGCGATCATCCGACACAACAACAGCGTCAGCAGGTGTCGCAGGCGCTGGATGAAGTCATGGAGAACCTGCATCCTGCCATCGAGGCAGCGGAGAAGGGACTCGCGGCAGCGATGACGGTCTCGCTCGATCGCGAGCGGCGCGGATCGTTTCTCGATGTTCTCGAGCAGTGGCGATCCGCCCATGCCACCGAGAAGGTCGACGCCGTCGACGTCATCGCCATCGAGCAGTTCTGTGCGCTGGCGGTATCCCTGGGGAAGTCATCCCAGGTCTTCGATTCGATGCGTGACGCCGCGAAGCATCCGTCGACACCGCTCGAGATGCGAGTGAGCGGGACCGCCTACTCATGCCCGTGGGTGGTGGGTCCGGACGGATTCAGCCGACCGTTCGGCCTCGACACGAAACACGGGCATCTGATTTTCATCTTCACGCACGACAGCGCGATCTACCAGCCGTTCTGCGAGAGCTCGGCGGAGCTGCTGAAGGAAGGCTACTCGATCGCGTCGACCGCGCTCATCGCGAATTCCGAGCGCGAGCTGCACGATGCCATCGCACGCCACGTGCGAACCGGCAAGGAGTTCCGTCTGGTGATCGAGGGATCGGAGGACTTCACCGTGTTGATCGAGGAGCTGGCGGCAGACACCATCTGGGAGTGATTCGCTACACGATTTCGATGTCGTGAATCCGGCTGACGTCGACCGTCACGCTCGACTGCGCGTCGGCCTTGACGAACATGGATCGGAATCGCGCGTTCCAGACGATCTCGCCCGCGCGATACGACGAGCGGGCATGGACGGTCTGCTCGAACGTCTCGTCGGTCGCGGAGAGCAGGACCAGGATCTCCGCCTCGGTTTGCCGTAAATCCTCCGCCGACCTCCCCGCGAGTGGACTGCTGGCATCGATCGGATGAACGATCGTCCACGACAGCGGAAAGAACGTCACCCTGTTCCGTTCCAGTGGCAGCAGGGCATATCGTCGTGTCACGCCGCCACGTCCATCGGGAAGCATCTCCGTGAACAGCACCTGCGCCTCGAGCTCGAGGATCTCGTTCCTGCGCTTGTTTGCGATGCGGAACATCAGCGCCTGTCCGTCGTTGTACGGGGCGACGATGGCGTGCCTGCTGAAGATCACGGACGCCGTTGGCCTCGCGAATCTGGCGAACAACAGGCCGGTCGCCAGCGCCTGATACATGAGCCCGACGAGCGCTTCGACGGTCACGATCAGGTTGGCGACGACACCGTTCGGCGCGAGCTGTCCATAGCCAATCGTCGCGAACGTCTGCACGCTGAAGAAGAACGCGCGACCGAACGAGCCGCCGAGCATCGAGCCGCCGGTGCCAACCAGTGCGGTTTCCCCGGACACCATGTACGCGAACGCGAAGACCACGTTCAGCAGCAGGTAGAACGCGGCGGCGACGCCGAGAAACGCCGTCCACGAGACCGTGAGCAGTTGGTGATACGGCGCGAAGCTTTCGAGTCGGCCGAGCCCGGATCGAATGACGTTGAACGAGCCATCCCGATTGAGCAGGCGCTGACGGCTTTCGCGACTGACGATCGAGCCGAACCCCAGGTCGTAGTCGCGGGCGGTTTCATCGGGCGTCCTCCGGGGAGCGAGAGGACTCGGTTCGAAGCGTTGCGCCATCGGTCGATTCTAGTGCGTCGACCCGGGCGTCATGATTGATGCTGTCGAGCGTGCTGCAGTGCGGGACCGTGTGTCGCTCCGAAACCGACGTGATCCAGGCCCTTCAGCTCCGCCGCCAATCAACCGGGTATGCCAATACACTTGCTACGGCATTTCTCCGGACACACGGTCCCGCGTGGCGATGCACCGCGGAGCGAGGGGGAAGCACTCCGAGGTCAGCGTTGAGGGAGCTACCATCATGGCGACCATCATGGGAATTTCCGGAAGCGTTCGCACGGCGTCGTTCAACTCCATGCTGCTGCGGGCGCTTGCGGCGGCCGCCGCACCGCGTGCCACCGTCGATATCGTGTCAATCCGCGAGGTGCCGCTGTATGACGGCGATTGGGAAGCGGCTCACGGTGTCCCTTTGCCGGTGCAGCAGTTGAAGGATCGTCTGGCCGCGGCGGACGGCCTTCTGCTCGTGACGCCCGAGTACAACAACTCGATCCCGGGCGTCCTGAAGAACACGATCGATTGGATGTCGCGTCCGCCAGCCGACATCCCGCGAGTGTTCAGGAACAAGCCCGTCGCGATCGCCGGTGCCACGCCGGGGCCGGGCGGAACCCTGCTTTCGCAGGCCGCGTGGCTCCCGGTGATTCGCACCCTCGGCATGCTTCCGTGGTTCGCCGGCCGACTGCAGATTTCAAGCGCGGCGACCGTGTTCGACACGACCGGCGCCATCGTGGACGATGCCGTCCGCAATCGTGTCCGGACGTTCACGGACGGGTTCGTAGCATTCGTCGAGCGCATGCCGCGCTGAATGTCCTCGCCGTCCGCCATGAAGATGCGATCGGTGTTGTGGTTCACCTGGCTGGCGGTCGCCGCCACCGGAGTCCAGGCCGACTGGGTCATCGCTCCCAACCGCGAGGCCGACGTGCTGGCCGTGATCGGCGGGCGCGACGCAACCCCCGGCGGGTGTCCATTGGTTTCCGTCTCCGTTCAGACCAGTTCGATTCACGCGACCTACCGTTGCGCAGGAGGGCCGGTGTCGGTCGATCTGCGTCATCCGGACGATCGGATGGCGGCGCCGTATCGGACAGAGCGGTTCAAGGTCGCGTTCGGTCCGGCGTCAGCGGTGACCGACGCGTTCGTGTCCGAGGTTCTGGCCACGATCCGTTCGCACGAGACGACATGGCGATGGGATCAAACGGCTGCAGAGCAGGAGCCGCGCTCGGGCAGTACAGACTCCGTGTCCCCTCGCGGATGGCTGGCGGTTGCTGCGTTGACGACGGTCAGCCTCGCAGCAGTTGTCGCCCTCGTCATCGTTCTTCGCCGGCGCCGCACGCGTTCGAGTCAGCCGGGCGCTGATGTGCGTGTTCGCCTTCGCCGAGGCTACGGCGGACAGGTCTGGCACAACTCGCACGGGTCGCTCATCGCGACGGCCGTGCTGATTACAGCGCTTTCGTGGTGGGCGATTCGCAGCGCCGACCCCGACTTCTACTCTCCGGACCCGTTTCACGGTCTCGTCGCTCTATTGCTCGTCGTGTATGTGACTGCCGGCTTTGTCAAATGGCCGCAGGTGCGCCGCTCGCTGCTGACACTGGTGTTCGCGGTTCCGGTGCTCGTGCTCGCGATGGAAATCTATCTGGCCGAACGCGACCGCTCGATTGCCGCAGCGCGCATCGCGACGTCTGACGATCGGCTGCTCCGCTACACGTACCGCCCTGGCGCGACGGTTCGCGATGCCGGCGGCGAGATGAGAATCACCGACGACGGCCTGTGGGACCGGCCGCACGTGGTGCCCAAGCCCGCTGGCGTCTATCGCGTCGTCATTCTTGGCGACTCCGTTCCCAACGATCCGTCGATTCCGTATGCGAAGCGCTTTCCCAGCATGCTCGAGGCGCAGCTCGCGCGTGACGCTCCACCCGGGGTCAAGGTGGAGGTCATCAACGTGTCGTGCGAGGGGTACAACACGATTCAGGAGGTCAGGCTGTTGGAGAAAGTCGGCTTGAAGTACCAGCCCGATCTCATCGTGGTGACGTACGTACTGAACGATCCGTTCCTGCAGAACGGCGCGTATCGGCGAGTCGGCAACAGTTTCTTCGCGTTCCAGCTGGCGCCGTGGTTCGAGCGGATGCGCGGCGGCAGTTCGTGCTCGCTGTTTGCGCCGCTTCATTCGAGCTACACGTTCGATCTCGTCGTGCGCGCGTCGTTCGAGCGGCTGCGTCTGCTGTCGGAGCGCTCGCCCTTCACGGTGCTCGTCACGCCGCTGCCGATCGTGGAGCGATTCGACGACGCGACCTGTCTGGCGCAGTACGACCGGGTCATCGACGTCGCCCGTCAGCAGCGGTTCTCGACGTTCCGAATGGTCGATGCATTCGCCGGTCTCGATTACCGCCGCTTCCTCAAACAAGACGCGCCAGGCGACATCACGCACCCGAATGCCGACGGCCACGCGAGGATCGCGCGCACGCTCAGTGGCCTGATCGCGCCGCTCGCGCTCGAGGTCAGCGCAAGTGGGGAAGCCGCGCGTTCCCCGTCGCATCCAGACCGCGAATGATTTCCGCGTCGTTCCAGCACCATGACGCCGTGGATTCAGTGACTGCATAGAGCAGGTCGGGCCGATCGCGGAGCAGCTGCAGCGCTTCGGCTTGCGGAACCGCACGCTCGACATCGGCACGCTGGCTGGCCACCCGTCGGGCCCACACAGCGGCCGACATCTGCGTCGATGGCGATGGGCAGTCGACTTTCTGTCCGAGCAGCATCATCAGCAGGCCGTGACTCCCGAACGCGGGATCTCCGACCAGGTTATCGAGCTCGACGGAGCCGTCCCACGGGCCCTGCTCCTGAAATCGCGTGATGGCTGAAACCAGCCCCGACACGTCGACGTCGGCCCGGCACGCGCGCCAGAACGCGGTGTCGAGCCTGCGATTGAACTTGTAGTGCAGTGCGAGAAACCATCGCAGGTAGTCCCAGTGATCGGCGACGCGACGGTTGATTTCGTTCGGACTGACCGCGTGCTTCGCATCCGGATCGACGATCGCCGTCACGTACGCCAGCTCGATGATCACCATGTGCAGCGCCGTCGATTCCAGCGGTTCGACGAAGCCGTAGGAATTGCCGAGCGCGACAACGTTGCCTTTCCAGAACGCCTCGTAGCGGCCGCACTGGAAGCGGATGGTCCGCGGCCGTCCCATATCGGGGTTCTTCGCCCGCATTTCGGCGATCGCGTCTTCCTCGCTGACGAAGGCGGACGCGTGGACATAGCCGCGATGATCGACCCCCTCGACGGGAATCCTCCAGCACCAGCCGTGATTCATCGTCTCGGCCAGGGTGTACGGCTGCATCATGCCGTTGGCGTGCGGCACCTCCGCAACGATGGCCGTGTCACAGAACAGGCTCGAGGAATAGCTGTGGAAGGGCGACCCGAGCGCCTCGCCCATCAGGCGCGAGCGAAAGCCGCTGGCGTCGACATAGAGATCGAAACGGAGCTCGCGTCCATCGCGCGTGCGCAGCGAGGTCACGCGTTCCTCGCACGTGACGACGCCGTCGACGATCGCGTCGACGTGCTCGACACCGGCGCGCGCGGCCACCTTGGCAAGGAACGCGACGAACGGCGCGTTGTGCAGATGATAGGCGAACTTCATCGTCGGCAGGAGCGACTGCACATCGCCTGACCCATCGCGCAGAATGGGGCTTCGGTTCGCCGCCATCAACAGTGAAGCGAGACTCTGTGTGCGAATGTCGCCGTCGTGGACGTACGCGTCCACGGGAGACGCATCGCCGAACGGATAGGTGAAGAAGTAATCGCCCGGCTGTCCCCAGTCGAACTTGATTCCGAGCTTCCACGTCGGGCGCACGTCCTGATACAACTCGACGATGTCGATCCCGAGCTGCTTGTGGAGGAAGGGCGGCATGAGCGTCGTGGTCGCCTCGCCCACGCCGATGATCGGAATGGCGGACGACTCGACGACCGTGACCGCAAGCGTCGGGAAGCGCTTCTTGAGCGACAGCGCGGCGAAGTAGCCAGCGGTGCCGCCGCCGAGAATGCCGACGCTCGTGATTGGGTATTCGAGGGGATTCGCCGGGTGCAAGACGGTCAGGCTAGCACGAGGTCGCGACGATGCGTGCGGATCTGCGCAGCGAACCGCCGCTTGTTTCCGGTAGAGCTTTGCGGAGAGAATACGGCGTGATCCGGCGCCCCGTTCTCCTGGTCCAGCCGCCGCTTTCGCTCAGTCGAGACTTCATCGACTACCCGTATCACTGCGATCTGGGCGTCGTTCAAGCTGCAGCAGTCCTCCGTCGCGAGGGCGTTCCCGTTCACGTGGTCGACGCATTCGCGATGGCCAACGCGGGTCTGCTTCCGCTGGCGAGCGGTCGTGTTCTGCTGGGCGCATCGGCGGGCGGGGTGGTCGCGGCGGTGGCGGACGCGGCAGGGGAGGCAGGGCCGCACGCGATCGTGGTCTCGTACACGCCGTTTCATCGACCGCCAGCGCGCGATGGCGTTCTTGGCGAGCTGCTCGCGACGCTGCGTTCGCGGTATCCGTCAGTTCCGATCGTGCTCGCGGAGCTCTATCAAAGCGGCCAGCACTACGTCGAGGCCGCCGCGGCGGACATCGTTGCCGCGTATCCCGAAATCGACGTCCTGCTGAAGTACGAAGCGGAAGCCGTAATCGCATCGGTGATCGCGCAACTTGCCGATGGCCGCCCGCCTGTGCCGCGGATTGTGCACGGACCAGAGGTCGGCGATCTCGACACGCTGCCGCTGCCGGCATGGGATCTCGTCGATCTCGCGGCGCGCGACGCATGTCTGGCTCGCGTCGTCCGTGAACTGGGTCGCGCGGCGTGGGCGTTTCCGATCGACGGCCGTACGTTGCCCGCGGTGACGAGCCGCGGGTGTCCGTTCCGCTGCGCGCATTGCTCCAGCAATCCAGGGCGCCCGTCGCTGAGTGCGCCCAAGACCCAGCGCCGGCACGGCGCCGCATACCTCGCGCAGCTCGCCGGTCAACTGGTCGACACGCACGGAGTCACACGCATCGATTTTCTCGACGAGATGGTGAACGTCGCGCCGGGTCACCTCGACGCGGTGCTCGATGCGGCACGGTCGCGCGACATCGCGTTCGATTTTCCGAACGGCATGCGCGCGGATTATCTGGAGCAGCATCACGTCGATCGCATGGCCGGCCGCATCGCCACGCTGTCGGTGTCGGCCGAGAGCGGTGTGCAGGGGATCGTCGATCGCGTCGTCGGCAAGCAGCTGGACCTGCCGTCGATCGAACGAGCCGTGGAGATGGCGGCGAAGGCGGGCATCCCGACGCTGGTGCACTTCATCATCGGCAATCCGGGTGAGACCAGACGCGACATCAACGGGACGCTCGACTACGCGCTGCGGCTGCACGACCGTCACGGGGTCTGGCCGAGCGTCCAGTTCGCGACGCCGCTGCCAGGTACCGTGCTCGCGGAACGAGTGGCGGCAGCCGGACATTTTCCCGTGGTCGACGATTTCGGTCCGCTGTTTCAGCAGCGGCCGGTGACGTCGGGCGAGGACTTCACGCCCGAGGATCTGACCTGGTTCAAGTGGACGCTCGATCAGCGCCTCGCCGCCGGGCGCGGTCCACGCAAGATCATCATGAACGTCACCTACAAGTGCAACAACCGGTGCACGTTCTGCGCGGTCGGGACGCGGACGCAGCTCGATGGATCGCTCGAGCGGCAGAAGGAGCTGCTCGCGCACTATTTCAATCACGGCGTGCGCCTCGCCGACTTCGACGGCGGCGAACCGACGCTCTACTCGGATCTGATCCCGCTGATTCGCCATGCGCGTCAGCTCGGCTACGAGAAGGTCAACGTCACCACGAACGGCCGTATGGCCGTCTACGACGACTTCGCGCGTGCGTTGACACGATCGGGAATCACCACGCTCCTGTTCTCGCTCCACGGCCCTGACGCGCGGACGCACGGCATTCAGGTCGGCGTGCCCGAAGCGTTCGAGCAGACGGTCACGGGTATTCGCAATTGCGTGCGAGTGGCCCCGAAGCAGGTCGAGCTCGGGATGAACATCACGCTGACGAAGACCAACCTCGCCCGGCTGGACGATGTCGTGCAGCTGGCGTGGGACCTCGGGCTGCGCTGGTTCAACATCCAGTTCCTGACGCCGTTCGGACGCGCCACGCAGCGCGTCAATCCGGATACGGCGGAAGCCGCGCGCATCGCCAGCGAGGTGATCTCGCGATGGGAGGACCGCATCAAGTTCCAGGTGATCAACCTGCCGTTCTGCTTCATGCCAGGCAAAGAGCGGTACTTGATGGGCGACCTGCTCAAGCTCGAGCGGCACATGGTGTTCGTCAACAACGAGGAAGTGAATCTCTTTCAGTACCTGAAGGAGAGGCGCGTCTACAAGGAAGTCTGCGAGAGCTGCCCGCACAAGATTTTCTGCGGCGGGTTCTACGAGCTCGAGAACGTGCCGGAGCCGCCCTGGGTGTTCGAAGCGGCGGACGTCTACGCGCCGGTGGATCTGGAGCGCCTTGCCGCGATGTGCGGCAAACCGGCGCACTGACCGCGATGGCCATCCGCCTGACGCTGACCGAGGCCGACCGCCGTGCGGCTGTCAGTGTGACCACGTCGCGCGTGGGCCACAAGTTCGAGATCCAGCTCGGAAATCTCTGCAACAACCGCTGCAACTTCTGCTCGAGCGGGAAGATGAGCGCGGACAAGATCGCGAAGCCGGTCCCGATGGAGCCGGTGTTCGAGGCGCTCGAAGAGGCCCGTGCGGCAGGGGCACGCCATCTGACCTTCCTGGGCGGCGAGCCGACGATTCACAAGCGGTTCGTCGAAGCCGTTGCCAAGGCGCGTGAGCTGGGCTTCGAGCACATCGTCATCTTCACCAACGGCGTGATGTTCCCGCATCCCGGATTCATCGACTCGATCACCGCGCTCGGCCAGTTCGAGTGGCGCGTGTCGATTCAGGGGGCGAACGAGGACGCGCACGTGGCGACGACCGGTCGGCCCGACTCGTTCCGACGCATTCTGCACGGCCTGGCGGAGCTGCAGCGACGCGGCCAGACGGTCACGGCCAACATGTGCGTGAACACCCTCAGCTACCGCTCGCTCCCGGAGTATCCCGACCTGCTCGCGAAGTACGGCGTCCGCCAGCTGCACGTCGATATCGTTCGTCCCGACAGCATCGGCGATCGCGACGAGGTCTATCTGCGCGAGATCATGCCGCGCTATTCGGACATGGCGCCGTATTACGCGGCGATGCTGGAGGGTTTCGAGCGCACGAATCCGGATTTCGACGTCAACATCGGGAACCTTCCGTACTGCATTCTGCCGGCGTGGGGTTCGCACATTCATCACGGCGGTGAGACGACCGTCACCAGAGCGACCGACGGAGACGGGAGCCAGAAGACGTTCGACAAGTACGACTGGCACGAATCGTTGCGCACGCATCTGCCGGGCTGCGCGGACTGCGTCTTTCGATCGAGCTGCACCGGCATCTTCCGCGCCTATCTGGCTGTTCACGGCGGCGACGAGTTCACCCCCGTCTCACGGGAGGCGCTCGCGGCGCTCGATCCGGAGCGCCGGAATCTCGTGCGGCTGATCGAGCCCGAGCTGGCGTCGCTGAAGGCAGCAATGGCGGACGATTCGTTCCCTGCGTCGTGGCATCTGACGGCGGAGATCAGCGAGCACCGACGTCAAGCCGTCGAATGGACCTTCGCGCATCGGATCTCCGGCCGGATGAAGATCCGATGGGTGCGACCGACGAACGCCGGTCATCTCATGCTGACGACGGCGGACTATGGCCTCGACGCAGAAGCGGATCTTGCGGTACCAGCGGCCGCGGTGCGCGAGTTGCTGTCGTGGATTCACGCGACGCTGGCCGAGACCGATCCCATGCTGCCGCCGCTCGCCGCCGATGCCGTCGACCGGGCGCGGCACAGGGCGTTGCTCGTTCGTGGCCGCGCGCGCGTAGCGCAGATGATCAGACGGCTTGCGGCCTTCGACGCGCCGGGGTGGTCGCTGGGTGCGCCGCGGTGGTCCGCGTCGGATCGCGCGGAGATCGAAGTGCGCAGCGTCAGTCGTGCGTCCGTGAGTCTCGCCTTCTCGGTCACTGCCGCGAATGGCCGATCGCAGGTCGGACTGGTATTCGAGCCGTCAGAGGATTGCGACGAAGACTCCGCGCGCACGATCGCGGCTCGCGTGACTGCGCTGCTGCAGCCAGTCTAGGACGCGGTCTCGTCTCGCCGTCGATACTGCAGATACCACTGATTGCTGGTTCCCGCGCCGACGTCCGCGCGTCCGATCAATTCCAAAGGCAGGTCCGCGAGTGTGTGCGCCGCCCGATCGGACGCGTCGTTCCGATAGTGCTCGAAGACGGCCGGTCCGGCTTCGGCGCGCCGCGCATGGTCGTGTTGGCGAACAAGGCCGAAGGCGACGTTGTCGGCGACAAGCAGCGTTCCGCCGGGACGCAGCGAGTGGGTCAGTCGCGCGAGCGCATCTCCGGGATCGCGAAGGTGGTTGTAGCTTCTCAGCACGAGGATGTGATCGTAAGACGCGCGATCCAAGGCGAGGCTCTCGACGGGACTCACGTCGACAGCGGCCCAGGGCCAGCGCGCGCGGACGCGGGCCGCGGCATCTGCATTCGGCTCGACTCCCCGATACCGAACGAGACCGTTCCGGACGAGTGGCTCGAGGACATGTCCATAGCGCGTGTCGCCGCAGCCGACGTCGAGCACGTCGCCACGCAGCTCCTGCAGCAGCGTCATCAGCTCCGCATCGTCGCGCGTGAAGATGTCCTCATCGACGATCCGATAGCAGCGCGTGCATTTCTCGTACGCAGGGCAGGTCGCGCATTCGGGGACCAGTGCCAGCTTGCGAAGATCGCGCGCGAAATCGTCGGGCGCGTTCTTGTCGCTGATGTCCACATACACCTGTTCCAGCCGCCGCTTCGTCTCCTCGATCTCGACGTCGGAGAAGTCACGCGTCGACGTGCGGTAGACGCGAATCTGCTCGCCGCCGCGAACCAGCAGCGAACGCCCCGCGTCGTACGGCGTCGTGCCGTCGCTCAGGAGCGGGCAGGGCGTGCCAGCGGGCCACGCGATCCGACGCTGCTCGACGTAATTGAACGAGTTGGAACGCACGCCGGTGGCCGGGCGCAGCTCGCCCACGCCGAAGCGCGCCTCGTACCCGCGATACAGCCCCGGACAGGGGCCGCGCAGCGCGCAGGCGTTGCAGACCTCAGGATGAACCTTGTTGCGATCGTCGACGGGGAAGAAGTCCTCCTCCCACACCTCGGTCATCGTGGCGAAGCCGTGACTCTTCAGATCGCCGAACGCGCGCTCGAATCCGGGCATGAGGCACAACGGGAAGCCGCCGTGACCCACGCGCTCTCCCAGGCCGATCTCGCGCGCGTAGCGCAGCGCCGCGTGGACACGCTCCGCTGCGTACGACAGCTTGGGCACGACCTGGTCGAGCAGATGGACCGCCCCGCCCTTCGGCTCGGTCATCGAGAAGTTGAGACGTGCGTCCGGCAGCGTCGCGATCAGATCGACGATGGCGTTGAGGTGATCGACGTTGGCGCGCGTGACGACGCAGTTGGCGGTGAGATCGAGGCCGCGGCCGGAGCAGTTCCGCAGGCCGCCCCACGTCTCGTCGAAGGCCTGCGAGCGGACGTTCGCGTCGTGCACTCTCGCGTCGCCACCGTGCAGCGAGAGGTACACGTATTTCAGGCCGTAGCCGAGCATCTTCTCGAGATACGCCGGATAACTCAGCATGCGCCCGTTCGTCACCAGTCCGATGGCGAGGCCCTGCCGTGCGGCGAGCGCCGCCCACGCGAACATCTCGCGGCGGATCGTCGGTTCGCCGCCGCTGAAGACGACCATCGAGTGGCCGAGCGCGGCGGCGCGGCAGATCTTCTGCGCCACGCGGTCGGCGGTGTCGTCGATGTGACGGACGTCGTAGGTATGGCAGAACGTGCAATGGTCGTTGCACGCATAGCCCACCTTGATGAGGGCTTTCATGCGCCGGATGGCGCGGACACCATCCTCATGCAGTACCGAGCGGTTGAATGAATCGATCGAGATGGCGATTGATCGTCCAGCGCTCGAACATGGCGCGCTCCTCCGGTCCGGCGGCACGCAGGCGGCGTACCAGGAGGTCGAAGACGCCCATGTGCTTGCGACACCAGGTCGATTCGAGCATCCGTCCCTGAATCGATCCCTGCGTGACGTAGTTGTACTCCGGCTGCTGACCGCAGAACGGCTTGTACGCGCAGGACACGCACCCAGGCTGCTGATCGTTCGCGCTTGCGAGCACCAGTGCCCGCGCGGTCTCACCCGCCATGAGATCCGGGTAGGTGATCTCGCGCACGTTCCCGAGGCGGAAGAACGGGTCGCCCATCGCCGCGACCATGCGACCTTCATCGCTCGAATAGATGTCGCCGCTCGGATGATAGGCAAGCTGACCGACCACGCATCCGCCTGGTGAGCGGAGATCGAGATAGTTCGGCTCGTATCCGGCGAGCATCTTGCTCAGCATGATTGCGGCGAGCCGCTCCATGATCTGCACGCCCTGTGCGTTCAACGCGCAGATGTAATCGAAGGCGTGCTGGTAGAACTCGAGATATTCGTCGATCGTGTAGCCGAGCGTGCGATTGGACATCGCCGCGAAGCCGAAGGGATCGAGGATGCGCAGGAACACCGCGCGGCACCCCAGTTCGACGTAGGTGTCGATGATATCCTTCCACCGGCTCAGCGAGTGGCGCGTGATCGTCGGCAGCGCCTCGGCGTGATACAGATTGCGATCGAGGCCAAGCTGCTCGTATCGTTCGTTGACGCGTCGTACCCACCTGGACGCGTGCTCGAACGAACTGCCGCCGCCCTTGCGAATGACGCGAACGCGATCGTGCAGATCGGCGGGACCGTCGATGCTGGTGCAGATCTGGACGCGGTTCTCGATCAGATAGTCGAGACGCTCTTCGTCCATGAGCGTCATGTTCGTCACCAGCGTAAAGCTGAGAGACTTGTGCGCCGCGGCGTTGGCCTTCTTCGCGTACTCGACGATGTGCTGAAGCACCGGCCAGTTGGCCATCGGCTCGCCACCCTGGAACTCGATCGTCAGCGCGGGGCTCGTCGTCTGCAGCGCGAAGTCGACGCATTTTTCGGCAATCGCCGGCGACATGTCCGTGTCGGTGCGCTCCATACCGACCACCGACGAGTGGCAGTACTGACATCCGAGATTGCAGCGCTCGGTGAGAACGAAGCCGTGCAGAATGGGACCCGAGTCGAGGAAAGCGCGGCGGTTCCAGTAGCGGTCTGCGTACGCGTCATGCGTCAGGCCGCCGGCGAGGAATCCCTTTTCGCGAAGCTCCTGGACCTTCGCGGCATCGACCGGCGCCTCACCTGCGAGCAGGCGGCGTGAATCGGCCGCGTCGACAAACGCGCTCTCGCCGAGATCATTGCTCAGGAACGAGAAGTCCGCGAAGCGGCGAATGTTGAATGGAAGCAGAGAATCCACTTCTCCCCCGGGTCCAGTAGCCTGAAATTTGATGTCGGAGTCCGCCATTATCGTCTCGCTCGACCGCCGGTGCAATAACCGCTGCCGGTTTTGCAGCCAGGCCGATCTCGCGCTCGAGCGACCGGCGTCCGATGTGGCGGCGCAACTCGAGCAAGCCTATGCAGCCGGATGCCGTCGTGTGGATTTCGTCGGCGGGGAACCGACCATTCACGACGAACTGCAGGAGGCCATCGGTCTGGCCCGTCGCATCGGCTTCGAGAGAATCGGGTTGCAGACCAACGGCCGGCGGCTCGCTTACCGTTCATACACAGAACTGCTCGTCACGGCAGGCCTGACTCACGTCGATGTGTCGCTGCATGGCCCAACCGCGCCGGTCCACGAGTTCCACACGACGGTCGAAGGGAGCTTTCAGCAGACCGTCGCCGGGGTACGGAGAGCGCGGGCAGCGGGCCTCGAGACGGCGATCACGACCGTGGTCACGCGCTCGAACGTGCACCTCATGTCCACGCTCGCGGGCGTGGTCACCGCGCTGGGCGTGACGCAGTGGCGCGTCGCGATCGCGCAACACGTTGGCCGGGTCGTCGACGATGCGCGACGGATCGTGCCGCGCTGGACGGCCGCCGCGCGTTTCCTCGCGGAGGCGCACCGGGTTGCATCGGCGAACGCCTGTCGCATGCGCGTCGTCGGCCTGCCGCCGTGCATCGTTCCGACGCTGCCTCGCTGGGTGGATCCGGATCTTCCTGTGCAACTGTCGATGCGCTGCGGCGGCTGCGCGTTGCGCGAGACGTGCCCCGGAGTCGACCCCGGTTACCTCGCGATGTACGGTGCTGCCGAACTGCAGCCGTTCTCGATCGCAACACCGGCGCGCGCGCTCGACGCCGCGAGCGCGGAATCGACCTCGTTTGTCGGACGGGTCGGCCGCCCAGCCGTGATCTAACCGTTCGTCAGCGGAACGAACTCGCTGTTGCCGTGGATCCGCATGTAGTCCACGCGCGGACCGGCGCAACGCGCGTGAACGGCGCACGACTCACACGGCGCGTAGCGCGAGCCCTCGAATGGCGACGCCTCCAGCGGGAACGCGTGGCCGCTGGGATCGACGACTTCGAGGCGCAGGTCGCGCACGCTTTGCCACCCCGCACGCAGGTCTTCGGGCAGCGTACAGGGCGGGGTGTGCAGCGTGACGAGCTCGACCCCGGCAGCGTCGGCGGCGGCGGCGGCGGCGCGCAGATGGGGGTGCAGCTCGCTGATTTTCGGAATTTCCGACTGCACGGACGCATCATCGACATCCGCGGCCGAGAGGAGCCACAACGTGAAGCGGCTCACACCGTGGCCCGCGAACACGCGGACGGTGTCGGGAAGATCGGGCGCGGTTGATTTCGTGACCAGCACATCGGCGAAGCGGCCGAGCGATGTGCGTGACAGCTCCCCAAGCGCGGCGATCAGCAGGGCGTGCGTGCCCTCGCGCCTCGAAAGCGCATCGTGCAGCTCCGCGCGGTGGCTCTTCACGTTGAGGCTCACCTCGGTCACGCCGGCGGCGGCCAACGCGTCGACGTATGGGCCGTATGCCAGCCGCATCCCGTTGGTCTGGAGCAGAATGCGCGCGAACCCGAGCCGCTTCGCCGTGGCGATCACCCGCAGGAGATCGGTGCGCAGCGTCGGTTCGCCGCCGCCAATCCACAGATTGGGAATGTTCCGGCGTCGGCCGCCTTCGAGCAGCGCGCGAACGGCCGTTCCGTCCAGGGCTTCGTCACCTCCGTGACATGCCATGCAGCCCAGACAGCGCAGATTACAGTGATAGTCGAGCGCCAGCTCGAGCCATCGCACGTCCAGTCGACCGGTCCCGGGTGTCATGCCGTCTGGTCGAAACGAAGCACGATCGGCGCCCGATCGTCGCGCTCTCGGGCCGATGCGTCCGCGCCGGCGATCAGCCGCTTCACGAGTTCGGCGTCACGAGGATTCGTGTACTCACCACTCGGCGCTCGTGGAGTACGCGCCGACACGATCGCGCCGTCCTTGAATGCCAGGAGCGCGCGTCCGCCATCCTCGTCGAGCGCCATCGCGGTGGCGAGGCGCCGCCGTAACCGCGCCGCCGCGACCGGGACGGCCGCGTCGACGATCGCCAGGACGCGCGTCGCGTAGTCGAGCGCTGCAGCACACCGATAGCTGCACGGCATGAAGGTCGCCAGCGCGCCGCTCTCGAGCAGCAGGTGATTGAGCTGCCACAGCGGCGACGCGTCGTAGGCCGCTACTGCGGTGCGAAACTCTTCCGAGCACGGCTCGCGTGGAGCGGCCGGCGAGGCGATCGCCAGATTCACGTACGCGTCCACGCAGCACGGCGGATAGCCGAGCGCGAGGCCCACATCACGGAACCGCACCGCGCGCTGGTGACGCGTCGTGGAGGCGAGCGCCTCCGCTTCGACGACGCGCACCTGTTCGGCCGCGTCGAGCGACCGTGCGACGTAGATCAGCCGCAGCGGGCGCGGGCGGCCCTCGTCACCGACAACCGTCCCGGAACCTGCGCACGTGGCAAGACCATAGTGCTCATACCGGCTTCGCACCTGGTCTTCGTCGTCGTCAACGGTGCTGACCCGCATCGCCGGCTTGATCCCGGCGAGCACGGCGTGCAGCTCCGTGTCCAGGCGTCCGTCCGAGTCTTCCTCGACGCACAGACCCAGTTGATGCGCAGCGCATGAGGCCGATTCGACTTCGGCGGCGATGGCGGAGGGTTCGAGTGGCGGCAGTGCCTCGGGGAGACGCGAGAGCAGATACCGTGACACGCGTGGCGTGGCGCGTGCGAGACCATGCAGCCGACCGGCAACCGGGCCGAGTCCCTCCGCGATCGGGAGCACCACTTCGACGCGCAGGCCCAGCGTGCCGGCGCGGGCAATGCCGCGCACGATTGTTCCCGGATCGCCGATACCGACCAGGCGCGCGTGCGTCGCGTGGTCGAACGTGGCCACCGAGACGCGCAGGCGCACGCGCTTCAGCGCCCGCAGCGCGCGAAGCGATGCCGTATCGAGCACACCGTTCGACGCGCCCAGAACGAGCACATCGTCGGCGCCTCCGGCCACGGCACGCGCTGCCGCCGCGACGGGGTCCTGGTGGTGATCGCTGTCGACCAGCGCTCGCACGCCGGCAGCGTACTACACGAAGAAGCGGACCCGTTCGTGTAGGATCACCGCCACCCGTGGCCAACATCGGTTACATCCAGGTCGTCCGCCACTGCAATCACCTGTGCGGGTTCTGCTCGAATCCCACCTCGCCCTACACACACGACTTCGAGTCGATGAAGGTGCTCGTCGACGATCTCGTGGCGCGCGAGTACTTCGGGGTCATCCTCACCGGCGGCGAGCCGACGCTGCACCCGGATCTGCCACGCATCTGCCGCTATGCGCGCGAGTCCGGTCTTCACGTACGGATGATCACCAACGGTCACAACCTCGGTAACCCGGGTTTCGCGCAGGCCATGGCTGATGCCGGCTTGCAGATCGTCCACGTCTCCGTCTATTCGGTCCGCCCTGACGTCGAGGAACAGCTGCGTGGCGTGGCGGGATCGATCGAACGGGCCGTCCGCGGCATCGAGGCGGCGCACGCGGCGGGAATCGAAATCAATATCAACTGCGTGATCAACGCGTTCAACGCCGATCATCTGGACGAGAACATCGCCTACTGGATCGCGCACCATCCGTACATCCGCCACTTCGTCTGGAACAACCTCGACCCGTCGATGGGTCGTGCGGAGGTGAATCAGGCGACCTATACCCCGCGGCTCAGCGACTTCGAGTTGTCGCTGCACGGCGCGCTCACGATGCTCGAGCGATCCGGCCGGTCGTTTCGCGTCGAGAAAGTGCCGCTCTGCTACATGACGGACTTCGCATGGGCGAGTACCGAAACGCGCAAGATCGTCAAGCTCGAAGAACGTGTCGTGCATTTCCTCGACGAGAAGCAGACCGTGCGTCAGACCAGTTGGGACCATCTGTATGCCGAGACGTGCGCGAGCTGCACGTTGCGCCCGATTTGCGGCGGCCTGTTCAACCGCGGCAACGGCTACGACCCGGCGGAGCTCTACCCGGTGTTCGTCCCGCTCGAGTCGATCGTCGAGCGGATCCTCACCGATCCGGGCGATCCGACGACGCGGTTTGCCAATGTGGAGGAGTGGCGCGCCGCGTTCGAGGCGCACAATGCGGATGCGGCGGCGTCAACGGGTCGTGCGACGGAATCGGTGCAGGTCGGAACGATCAGTGAATATGGCCTGCGGTTGTATCGATCGAAGCGCGCCTCGGAAGGTCGTCGCGCCGCCGAACGTGGCGTGGAGATGGAACGAGAGAATCCAGACGCGATTTAAGGCTGCGTCCTGCGTTTTCGCAGTCGCCGCGCGCCGGCAACGGCGAGGCCGCTTCCCAGGAGCAAGAGCGTCGCAGGCTCCGGTACCGCTTCCACGCGGAGGTTATCGAGCTCGAATTGGGCCGGGCCAGTAAACGATTCGGGCACCAGCAACTCGAACAGCACGCGAATGGACTGGCCGCCGTACGCGCTCAGGTCCACGCTCCCGGTCTGGTAGAACGTGTCGTTGGCCGTCTGTGCCTGGACGGTCAGGATCGTCTGCGTCAACAGATCGGATCCGCCGCCTGAAGGCTGGACGACCACGTTGAACAGGCGGTCCTGGCTGGCAAGGAACAGATTCCACGCGGCGCGGTAGTCGAACAGCAGCGTGGTGCTCCCCGACGGAAGCACGATGTCCTGCGCGATCGAGATCACACCCGGGCTCTCGCCGTCGAAGCCCGAGAACGCCGCGAACTCTCCGTCGGTCGGAATCCATGACGGGCTGACGATGAACGGGTCAGGGTAGCTGTTGAAGACCGACAGCGGCAGCGAATTCGTGAGGTCGGACGTGATCCAGCCGGTGAAGTCCCCGGTCTCGAAACTCGGATTCACGAACAGTGACGCCCGCGCCTCGGTGGCAAAGACCAGAAGTGCGAGCGCGACCAGGGGGCCCAATCGCTTCAGCATCACGCGTCCTTTTGTCGAATCGAGCCTCTCGGCCTGAGCAAGAAACGGGCCCGCGACAGCACACGCCGGCGTCGAGAATCCCTGAACAATTCTTCGCGTCAGCACGACGAAAGAGCCGCTGGTCGACATGGGTTTGGCGTCTTTTTTCATCCGTGAAGGAGAACACTCGCGGAGGAGTAGTGCGCGTTCCACCGCACGATTTCGTCGAGCACACCACGACCCGTGTCCGTCGGCTGTGCGTGCGAATCGAGCATTTCGCACGCCTGCGCGTTGCGTTCGCGTACGCGTCTTCGACGCTCCTCGAAGCCGCTGCCGCGGATGGCCGGATGATCGCGCGCCAGCAGTTCCTCGTACATCCCCTCGATTGGCAGGAACGCGTGAACGCCGAGCAGCACGCCGTGCAACGGACGCGGATCGGGTCGGAACGGCGACGTGTAGAGCGGGGTGAACGCGTTGTGCAGCACCGGCGCGAGCGTCCACAGCATGTTGATCTTGTTGTGCGAATGCTCGTGAATCAATGCTTCGGCGAGCGTCAGGCTGTCCGGGTGCAGCGACAGATAGATCGTCCCGACGTATTCCGCATACGACGCGGACAGATGACGCTCGCGGTCGTAACCGACGGGAATGACCTGCTCAATGAGCAGCTCGATTTCGTCGGCGATCGCCGGCACGCCGAGCCGCACGAGATCGAGCGCCTCCTGCAGCGACGCGACCCATTCGGCCGACGTCCGTCCCCCGAGGTCGAGCCCGTTGCCCGACTTGTCGGGGTGCGTTTCGAACTGCGCCACCGGACTGTCGTCGACAAGTGCGAAGGTGCATCGGCCCTTCAGGGGAACGACGGCTGGAACAATCAGCGGTGAATCGCCGCTTCGCACGTCGTCCCACGTGAGGGTCGTCACGCCCGTTGGCCCGGCCAGTGTCAATCCGTCGGGGTGCAGGCGCAACGTCGACGTTCGATCGGGGAATTGGATGCACACGCCCACGCCGCCGACGATCAGGCGAGACATTGGCGCGGGCACGAGGATTGGCGGAGGAGCCGCTCCGCCCAGTGCCAATTCGGCGTACAGCGACGCCACGAGATGCCCTGTCCATCGCAGGCCTTCGGGAGACGCGATCGCGCCGTCAGCGAGATAGCGGATCAGCCCGCCGACCGTCGTGTGCTGGAGTGCGCTGAACAGCGGTCCCGGTGACGTCGTCGCGAGATCACGACAGTGGCGCTGCAGCGCTCCCAGCGCGAGCGCTTCGTGGGTCGCTCCGGCGAGTCGCAGCTTCAGGAAGTCGCGGTACTGCCGCCCAAGGTATCGAGAGAACAGCGTACGAACAGTCTGCGAGCCTTGCGAGGGAACCGTCAGATCGGTGCAGACGAAACCCGGGTCGCTCATGCGGCCGGCGAGGCAGGCTGATCGAGATCACCAGCGCCGGGGATGGGTTTCATCCACCGGTAACCATGCGCACGCACCGTGTTGACGTGCAGCCCTTCGCAGCCGTCTTTCGCCGCGCACGACTCGCACCGTCTGCTGCGCGTGTAGTACCCGTCGCGGATGTACTCACGAACGAAGCCGAACGCGTCGACGACGGCCTTGTCGACCTTGGGTTTGAGGCGGGCGAGCGCGCCGAGCAACAGCACGTCGCGGGCCGCGGGGTCTCCCGTCTGTTCGATCATGTCGACGATCGGCTTGCCGGAGCCGGTGTCGCCCGGGCTGATCGCCGGCTTCGGTGCGTTCGGCGAGCGCAGCATGGACGCGTCGAGTACGCGCGTCCGCGGCCGCGGCGGTCGACCGAGGATGCACGCGGGCACGTTCTCGACCGGCACGGCCGCCGTATAGGCGGCAAAAAACTGTGCGAGGTCTGGAATGCTCGCTCCCGCGTCACTCGCAAGCTCGTAGTTCGGCACGTCGAGCGACAGCCGCGGATGGCCGTCCGGATAGTGCTCCATCACGTGCGCCGCATTGGCAGTCGTGAGCCGGAGCTGGACCTCGAACTCGAATGGCGCGGCGAGCAGCATGTCGAGATCCGCCGTCCGTTCGACAATCACACGTGCCACACGACGAGCGGGCAGCGCGTTCGACTCGAGCGCGGGAAGCAGTCCATCACAGCTCTCGAGCTCGAGGATCAGGCGCTGCGAAGACTGTCCGGCGAAGGCGATCGCCGTGCGCGTGTCCGCCGCGCGGATCCAGAGGCTGCCGTACTCGGCCGGCGGGGATGGTTGCACGCTGCCGTTGACGTGGACGCGAAACGCATCGAACCGATCGGCGGCAACGCGTCCGAGGGTGTCGTCGAGCGTGTCGCAGACGTTCTGCAGGTAGCAGCGGCTGCAGCGTTCTTTCCCGCGACAGCTCAATGGCATGCCGCGCGTGAGCCACAGTTCGTACTCTTCGAACCGCCCACGCACTTCGTCGACCAGCTTGTACGGATCCTGAATCAGGTGCTCGTAATGTTCGAGATACGGTGCGGGAAACCGATTGAACCAGATGTGGATGTCCGGGCGTTCGCTGTAAGTGAGGGCGGCCTGAATGTATGGCATCGCCTCGTCGATGTCGTAGATGAGGGCGTCGCGATTCGCACGCTCCCATGCGTTGCCGAACGGGATGATGTGCAACAGGTCGAACTCGCGAACACCCATCGCGATGAACCGATCGAGCAGTTCCGGAAGACGCCGGATGTTCCCGCGATTGAGACACACATCGATGTTGACGATGGGTCGACCGTCGGCCAGAGCCAGGCGGAGTCCCTCGATCTCCTCGTCGAAGGCCCCCGGCACGCCGACCAGGGCGTCGTGGACCCTGGCGTCATGGCCGTGGATCGAGAAGGTGATCTCCTGCAGCCCGGCATCCAGGCAGCGTTTCAGGAATTCCGGGTACGAGAACATCCTCCCGTTCGTGACAGTCTGGATGCGGCGGTATCCGGCCGCGCGGCCGTATTTGATGAACGTGATGTAGCCGGGATGAATCGTGGGCTCGCCGCCGGACAGAATCAGCCGCGTCGCGCCGTTCCTCCGCCCGTCGAGAATGCGCCGTTTCACCTCGTCGTCAGAGACGACGGTCTCGTTGTGCGCGAGCGCATCCAGGCAGAAGGTGCACTTGTTGTTGCACAACCGGGTCAGGCGTACCCAGTTGCGCTTCTCGTGCGCGGCCGCTTCGCGATCAAGTTGCTTGGTCACGACGGAATGGTCGGGGTTCGCGCGCTAGATTACCAGAGCACACGAGCTCTGCCTCGATCTTTCGACTGACAATTTTGGGTATTGACGGACTCCAACGCCGCGAGTTACCGTCCCGCTGGCAGAAACTGTCCAGTTCGTCGGCTGGGAGGCTTATGAAGCAGCGAATTTCACGGCGGTCTTTCGTGCGGCTTGGCGCAACTGGACTTGGAGCCGCGATTCCGCTCGGTGTCGCAGGTGAGCGGCTGACCAGATTGCCGCGGCGGCAGCGCACGACGCCTGCTCACAACAACGCAGCGATCGATCAGGCGCGCGATGCAGCGCTGCTGCAGCTCGTGTCGCCCGTGGCCGTCGGCACGCGGCTCGGTGGGGTGAGCGTGGCCGCGATTGGCGTCGATCGCCGGGGGATCGGTGTCGTGACCGTGGTCGACGCGCAGGGGCAGCACTGGCATGCCGAGCTCGCGCGTCGCACGAGCGACGACGAAGGCCTCAATCCGATCGCGCTCTCCAGAAACTACAGCGTCTATCTGCGAAATGGCGGCAGCGGCAGCACGCCGACCGACCAGCACGTCGGCCGCGCGGTGCTGGCCATCGCACGCAACGTGAAGAGAAACGAGGACGCGAGGTCGGCCCTTCAGCTCGCATCGCGGTCGGAGTTCTGGGCGGCCACCGGCTACAAACCGGCCCGGGCGTAGGTATCCCGCTGAGCCATCGGAGCACTCTGTGAACGTCGAGTTCCCGACCAAGCCGACTGGAAGCGGCCGCTGTGCGCGGCTGCGCGTCGACCTCGACCTGCACTCGCGTGAAGCGATCTTCGGTGCGGCGTATTCGTTCATCGATCGCTGCTACGTGTGGCTCGACAAGGATGTCGACGGTCGGCTGGCGATCGAGCTGACGCCGCGCAGCGACGCGGAGTCGGTGGAGGCGCTCGCCGGCGACTTTTCCAACGAGCTGCTCGCGCAGTCGACGCGGGCGATGGTGTTTGCCGCGAATCGGGATCTCGTTCAGGCGATCGTGTCGCGCACGCTGGCCGGTGCCGGCGCCCGCGGTGGCACGGCGGCCGCGCCGCCGCTCCCCGAGCTCGATTCGTTCGACGTGGAAGACGAGCCGTTCGACGATCCGCTCGGCATTGCGATGTCGTGGGAACAGAAATACGGGAAGAAGACTCCGGAGGACGCCCCCGGCGGGGCGAAGGAATGAGGACGCTGCGCTTCCACCGTTCGCTCTACGCGCCGGCTGCCGTCTCCGAGGCGATTGCCGTGTTCGCGGAGCACGGTCAGGTGCAGATCGACGATTCGAGCGGTGACCACGTGATCGTGCACCTTGCTGCGGTGGATCGCGGCGATGAAGAGGCGCTGGCCGGAGCATTCGCGAATTACGTGCTGGGCGCGTCGGTGCACGCGCAACAGCGGCAGCCAGAATAGGGAAACAGTTTTTTTAGAGTGAGGTAGCCACGGTGGCGAACTTACCCAAATTCGAGCGCACTCCAGCCGGCATGTTGAAGCCGGACGAGAGCGAGATGGTCTCCGATCTGGAGCTCGAGCCGGGCAGCGGCGATCCCGAGATGAACCTGGCGCAGCACTTCTCGCACGGGTCGCACGGGTCGCATGGATCGCATGGGAGCCACGGCTCGCATGGATCGCATGGATCGCATGGTTCCCATGGGTCCCACGGATCCTGGTAAACGGCGAATGGAGGGCGTGATGGTTTCCAGTCTGGCGCAGTCGCTGGTGACGTCGAGACGTCTTCAGTGCCTCGTGCTCGCATCCATCCTGTGTGTGCTTGGCGCGTCGAAGGCGTGGGCGGACGGGCCCGTCGCGACGATACCCGGCGGCGTCAGCTTCACCGATGACGACAACGTCGGCGGCCAGAAGTGGGGGCGCCCTGGCGGCCGAAACTTCAATTACTCGGTGAACAACCCCGCCAATTTCAGCGCGCTGCGATGGGGCCTCGTCAACGGCACGTCGCCGGGTGCGGCGTTCGACAACAGCATCAGCGGCAACACACCAGAAGTCTTCACCTTCGACGGCGGCGGTTCGGACCTGGCGGGCGGTGTCGCGCGTTTCGTCGGATCGGGGGTCGTGCCGTTATCCGGCGGCGGCCTGACGGGCCCTGTTCAGACGCGTTTCACCATGACGGTGACGTCCAACAACGTTCCCGTGACGCTGACGTTCATCAACGGCAACGTCAGCCCCGGCATCGACGCTCTGACGACGACGACGTTCAAAGTCAACCTCCTGTTCGAGGCGTTCGACGGCGCGCAGTGGAAACCTATACTGGATTTCTACGATGCGGTGGCAACGCCGGCCGCAAATCCGTCCCCCGCATCGGGTCCGGCGCTGACGCAGGTCCAGGTCGGCTTCTACTACACGGCGGCGAGCAGCGGCGGGACGCAGCTCGATACGATCCAGACCGACGTCACCACCATCAAGACCGACGTCAACCAGCTGAAAGTCGATTCGGGGATCGTCCAGACCAATCTGACGAACCTGTCGCTCGCACTCGGCGGCGTCACCGCGCAGCTCGCGACGTTGAGCAGCCAGCTGCCGCCGGACCTGGCGGCCAACCTCGCCGCCGCGGTGCAGCAGATCGGGAATGCCAACACCACCTTGTCAGGGCTGCAGACAGCGTTGTCGGGCCTTCTGAACACGCTCGACGTCACGGCCTACAAGGAGTACCGAACCGACACCAAGAAGGTGTGGCTGGTGACGACGATGTATGAAGGCGCGCTGGCAAACGGAACCCTGGTGAAAGCGCTGGCGGTCGTTCCCAAGACGACCGGGGCCGCGACAGTCTTCGACGTCACCGGAGTCGCGACGGTTGCGCAGATCATGCCCGGGGTGCTGGAGGTCACGCTCAGTTCCGTGCCCACGGGCGCCCAGACGTTCCAGTTCCAGATGCAATACGTGCCGGCGGCGGGCATCACCGCGACCGGCAGCGTGATGCTGCCGTAAGACGTGCGGACCCCACGGTCCGCTCGCAATCGCCTCTTGATCCGACTGGCGGGCGCTTCGGCGCCCGCCAGTCGTGTACGCCAGCCTCGACCGCCATTCCAATTCCTCCATGGCTCGCCTTCGGAGTATTTCGCCCCCGACGCGCGCGCTGGCTCGTGGACGCGACAGCCGTCGGGTCACATCCGGTAGAATCGTCGAGCTCCCAGCGACATGCTGCTCACTCCCGGCGCCCGGCTCGGCGTCTACGAGATCGTCTCCGCGCTTGGCGCGGGAGGAATGGGCGAGGTCTATCGCGCGCGCGACCCGCGGCTGCACCGCGACGTCGCCATCAAAGTCCTCCCGGATACGCTCGCGGCGGACCCGCAATTCCGCGAGCGATTCGACCGCGAAGCGCGCGCCATCGCCGCACTGAACCATCCGCACATCTGTACGCTCCACGACGTCGGCGATCAGAACGGCACCGCGTTCCTCGTGATGGAGCTCGTCGAGGGGGAGACGCTTGCCGCCCGGTTGCAACGGGGTGCCATGCCGCTGCCCGACGCGCTGAAGACGGCGATCGAGATCGCCTCGGCGCTCGACGCCGCGCACCGCATCGGCGTGGTCCACCGTGACCTGAAGCCGGGCAACATCATCCTCACCAAATCTGGCGCGAAGCTGCTCGACTTCGGACTGGCGAAGACCGGCTCGTCAACGCCCGTGTCCGTCGCTTCGGTGCTTCCCACCACACCGGCTGTGACGGCAGCCGCACCGTTGACGGGTGGGGGAACGATTCTCGGGACCGTCCAGTACATGGCGCCCGAGCAGATCGAAGGGCTCGAAGCGGACGCACGGACCGACATCTTCGCGTTCGGCGCGCTGCTCTACGAGATGATCACCGGCCGCAAGGCATTCGAGGGGCGCTCGCAGGCCAGCGTGATGGCGGCGATCCTCGAACGCGACCCGGAACGCGTGACGACGCTGCAGCCCGTCGCACCGGTTGCAGTCGAACATGTCGTGACGCTGTGTCTCGCGAAAGATCGCGAGAGGCGATGGCAGAGCATCCGCGACGTCGAAACGCACTTGCGATGGATTGCGACCGTGAGCCCGGTCGGACCAGCGACTGCGGCCGTGCCGAAGTCGCCGCGCACGCTGGAGCGTGTCGCGTGGGCGGGTGCCATTCTGGTTGCGGTCGTCGCGACGGCGATCGTCCTGCGACCGCGTGAACCGGAGTCACGACCGCAGATCGCGCGTCTGTCGGTCGCGTTGCCGCCGACCACGCCGCTCGCGCTCTTCGAGCAGGCGATTGCGATCTCGCCCGACGGCACGCGCATCGTGTATCGCGCGGGAGGAGAACGCTCCAGCCCGATGTTGTATGTGCGGAGCCTCGATAACGAAACGGCGATGCCGCTTCGCGGCACCGAGCTTCCCGAGACGCCCTTCTTCTCGCCCGATGGGCAATGGATCGCGTTCTTCAGTGGGGCCAAACTCAAGAAGGTGCCGGCGAACGGCGGCGTGCCGCTCGTGATCTGCGACGTGGTGTCGACCGCCTATGGCGGAACGTGGGGACCGGATGACACGATTGTGTTCGCCACCTCCGACGTCGATTTCGCCGGGCTTCTGCGAGTCTCTGCCGCTGGAGGCACGCCACAGCGCCTCACCACACCGGAGCCAGGCGGCCGCCACACGTTCCCATCATTTCTTCCGGGCGGAAAGGCGATCGTCTTCGCCGCGGCATCGCGCCTCGCGGGCGAGTCCGACAACGTCTCCATCGTGGCCAGGGAGCTCGACACCGGCGAACAGCGCGTCGTGTTCACGGGCGCGAATCAGCCTCGCTACCTCGCGTCTGGTCACCTGGTCGTCGCGCGCGCCGGAACGTTGCTGACGATTCCGTTCGACGCAGCGCGCCTCGAGGCGACGGGACCTGCGGCGGCAGTACTGGAAGGGGTGATGTTCGGCGGCACGGGAGGCGTCGCCCAGTACGACGTGTCACGCACTGGTCACCTCGTCTACGCCACCGGGCCGACGTCGATGTCGGACCGCGAGGTCGTCTGGGTGAATCGGCGCGGCGAGGCGACTCTGGTCGAGGGGCTGAAGCGTGGGGTCAACGAAGCGAGGCTGTCGCCCGACGGACGGCTCATCGCGGTGTCGTTGACAGGAGAGAACCAGAACATCTGGACCTTCGATCCCGCGCGTCGCACCTTCAGCCGCTTATCGTTCGGCAAAGGCATCGACCAGATTCCGCGATGGACGCCGGATGGTCGCCGCATCGCCTATTCATCGACACAGGCAGGACCCTACCAGGTGTATTGGAAAGCCGCCGATGGCAGCGGCACCGAGGAACTGCTCGTGAAGGCAGAAGTCGCCGGACAGTTCCCGCGAGCGTGGAGTCCCGATGGTCGATGGTTGTTGTTCCAGCGCGGTACCGCTGCGGCAGCGAACGACCTCTGGGTCATGTCGGCCGACGGGCACGAGAAGGCTCGAGCCTTCATCGCGACACCAGCCAACGAGACAGAGGCGGACTTCTCACCCGATGGCCATTGGGTGGCGTACGAGTCCAATGAAACCGGAGTACCGAACGTGTTCGTGCAGGCCTTTCCGGGTCCCGGCGGGAAGTGGCAGATTTCCACCGACGGCGGCGTGCGGCCGCGCTGGCGTCGCGACGGCCGCGAGCTGCTCTATCGCACGCGTGAAGCTGTCATGGGCGTTGCGGTGATGACTGGCACAACCTTCACCGCGGGACCGCCGCAGGAGGTGCTTCGCGGCACCTACGAAACCGCGTTCGATGTGTCTCCAGACGGCCAGCGGTTCCTGATGATCAGGAGCGGAACGACGACGAATTCCGCACAACTCCATGTCGTGCTGAACTGGATGGAAGACGTGAAATCAAACCGCGGCCGCAACTGAATCGGCACGTCCTGATACGGACCATTGCGTATGCCCTCTATCATCTCGTTGCAGGAGAGATCGCCCTTGACGCTGAGCGCCTCCTCGAGGCCGTTGCCGAGCGCAATCCATGGCCAGCCGTGATCGTGAGCTCCGCGTAGTTCCGCCGCAGCGCCACCGGCCGCCGCGTGCTCGATGCGCTGAACCTTTTCGCATTCCACACGTCGTGCGACGCAGTCTTCCACTGATCGTCGTCCTGCTCGTGGCGGGATGCGCGGCGCGCGGTGGTGGACGTGCGTCGACCGCACGTCTGAATGATGACTACGCGCTGGCAGTCAGGCGAGCGGCAGTCGTCGATCAGAGCCAGATCGTCACCGACCTGCAGCGGCTCGATCGCTCCAACGCATCGCTCGTCTGGAGCACGGACGGTTCGAAGGTGCTCGCGGTCACCTGGAAGAGCAAGAGCTCGTACGAGAGCAACTTCAGGGACAAGACAGAGACGTCGCTTGAGGAAGCCTTTGTCGTGTGGGTGACGCTTGCGCCGCAGGTCCAGCGCTTCTGCGAGACCTACTTCCGTGAGCACCCTCGCGCGACGGACGCCGACGCAATCCTGCGACTGAAGCAGTATCTCGGGCTGAATGCCTCGTGGTCCTACGACGTGTTCCTCGAGATGTGGGTCGATGCGGCAGATGTGTTCCGACCCTGCGTCGATCCGGAGCCGAATGACTCGACCTGCAATCTCGAGTTCGCGACGCCGGCGCCGATGGTGAAGGGGATCGCAAACTATCCCGCTTTCTACAAGAGCCTCTACTTCGGTGACTTTCGTACAGCGCCTGGTGTGCCGTGGACCGGTCTCGGCTACACGTATGACTGGGGCAACCCGCGCAGCCGCGAAGGCGCCAGCGAGTTCATTCTGAGTCCTGGCGCCCGCTACGACATCCGCCGCGTCGTGCCCACGGCGCAGTACTGCCGAAGCGCCGGGTAGGCGGCAGCGCTTATAATCCACGGCTCACCCAATTCACAATCGAGCTTCTCTCTCCGAACGAGGGTTTCCTATGCTGACGACCGTCGACCCCCGAGTGCAGATGTCCGGCCTGATCATGGGTTTCGTGCCCGCGCAGGCAATCGCGATTGCCGCCGAACTCGGCATCGCCGATCTCGTGGCACGTGAGCCGATGACCGCGCCGCAGCTGGCGAAGTTGACGGGCAGCGACGCGGGTATGTTGTTCCGGGTCCTGCGCTATCTCGCGTCGCTCGGTATCTTTGAGGCTGACGAGCAGCAGCGGTTTGCGCTCACGCCGGCGGCGGAGTTGCTGCGCTCGGATGCGTTCGATTCCATGCGGTCGATGGCTCGCATCATGGGACGAGTGGGACCGGGAACGGTCAGTCGCCTCGTGGATGCGGTCCGCTCCGGGAAGAACCCCTTCGCGCTCGCCTTCGGGCAACACCTCTTTGAATATCTCCCGACGCATCCGGACGACGCGGTGCTGTTCGACGCAGCCATGAACGGTTTCCACGGTCCGGAGACCGAGGCGGTACTCGACTCGTATTCGTACGATGGCGTGTCCACGCTCGCCGACATCGGGTGCGGCAATGGAACGGTGCTGACGGCAACGCTGCGACGACATCCATCATTCAAGGGGGTGTTCTTCGATCAACCGGGCGTCATCGAGCGCGCGCGAGCGGCTGCGGGTCAGGACATTTCGTCACGGAGCCAGTTCGTGGGCGGGAGCTTCTTCGAGTCGGTACCCGCGGGGGCGGATGCATACCAGATGCGTCACATCATTCACGACTGGAATGACGAGCTCTCCCTGCAGATCCTGAAGAACATCCGCAGCGTCATTCCCCCGCACGGCCGGGTGCTCGTCGTCGAAACCATCGTCCCCGAGGGGAACGACCCGTCGGTCGCGAAGCTGTTCGACGTGATGATGCTGCTGTTCCCGCCCAACGGCCTCGAACGGACGGAGCGCCAATTCCGCAACCTGCTGCACGATGCCGGCTTTGCGGTGACAAGCGTGACGCCGACCGCCTCGCCGGTCTCCGTCATCGAGGCGAGGCCGGCGTAACCGTTCGGAACGTTCGGAGCGTTCGGGTCGTTCGAACCGTTCGTCGTTCGCACACGTGAAAGATCTGAACGACGAAACGGGTCGAACGTCTCGAACGTCTCGAACGACCCGAACGATCCGAACGACCTGAACGACCCGAACGACCCGAACGACCCGAACGACCCGAACGATCCGAACGAGTTACGGCCAACCGATCTGCGGTGTGTCGCCGACGATTCCCGCGCCGACGAGGAACCGGCCTCGCAGTCAGCGTTGTGGCGGGCCCCAGTGCTGCACCAACACGAGCGACGAGTTCACGTCGCGGACGATGTTGGCGAGGAATCGACCGTCGGGCGCGAGGTCCCACTGTCGTCCCATGTTGACGTCGGTGCCGGAGCCGAACAGACTCGGCCGGAAGATGGCGACCGGCGCTCCCGCTTGCACGTCCGTCGCCGACGCGGCGATCGGCGCCATCATCACTTGTCCGTCGAGTGCTTGGTAAAAGAGCGCGCGACCGTCGGCGCGCCACTTCGGGAACGCGCCGCCAGCAGTCGACGCCTGCACATAGGGAACCGCCGCGTCTGCTGGCGTGTCTGCCGGAACGACGAAGCGGCGCACGTACACCTCATATCGCCCCGACTGGTTCGAGATATATGCGAGCCATTGGCCGTCCGGTGAGAACGTGGCGCTGCGTTCGTCGGCGGCCGTTGAGACCACAACGAAGGGGTCTCGTGAGCGGTCGACCGGCGTCGCCCACACGTTCCACGCATTCCCGGTTTGCGGATCGTTGTCCTGAAAGGTCAGATACTTTCCGTCGGGCGACCAGTCGTTGGCAACCTTGTCCCTCGGTGTGTCGAGCAACAACCGCTCGGAGCCGAGTGAGGCGACCGAGGTGACGAACAGGTTGTAGACACCCGTCTTGTTCGAGCGGTAGGCGATCTGGCGTCCGTCCGGCGACCACACCGCAAACTGCTCCGATGCAGGCGAGTTCGTGACGCGGGTGGTCCGAGTCTTGTCGAAGAGCCACAGGTCGCTGTTGCCCTCGACGGTGCGGAAGGCGACCGCCCGCGCCCCGTCGGGTGCCACGCGTGGATTGATCAGATACGAGTCGGGCATGCCGAGGGCATCGAGCGCCCGTCCTGCCGGATCGAACCAGCGCAGCTCGCGACTCGCCTCGCCTCCCGCGCGGTAGACCATCGCGCCGCTCGCCGAGATCGACACGCCGGGCACGAACGTCGTTCCGTCGTAGGTCAATTCGTCGGCGACGGTCACCGGCTCGCCAACGAGCCGCCGCTGCTCCAGGTCGAGTCGCTGAGCAACGAGCACGCCTTCGCGCACCCAGACCAGCCATCCACCCGGCAGGTAGTTTCCTGCGCTCGCGGCAGCCGTCAGCCGGGTGACCGTCGGTGAGTCGAGCGATCCGAGGTAGATACCCTGCGTGTCCGTGGTTCCGACCGCGAAGTACAGGAACTGACGGCCATCGGGCAGAAACACCGGGAACCGGTGATTGGATTGGCCCTTCGCCAGCATCCCCACAGGAGCGGGCGTGCCGCCGGCCGCGGGCACGCGAAACAGCGTTCCCACGGTGCCAGCGGCGTACAGCATCGTCCCGTCGGAGCTCCAGGTGCCGCCGCGCATCCCGACGACATCACCAAGCGGAATCGACTTGCTCGAGCCAATGTCGAGGCGCTTGAGTTTTCCCTCCGCGAAGAAGGCGACGGAGCGATTGTCTGGAGACCAGAACGGATAGACCGCCTGATCGGTGTCGGGGAGCGGCCGGGCAGTGGTCCCTCCCAGCGAACGGAGCCACAGGCGTGCCGTCCCTTGCGTCGCCGCCACGAAGAGCACCTGTCCACCGTCCGGCGAGATCGCAAACGAGTTGGGATCGAAGGTGGCGGGGGTGACGATCTCGGTGCGCTGTTCACTCGTTTCCACATCGGCCGGTTGCCGGAGTGCGTAGCCGCCGCCGGCTCCGACGATCGCCGCCAACGCGATCGCCGCTGTGAGCCGGATGATGCGTGTGCGGGGAGCTGTTCGACTGTCGACGAGCGGTGCACCATCGGCGTCCGCCGCGTCGGCGAGTCGAATACGCGCGTCGCCAGCGCTCTGCACGCGCTTCCGCGGATCGCGTTCGAGACACAGACGGAGCAGACGTCGAATTCCGTCGGGCGTCGAGGGCGGTAGTGCGCGCCAGTCGGGATCGGCGCGCAGGACCGCAGCAAGCGTGTCGGCCACTTCGTCGCCCGCGAACGGGCGTGCGCCGGTGAGCATCTCGTAGACGACGCAGCCGAACGCCCACAGATCGCTGCGCTTGTCGGCAGGCCTGCCTCTCGCCTGCTCGGGGCTCATGTATGCGGCCGTACCGAGAATCATCCCCGCCTGGGTCATCGCCGGGGTGACGATGGTCGGTGACATCGACAACCCGTTCGGGACGTTCGGAGGGTTCGGAGCGGTCGGATCGTTCAACTTTGCCAACCCGAAATCGAGCACCTTCACCGTGCCGTCGGGCCGCACCTTGATGTTGGCCGGCTTCAGATCGCGATGGATGATGTTGTGATCGTGCGCCGCTTCGAGCGCTTCGGCGATCTGCGTCGCAATCGGAATTGCCTCATCGAGTGGAATCGCGCCCTGTGCGATCCGATCGGCGAGCGTCGGCCCGTCGACCAGCTCCATCACCAGCGCCGTTCCAGACGTTGAACGCTCGAGACCGTAGATCGCGGCGATGTTCGGATGATTCAGCGCGGCGAGCGTCCTGGCTTCACGATCGAATCGAGACAGGCGTTCGGGATCCTGAGCGAACGCGTCCGGCAGAACTTTGATGGCGACCTGCCGTCCCAGATTGCTGTCGACGGCGCGATACACCTCTCCCATCCCGCCGGCACCAAGCGAGCTCAGAATCTCGTAACCGCCGAGTCGCGTGCCGGGATGGATCACTCTCGGCGATCAGCGGGATTGACCGCCATTTTGCAGGTGCACGCGATCCCTTTCGTTCTCGCAGTACATCTCGAAGATGTCCCCATCGGCGACCAGATCGTGCGGCACCTTGATCGTGAACGGTCGGGTGTACATTTCAGGATCGTCGAACGTCATCTCGACGTCGAGATGTCCGAAGTCTCGCCGCCGGAAACGTTCCGTGACGCGCAACGCTTCGCTGTGCGGATGTCCGGCGGCATCGAGCGCGGTCTTGCTGTTGAACCCCGTGGTTTCCACGACGAACGCATCGCCTTCCCAACGCCCGACCGAGTAGCCCAGATACGCAGGGAGATTGACCTCGTTCGGCAACCGGCGCCCATCGGTGTAGATCTGACGATGGCTGGAGCCGACCTCGTATAAGAGAAGCGTCAGCCGCGGCGCCTGAACGATCTTGATCGGCTCTGACAGCAGTCCGGCGAGCGGGAAACCGACGACGCCGCCGCACACTCGTTCCGGATCCTCGAGCGCGACGCCGCGTCGTTGCATGGCTTGGGCGGCTTGCGGTCGAAGGATCGATTCACCTGAATCGAGCAGGATGTTGAACGCGTACTTGTGCTGCGTCCCGATCTCCATGCCCGGCACGTCGACCTTGATGGCTTCCTCGATTCTCGCGGGGTAGAGGCGCTTCAGTTCGGCTGCCGTGGTCACTTCGTGCATCCACACGCCCGACAGGTCCGGCTTGCCGTCGGCTGCACGTGGAGCCGGCGCAGCAAGGTTTGGCTTGCCGTCACGCGTACGCGGGGTGCCCGGCGTCGGAAAGTTCAGCCACTGCGCCTCGGCAGTCGCCGAGAAGACGACGCATAAGACGACGATCCAGCGCCGCATTTCACGCCTCCGTATTAGCCCTGAGAGAGAGGGAGCCTGAGCCAGATACTACCTCAACGCCTGAGGTTGCGGCCCGTTTCAGATCACGACACGAGCGTGTCGCGTATTCTCGATGTCAGCGACCGGGTGGTTGGACGGAATCGGTAATTATGGCTTCGGCGATGCCGTTCAGTAATCGCTATTAGGCTGCGTGCGACACACCGTGTGGCATGGGACGGACGAACGCACCATCCTGCGTCCTGGTGACCACGGCCGATTCGGTCAGGATGTCGAATAACGCCTGACACGTGGCCCGATCGATGTGAAACAGTCGTTGCGCTTGCTCGAAGGTCATCGAGAGCCCCGGGATATCCAGAAAGGCGTCTTGGACGCGCGTGATCAGCGCGGCAATAACGGTCTGGGAGCGCATGACATCCCTCCTCGGCCTCCAATTTGAGCAACGTTCGTGCCCGAGCCTTCGAACCTTTCCACGGCGTGAGCCGGGCTGTTTCAACGCCTGAGGTACGCCGACGTAAAGTACGCGCTCCCCACTACCTTGCGGGAAACATCTGTCGGTGACGCGTTACGAGATGCCGCGGCCATGGCCGGTTCTCGGCGTGCTCGGACCGGCATGGCGGCCTTGGAGGTGCTCTATGCTCACGTCCACTCAAAAGGGTCTCGTGCAGGACAGCTTCGCCCGCTTCAGCCCACTCATCGAAGATGTCGCAGCGCTGTTCTATCGGCGGTTGTTCGAGTTGGATCCGTCTCTGAGAGGCATGTTCGCCGAGAGCCTGGTCCCACAGCAGCGCAAGCTCGCGCAGACACTGACGGCGGCGGTGAAAGGCCTCGATCACGTCGATCAGCTGATCCCGGTGCTCCAGGATCTCGGGCGTCGTCATGCCAGGTACGGCGTGACCGATGCGCATTACGACACCGTCGGCACCGCCCTGCTCTGGACCTTTCAGAAGGTGCTGGGCCCGGCGTTCACTGCCGAAGTCGAGGATGCGTGGACGACGGTCTACGGCATTCTCGCGTCGACGATGAAACACGCGGCTCGGAATGAGGCGGCCGCCTGAAACAAGGAGCCGATCGAGTCTCTTGAACGGCTACTTGTTCAGCATGCCCGTCCAGTTCATCACGGCCGTGAACTGCTCTTGCGCGCTGTTGACGGCGACCGGGAGCGCCATCAGGAATCGCTTGCCGTCTGGAGAGGCGTCTGCGAACGCTCCGGGAGTGTTGCCTCGCACGAACCCCGCCGGCGCCACGAAGAGCATCTTCGGTTCTCCGGCATGAAATGACGGCGACGTCGAGATGTCGACAGCCATGAATTTGGAGTCGCGGCTCAAGTAGTAGATTTCCTTTCCATCGGCGCGCCAGCGCGGCATGCCGATCGCGCCGCCTTTCGAAATGACGAACTCCGGCGACGGGGCCGATGGGTCATCCGGATGGAACGGCTGCACGTAGATTTCGGTCTGTCCCGACCGATTCGAATAGTACGCCACCCACCGGCCATCCGGAGAGAACCGTGCCGCGAGCTCCGCAAATTCACTGTGCAGGAAGGGCGCTGACTTGTGATCGCCATCCGTCCTCACCCACCACATATCAGCGCCCGTATTCGAATCGACAACGGTGAACGCGACGAAGCGTCCATCCGGTGACCAATGGGAAGGGCCGGCCAGACCTTCCCCTTTCCACAGGAGCTCCTCCTCGCCCGATCCATCGGACGCTTTTCGGTACACGCCGAGCACGCCCTTTGGCGAGGCCGTGTAGACGACCTGATTGCCCGTCGGCGACCATACCGCTGAACTCTGCACGAGTGATCCATGCGTCGTCAGCCGTGTACTGGTGCCGCGCGCGAGATCAACGACCCATACGTCGTTGTTCCGCACGACGGCGGCGCGCGCCTGGTCCGGCGAGAGCAGCATCGTCTGATACGGCGCTGCATCTCCTGGCGTGCCGAGGATCTTCCCGTCGCGACCGTACCAGGTGAGCTGCGATTCCTCCGCGCTGCCGTTGCCGCCGCCGCGGTAGAGCAGCGTCCCATTCCATGACGAGGTGACGAAGGCGTAGGCGGCGCCACCAACACCAGCGGTGATGGTGCCCACTCCCTCCGCAATCGGGACAGGGTCTCCCGTCAACCGGACGCTCGTGGTGTCCAAGGCCTGCGCGACCAGGCTGCGATCGCGCAGATACAAAAGCTGTGGCTTCGCTCCGCCCCAGGCGGGCGCAAACACCGGACCGGCATTCGTCGCGACCACGAGCGTCGGATCTTGTTCTTCCGGTTTGGCGTCCAGAGCGCCGCTATACACACCAATGTTGGAGAGGCGACCGGTGACCGACAGATAGACGAAGTGCCGCCCGTCAGGAAGGAACGACGGAAAGAAGTGTGCGGTCTCCGCACGCTGCGTATTCAGCGCGGTCACGGCAACGGGCGTTCCTCCACCCGACGACACTCTAAACAGGGGTCGGGCGCCAACGGCGAAGATGATGTCCCCGTGCTGATTCCACGAACCGCCGCGAAACGGGCCCGCCAGGTCGCAAATCGTCTGCGCCGGGCCGCCGGAGATATCGACTTTCTTGAGCTTCCCCTGGCTCGCGAATGCGACGTAACGGCTGTCCGGGGACCAGAAACTGAAGTTCGCGCCGTCCGTGCCTGGTACCGGATGGGCCTCCAGCGAATCGATCGGTCGAACCCACAGTTGGCTCGTTTGTGAACCAGGAACCCCTTGGAAGTACACGAGCCGCCTGCCATCTGGAGAGAGGCTGAATGCCGTCGGATTTTGTGGAGCAGTAATTTCAAAACGCGCCAGGTTCTCGGGTGGCGGGACCGACCCGAGACGCACGTACGAATACGCGAGACCCGCTGTGGTGAGCAACAAAACCGCCGCAACCGCCGGCCAGAGCCACGATCGCTTGCCGATCGCCGGAACGACGGGCACCGTGGGAGGTGCGTCGGCGTCGACGAGCAGCATCGCGTCGCCGATATGGCGAAGCCGCTGCTGCGGATCGCGCTGCAGGCATTTGCGTAGCAGCCGTTTCACGGGATGCGGGACGAGATTCCAGTTGGGTTCTTCCTTCAGGACTCCGGCGAGAACCTCGGTTGTCGATTCGCCCTCGAACAGCCGCTGCCCGGTCACCATCTCGTAGAGCAC
>Ga0111538_10001167_pt1 | contig 36959 bp, 25 predicted proteins | sample SoiMethybrSBSTD1_FD_79669 | JGI IMG/M metagenome (GOLD analysis project Ga0111538, IMG submission 79669) | Bulk soil microbial communities from a Populus tree surrounding site in Tennessee, USA - Soil MetaG P. TD hybrid SBSTD1 (version 2)... | ecosystem: Environmental > Terrestrial > Soil >...
CCAGCGCCTGGTAGCGCTCGACCAGCTGGCCGAACGCCGCGTGCTCGCCGCGCCGGGTGGCGTGGACCAGCTCGGCGTCGCTGATGGCCGTGGCGGCGGCGATTCCCATGTCCCTCATGTGTTGCGCGGCAGGCCGGCGACCTGACAGAAAAAACGACCGGTCCCGGGGCCGGCCGAATTCCCGGGGCTTGACACCGGTTCTCCAATGCATTAAACGTTGTTTAAGAGTTGAACAGGCGTAAACTATGACCATGGGCAGCGAACAGCGGCGCGAGCGGGACCGCCAGGAGATGCGGGACACCATCCTGCGCGCCGCCATCAAGCTCTTCGCCGAGGAGTCCTTCGAGAAGGTGACCATGCGGCGGATCGCCGAGGCGATCGACTACACGCCCGGCACCCTCTACTGGTACTTCAAGGACAAGGACGAGATCGTCTTCGCCCTGCACCAGCGCGGGTTCGAGATGCTGTTCGCCAGACAGCAGCCGGTCATGGCGATCGCCGACCCGGTCGAGCGCCTGCGCACGCTCGCCGAGATCTACATCGACTTCGCGCTCGAGAACCCGCAGTACTACGACCTCATGTTCATCAACAGCGCCACCGGGCGCTGCATCGAGCGCGACGAGGGCAGCTGGCGCGCGGGCGAGGCGGCCTTCGGCGTCCTCAAGGAGACCTGCCGCCAGGTCATCGCCGCCGGCCGCATGCGCGGGACCGACGATCCCGAGGTCGCCGCCTATGCCTGCTGGGCGGCGGTCCACGGCATCGCATCACTTCGCATCCGCAACCGCTGCGGAATGCTGCCGGAGCAGGACCGCGATCGCATCCTTCGCGAGGCCGCGACGCTCTACACCCAGCTCACCAGACCGGCGCCCGATTCGCCCTGATTCCACCGCCCCCCCTTTTTTTGTCGCACCGTTAAACAATGTTTAAGCATCGCAACACTGTTCAAGAACAGCGAGGATGCCGATGAGACCCCCGTTCCTGCCCCTCTTCGTCTCCCTGGCGGCCTGCACGGTCCCCGACGCTCCCGCCGCCCAGAATGCCCCGGTCCACGAGGTCGCGGTCAGGGTCGCGCCGGTCGAGCGCGGGCCGCTGGCCCGGCCGGTCCATGCCGCCGGCCGGGTCGGCTACTCGGCCGAGACCCGCCTGGCCTTCAAGGTCGGCGGCGTGGTGGCGCGCATCACCGTGGACGAAGGCGACCACGTCGAGAAGGGACAGGTGCTCGCGCGCCTCGACCCGCGCGAGATCGACGCCCACCTGACCGAGGCCGAGAGCGCGCGGGCCAAGGCCGAGCGCGACCTCGAGCGCGCGCGCCTCCTCCACCGCGACGACGTCGTCACCCGCGAGGTGCTGGAGAACGCCGGCACCGCCGCCGAGGTGGCGCGCGCCGGGGTCGCCGCCGCTCGCTTCAACCGCCGCTTCTCCGAGATCGTTGCGCCGCAGGGCGGCGTGGTGCTGGCCCGCCTGGTCGAACCGGGCGAGGTGGTCGGCCCGGGCACGCCGATCCTGGTGGTCGGCTCGGCCGCAGCTGGCACCGGCCGGGTGGTCAAGGCCGGCGTCGCCGACCGCGACGTCGTCCGCCTCGCGGTGGGCGATCCCGCCGACGTCGAGCTCGACGCGCTGCCGGGCGCGCGGCTGCGCGGCACGGTCAGCGAGATCGCGCCGGCCGCGACGCCGACCACCGGGCTGTTCGAGGTCGAGGTGCGCATCGACGCCGCCGAGCCGGCCCTGGCGGCCGGCATGATCGCCCGCGCCGCCATCGTGCCCCGCGCCACCGAGACGATGACCACGGTGCCGCTCGCCGCCCTGGTCGACGCCGACGGCGCCCGCGGCCACGTCTTCGCCCTCGCCGCCGACCGCCGCCACGTCGCGCCGCACCCGGTCGACATCGCGTTCCTGGTCGGCGAGCGGGTCGCGCTGCGCGGTGGTCTCGACGGGATCGCCGAGGTGGTCAGCGACGGCGCCGCCTACCTCGACGACAAGAGCGTGGTGAAGGTGGTGGCGCCGTGAAGATCGCCGAGCTGGCGGTCAAGCGGCCGCAGCTGACCCTGGTGGTGTTCGCCATGCTGGTGGCCCTGGGGGTCTATTCCTTCCGCACCATCCCGCGCTCGGAGGATCCCCAGTTCCCGATGGCGGTCTTCCAGGTCGCCGCGGTCTATCCCGGCGCGACCCCGACCGACCTGGAGCAGCTGGTGGTGGACCCGATCGAGGACGCCATCGCCGAGCTCGACGACATCAAGGACATGAAGACCTGGGTCTTCGACGGGGTCGCGGTCACCCGGGTCGAGTTCGACGCCGATGCAGACGGTGACGAGAAGCACCAGGCGGTGCTGCGCCAGATCGGCGAGGTCGAGCGCGACCTGCCGGCCGGTCTGCACAGCCTCGACGTCATCCGCTACTCGACCACCCACGTCAGCCTGGTGCAGATGGCGCTGGTCTCGAAGACCGCGCCCTACCGCGAGCTCCAGGCCCACGCCGAGCGCCTGGAGAAGCGGCTCGAGGCGCTGCCCGGCGTGCGCAGCGCCAGCATCTGGGCCTATCCCGAGGAGGAGGTCGACATCGCGCTCGACCTCGGCAAGCTGAGCCAGGTCGGCATCCCGGTCGAGCAGGTGATGCAGGCGATGTCGAGCGACAACACCAACCTGCCGGGCGGCGCGGTCGATCTCGGCGGGCGCAAGCTCAACGTCAAGGCCAGCGGGCCCTACCGCACCATCGACCAGGTGGCCGGCACCGTGGTCGGCGGCGACGGCGCCAGCGTCGTCCACCTGCGCGACGTCGCCGACGTCGGCTGGGGCTACGCGACCAGCGACTACCGCGGCCGCTACAACGGGGTCCCGGCGGTGTTCGTCACCGTGACCCAGAAGGACGGCCAGAACGTGTTCGACGTCGCCGACGACGTGCGGCGGGAGGCGAGCGGGTTCGCCGGCAGCCTGCCGGCCGGCATCACGCTCGAGCGCGGCTTCGACCAGTCGGTCAACGTCGCGCACCGGCTCGACCACCTCTACGTCGACTTCGCGATCGCCATCGTGCTGGTGCTGATCACCCTGGTGCCGCTCGGGATGCGCGCCTCCCTCATGGTGATGGTCTCGATCCCGCTCTCGCTCTCGATCGGGCTGGCGCTCCTCCACACCTTCGGCTTCGGGCTCAACCAGCTCAGCATCGTCGGGTTCGTCATCGCGCTCGGCCTGCTGGTCGACGACTCGATCGTGGTGGTGGAGAACATCACCCGCCACCTGCGCGAGGGCCACTCGCGCCGCGAGGCCGCCATCCTGGCCACCCGCCAGATCGCGGTGGCGGTGCTCGGCTGCACCGCCACGCTGGTGTTCGCCTTCGTGCCGCTGCTCTTCCTGCCCGGCACCGCCGGCGACTTCATCCGCAGCCTGCCCGCCGCGGTGATCCTCACCATCGTCGCCTCGCTCATCGTCTCGCTGACCATCGTGCCGTTCCTCGCCAGCGTCGCACTCCGGCGCGAGCACGACGAGCGCGGCAACCTGTTCCTGCGCGGCTTCCGGCGCGCCATCGAGGTCTCCTACCGTCCGCTCCTGCGCTGGTCGCTGGCTCACCCGAAGACCACGGTGGCCGGCGGCCTGGCGCTCTTGGCCGCCAGCGTCATGCTGGTGCCGTCGATCGGCTTCAGCCTGTTCCCCAAGGCCGGCCTGCCGCAGTTCATGGTGTCGGTCGAGACGCCCGACGGCAGCGCGATCGAACGCACCGACGCCGCGGTCCGCCACGTGGAGAAGACCCTGGCCGCCCAGCCGGAGGTGGCCTGGACCATGGCGAACATCGGCAAGGGCAACCCGCAGGTCTATTACAACTTCGTCCCGGCGGCCGAGCGCTCCAACGTGGGCGAGGTCCTGGTCCAGCTGAAGTCGTTCGATCCCAGGACGACGCCGGCCTGGATCGACCGGATGCGCCGCGAGCTCGACGGCTGGCCGGGCGCGCGCATCAAGGTGAAGGAGTTCGAGAACGGCCCGGCCATCGACGCGCCGATCGCCATCCGCGTCCTCGGCGACGACCTCGAGGTCCTGCGCGGCCTGGCCGACCAGGTCGCCGACGTCCTCGAGAAGACGCCGGGCACCATGTACGTCGACAACCCGGTCGCCGTGCGGCGCACCGACCTCACCGTGGCGGTCGACCGCGACCGGGCCGGCCTGCACGGGGTCCCCACCGGGCGCATCGCCCAGATGGTGCGCCTGGGGGTCGCCGGCCTCGAGGTCGGCACCTTGCGCGACCGGGCCGGCGAGGAGCACGACCTGGCGGTCCGGCTGCGCGGCATCGATCGCGGCGACGCCGGCGCCTTCGACCGGCTCTACGTGCCGTCGGTGAACGGCCAGCAGCTGCCGCTGGCTCAGGTGGCCGAGCTGGCGCTCACCGCCTCGCCGACCTCGATCCAGCACCACGACCGGCAGCGCTCGGTCACCGTGACCGCCTACGTGCAGAACGGCTACAACACCGACCGCGTGACCCGCGCCGCGCTGGCCGGGCTCGAGGAGGTCGAGCTGCCGCCCGGCTACCGCTTCCAGGCCGCCGGCGAGATCGAGAGCCGGCAGCAGAGCTTCGGCGGGCTCGGCGCTGCGGTGCTGGTCGCGGTGTTCATGATCTTCGCCATCCTGGTGCTCGAGTTCCGCACCTTCCGCGGGACCCTGGTGGTCGCCTCGGTCATCCCGCTCGGCGTCATCGGCGGCCTGGTGCTCCTGTTCCTCAGCGGCAACACGCTGTCGTTCACCGCGATGATCGGCTTCGTCGCGCTCATCGGGATCGAGATCAAGAACTCCATCCTGCTGGTCGACTTCACCAACCAGCTGCGAGAGGCAGGCGAGCCGCTCGATGTCGCGATCCAGAAGGCGGGCGAGGTCCGCTTCCTGCCCATCGTCCTCACCACCCTGACCGCGGTCGGCGGCCTCTTGCCTCTGGCGCTCGGCGGCTCGCCGCTCTACTCGCCGCTCGCCCTGGTCATCATCGGCGGCCTGGTGAGCTCCACGCTGCTCTCGCGGCTGGTGACGCCGGTCATGTACAAGCTCCTGGCGCCGGCCGAGGTGGTGTCGTGAGGCAGCTCGCCCTGGCTGCGCTCTGCCTGGTCGCCGCGACCCGCGCGGCCGCCGCGCAGGAGCCCCCCACGCCGACGCCGGGCGAGGAGGTGGCGCGTGCCTTCGACCGGGCGGTGGGCGTGCCCGGCGGGCTCACCGCCGATCAGGCCGCATCGCGCGCGCGCCGGATCTCGCCGGCGGTGGCCGCTCGCCGCGCCGAGGTGGCGGTGGCCGAGAGCGAGCTGGCCCAGACCCGCCTCGAGTTCCTGCCCCAGACCACGCTGTCGGCCCGCTACACCCGGCTGTCGCCGGTCGGCGACACCACCATCGAGGGGCTGCCGGTCATGGCCAGCCTGCCCGGGCCGCTCGAGGACCAGTGGTCGTTCGGCGCCCTGGTGGCGGTGCCGCTCAGCGACTACCCCCTCCGCTACCGCCACGCCACCTCGGCCCGCCGCCACGAGGTCTCGGCGGCCGGCCACCTGAGCGCCGCCGAGAGCCGTCGCGCCGCGGCCGGCGCGCGCCGCGCCTACTACGAGTGGGCGCGGGCTCGCCTCGCCATCATCGTCGCCGAGAAGTCGTTCGTCCAGGCGGCCGATCACCGCGCCATGGCGGAGAAGCGCCTGGCCGCCAGCACCGTGACCCGCGCCGACCTCCTCCTCGCCGAGGCGCGGGTGGCGGAGCGCGAGCAGCTGGTGGTGCGCGCCCGGGCCGGCGCATCGGTCGCCGAGCGGCAGCTGCGCATCGCCATCGGCGAACCCGAGGGCGGCTCGCCACTCGCGGTCGGCGAGGACGTGCTGGCCGACCTGCCGCCGGTCGCGAGCGGTGAGGCCCTGGTCGGGTCGGCGCTGGCCGCGCGCCACGAGCTGCGCGCGCTCGACGAGAACCTCGATGCCATCGCCGACCAGGATCGGCTCGAGCGCGCCGGGCTCCTGCCGCGCCTCGATCTCATCGGCAACCTGGCCTACGCCGATCCCCACCCGCGCCTGTTCCCGCAGGAGGACGAGTTCCGGACCGTCTGGGACGTGAGCGCCGTCCTCAGCTGGTCGCTCGACGGCGCGGCGCGCGCGCGCCAGGCGCGGACCACCCTGGCCGCCCGCCACCGCCAGGTCGACGCCGAGCGGCGCCAGGTGCGCGACGGCGTCACGCTCGAGGTGACCGCCGCCGCCGCCCGCGTCACCGAGGCCACCCACGCCATCGACGCCAGCCGGCGCGCGCTGGCGGCTGCCGAGGAGGGCTACCGGGTCCGCCAGCGGCTCTACGAGGTGGGCAGCGCCTCGAGCACCGAGCTGGGCGACGCCGAGACCGAGGTCACCCGGGCTCGCTTCGGCCTCATCGACGCGCACATCGATCTGCGCATCGCCCGGGTCGAGCTCGACCTGGCCGCCGGCCGCTGAGGCAAGGCGATCTACAGCGGGCGGTCGGGGAAGAGCGTTCCGGCCAGGAACAGGCCGACCTCGAGGCCGTCGAGCTCGGCGGGCGGCGGGGCATCGCCCGGCGGGAGGATCTGGATGACGTAGACGTCGGGGCGGCGCAGGCTGTAGAGCATGTAGCTGGCGGACAGCTCGATTGCCATCGGGTGGCCCCAGGCGGTGCCGACCCGCCGCGCGAGCGCGATGCTCGGACCGGCGCCGACGCCGCTGGTGAACCAGTCGGGATCGCGCGAGGCCTGGTTGGGCCAGTCGATGTTCTTCACCCATTCGGCGCGCGCGCCGCCGTAGCCGGTCCAGGCGCCGTGCTCGCCGCACAGGCCGGCGCCGCCGCCCACCGAGAGGAGCGTGGCGGCGGGCGATTGCTCCGGCACCGCGCCGTCCACCGCCAGGCTGGCGCCGACCGCGCCGGACAGATAGAGGTGGCCGGCGCCGTAGTAGCGTATCGCCAGCGCCAGGCCGGGACGGATGTCGCCACCTTCGGTCGCGGCACCCGCGACGGTCATCCCGCTCGCCAGATCGACGGTGCGCTCGGTGCCGAGATCCGTCGCGGCGACAGGTTCGGCGTGCGCCGCGCCTCCCAGGGACGAACCTCCCACCAGCGCGACCGCCATCACGAGGCTCCGCATGACCCGAGTCTAGACGATTTTCCCGTGCGCCCGCTGCCGCCTTCTGGTAACGCGGGCTGATGCGAGCCCTCGCCTGCGTCCTCCTCGTCGCGCTCGGCTGCGGCGGCGCGGGCGAGCTGTCGGGCGGCGACGACCCCGACGGCGGGGTGGGCGGCGGTGATGGCGACGGCGCGCCCGGCGGCGGCGACGACTTCGTGCGCTACCCGGCAGACGCTCGCCATTCGCCCATCACGCCGGCGCTGGCCGCTCACCTGGCGGCGATCGCGGCCGGCGCTCCCGGCTCGCGAGAGGCGGTCTTCGCCAAGGTGGGAGACTCGATCACGGTGTCGTCCGCCTTCCTGCACTGCTTCGCGGGCGACGGCAGCGCCGATCTGGCCGGGCACGACGAGCTCGAGGAGACCCTGCTCGCCTTCCGCGCCGGCGACGCCGCCGGCTCGACGCCCTACGATCGCGAGAGCGCGGCGGCCGGCATCGGCTGGAACGCCGGCACCGTGCTCGACGGCGCGCCGTCGCCGCTCTCCCGCGAGATCGACGCCATCAGTCCGCGCTTCGCGGTCGTCATGTACGGGACCAACGACGTCGGCTTCGGCAACCCCGTCTGGTACGGCGGCAACCTGTCGGCGGTGGTCGACCAGCTCATCGCCGCCGGCGTGGTGCCTGTCCTGTCCTCGATCCCGCCGCGCGACGACGACGCCGGCGCCGACGCGGCCGTTCCGCTGCACGACGCCATCGCTCTCGGCATCGCCGAGTCGCGCCAGATCCCGTTCATGGACTTCCACGGCGCCCTCCTGCCGCTGCCCGGCCACGGCCTCGGACCCGACGGCGTCCACCCCAACGCCTATCCGGGCGGCGGCGCCTGCGCGCTCACCGGCGACGGCCTTCAGTACGGCTACAACGTGCGCAACCTGCTCGCCCTCGAAGGACTCGACCGCGCGCGCCGCGCCGCGCAGGGCGAGGCGCCGGATCCGGCGGGCACCGGCCGCCCGCCGCTGGCGGGCACCGGCACCAGCGCGGATCCCATCGCCATCGACGGGCTGCCCTTCACGCACGCCGCCGACACCACCGCGTCGCCACAGCGGGAGCTCGACCTCTACGACGGCTGCGCGGCGGACGCCGACGAGAGCGGCCCCGAGATCGTCTACCGCCTGGAGATCGCGGAACCGACCGCCATCAATCTGGTCGTCGCCGACTCGGACGCCGTGGACGTCGACCTACACCTGCTCAGCGCAGACTCCTCGACGTCGAGCTGCGTCCAGCGGGACGACCGCGAGATCGCGCGCACCCTCGAGCCGGGCACCTGGTTCGTGGCGGTCGATACCTACGTGGCCGGCGGGGTGGAGCAGGGCGGCAGTTACCTCCTCGTAGCGGTCGCCGAGTAGCGCGCCCGCGGTTCGCGCGTCCGGAGCGCGACAAAATCCGCCTCGCGCGGTACACCTGACCCCGATGTGTCGTCGTCCCCTCGCGCTCTTGTCGATGATCGCGCTGGGTGGGTGTCGAGGTGGGTCGGGCAGCGCTCCTCCGCAGCAACCGCCGCGTCCGGTCGAGGTCATGACCATCGCGCCGGCGCCGGTGCGCGACACCGGCGAGTACCTCGGGTCGCTCCTGTCGCGCGGCAGCGTCACCGTGCTGCCGCAGGTGGCCGGCTACGTGCGCAAGATCCACGTCAAGCCGGGCGAGCACGTCGCGGCCGGCACCGTCCTGGTCGAGATCGACGCGCGCGAGGAGAACGCCGCGCTCACCTCGGCCGGAGCCCAGGCCGCCTCGGCCCGGGCGTCGCTGGCGCTCGCCCGCAAGCAGATGTCGCGCGCCGAGCAGCTCAACCACGACGGCGTGGTCAGCGCCCAGGAGCTCGACCAGCGGCGGGCCGACGTCGATGCCGCCGAGGCCATGGTCCGCGCCGCCGGCGCCGAGGTGTCGCAGCGGCGGGTCGCGCTGTCGAACAACGAGGTCAAGGCGCCGGTGCCCGGCGTCATCGGCGACGTGGCGGTCCGGCTCGGCGACTACGTCACCGCCACCACCCCGCTCACCACGGTGGCGAAGGCCAACGCGCTCGAGCTCACGGTCTCGGTGCCGGCCGCCCCCGCGCGCGGGCTCGCGGCCGGCGCGCCCATCGAGATCCTCGGCGAGGACGGCGCGGTGCTGGTCGACAGCACGGCCTTCTTCGTCGCGCCCGAGGCGGATGCGCGCACCCAGCTGGTCGAGATCAAGGCGACCTTCGACAACACGGTGGGCCTCAGGCCCAACGAGCTGGTGCGCGCCCGCGTGGTGTACCGGACCGGCGAGGCGATGCAGCTGCCTCTGGTGGCGGTGCAGCGGCAGAGCGGGCAGACCTTCGCCTTCGTGGTGGTCCAGCGGAACGGCCAGGAGGTCGTCGAGCGCCGGCCGGTCGAGCTCGGTGAGATCGGCGAGGGCGGCTATCGGATCGAGAGCGGGCTGGCGGCCGGCGACCGGGTCGCGGTCACCAGCCTCCAGATGCTGCGCGACGGGGCGCCGGTCGTCATCCAGCCGCCGGCGGCGGCCGGCGCGAAGTCGCCGTCGGCCTCGCCGTCGAAGTCGAAGGCGCCCTGATGTTCGTCGAGTTCTTCATCCGCCGGCCGGTCTTCGCGGCCGTCTGCTCCATGATCCTCACCCTCGCCGGGGTGCTGGCCATCCCGCAGCGGCCGATCGCCCAGTACCCGGATCTCGCGCCGCCCCAGGTGTCGGTGACCGCGACCTACGTCGGCGCCAGCTCGGACGTGGTCGAGAGCGCGGTGACCATTCCGCTCGAGCAGGAGCTCAACGGGGTCGAGGGGATGAAGTACATCTCGTCGGCCAGCAGCAACGAAGGGGTCTCGCAGATCCAGATCACCTTCGAGCCGACCCGGGACCTCGAGGTCGCGGCGGTGGACGTGCAGAACCGCGTGGCCCGCGCGGCTCCGCGCCTGCCGGCGCAGGTCAACCAGGCCGGCATCGTGGTCAACAAGGCCTCGACCCAGCTCCTCATGAGCTTCGGCCTGTTCAGCAAGGACAACCGCTACACCCAGGGCTTCCTGTCCAACTACGCCGACGTCTACATCCGCGACAGCCTGAAGCGCATCCCCGGGGTGGGCGACGTCCGCATCTTCGGCGAGCGCAAGTTCGCCATGCGCGTCTGGCTGGATCCGACCGAGCTGGCCCGCCGCGGCCTGACGCCGCAGGACGTCCAGCGCGCGCTGCTCGAGCAGAACATCCAGGTCGCGACCGGGCAGATCGGACAGCCGCCGTCGAGTCCCGACCAGCCCTACCAGCTGGCGGTGCGCGCCCAGGGCCGCCTGGTCGAGCCGGCCGAGTTCGGGTCGATCGTGGTGCAGCGCAGCACCCAGGGCGAGATCGTTCGCCTGGAGGACGTCGCCGACGTCGAGCTCGGCGCCGAGAACTACGGCCAGTCGCTCCTGTTCGACGGCTACCTCGGGGTCGGCATCGGCATCTTCCAGCTGCCGACCGCCAACGCGCTCGACGTCCGCGACGCGGTGAGCGCCGAGATGGAGCGGCTGGCCAGGGAGTTCCCGCCCGGGCTCGAGTACAAGGCGGCGCTCGACACCACCCTCGCGGTGCGCGCCTCCATCCACGAGGTGACCTTCACCCTGGCCGAGGCGATCACGCTCGTCATCCTGGTCATCTTCCTCTTCCTGCACGGCTGGCGGGCGGTGCTCATCACCGGGCTGACCCTGCCGGTCTCGCTGCTCGGCACCTTCGCCTTCGTCCAGCTGTTCGGCTTCTCGATCAACACACTCACGCTGTTCGGCCTCACGCTGGCGACCGGCCTGGTGGTCGACGACGCCATCGTGGTGATCGAGAACATCGAGCGGATCATGAACCAGCGCGGGCTGACGGCGCGTGTCGCCGCGGTCGAGGCGATGCGCGAGGTCGGCGGCGCGGTGGTGGCCATCTCGATCGCGCTCATCGCCGTGTTCGTGCCGGTCGCGCTGTTCCCCGGCACCACCGGCGCCATCTACCGCCAGTTCGCCCTCACCATCGTCGCCTCGGTCGCGCTGTCCACCTTCTGCGCCCTGACCTTGACGCCGGCGCTGAGCGCCCTCGTCCTCAAGCCGCACGCGGGCGACAAGTGGATCCTGTTCCGCGGCGTCGATCGCGCGCTCGACTGGTCGCGCGAGCGCTACACCGGGCTGCTCCGCCGCCTCTTGCGCCACCGCTGGGCGATCGCCCTTGCCTTCCTGGTGTGCGTCGCCGGCACCATCCAGCTCTTCCGCACCACTCCAGGCGGCTTCATCCCGGACGAGGACCAGGGGTACCTCATCATCTCGGTGCAGGGGCCGGACGGGATGTCCTTTGCCCAGAATCAAAAGGTGTTCCAGGAGATCGACAAGGTGCTGACGCGGACGGTGCCCGAGGCGCGCGCCCGCTTCATGATCGCCGGCTTCACCATGGGCGGCGCGGGCCCCAACCTGGGCACCATCTTCATCACCCTGGTCCCGTGGGACGAGCGGCCGGGCAAGGACCAGTCGGTGGCCGCCATCGTGCAGCGGCTGCGCGGCCCGCTCGGCGCCATCGGCGGCGCCCGGGTGGCCCCGTTCCAGCCTCCGGCCATCCGCGGGGTCGGCACCTTCGGCGGCTTCCAGTTCATGGTCGAGGACACCTCGGTCGGCCGCTCGCTCGACGAGCTGGCCGGCGCCACCGGTGCGCTCATCGCCCGGGCCAGCGAGGAGCCGCGCCTGCGCGGCATCTTCAGCTCGTTCACGGCGAACACGCCGATCATCCACATCGAGGTCGACCGGGACAAGGCCAAGGCGCTCGGCATCCCGATCGATCAGGTCTACGGGACGCTGCAGCTCTACATGGGCAGCCAGTACGTCAACGACTTCAACTACGCCAACCGGACCTACCGGGTGTTCGTCCAGGCCGGCCAGCGGTTCCGCGACGAACCGAAGGACATCGGCAGCTACTACCTGAGGAGCGAGAGCGGCGCGATGATCCCGGTCGAGACGGTGGCGCACGTCGCTCCGCGCACCTCGGCCCAGATCATCCGGCGCTACAACCTGTTCCGCGCCGCCGAGGTCAACGGCCAGGGCGCCCCCGGCGTCTCGTCCGGCGACGCCATCGCCGCCATGGAGGAGCTCGCCGAGTCCAGCCTGCCGCGCGGCATGCGCTACGAGTGGACCGGGATCAGCCTCGAGCAGAAGCAGAGCGGCAGCCAGACCATGGCCATCTTCGCCCTCGGCCTGGTCTTCGTCTTCCTGGTGCTGTCGGCGCAGTACGAGAGCTTCAAGCTGCCGTTCGTCATCATCCTGGCGGTGCCGCTCGCCATCCTGGGCGCGCTCGGCTTCCAGGTCCTGCGCAGCCAGGTCAACGACGTCTTCTGCCAGGTCGGCCTGGTCATGCTGATCGGCCTCGCCAGCAAGAACGCCATCCTCATCGTCGAGTTCGCCGAGCAGCTGCGCCGGCAGGGACGCTCGCCGATCGACGCGGTGGTCGACGCGGCGGCGGTGCGGCTGCGCCCCATCCTGATGACCTCGATCGCCTTCCTGCTCGGCGTCGTGCCCCTGATGCTGGCAGAGGGCGCCGGCGCCGCGGCGCGCAACTCACTCGGGACTGTCGTCTTCGGAGGAATGCTCGTGTCGACGCTTGTCAACCTGGTGTTCACGCCGGGCCTGTACGTGATCATCCAGCGACGCCGGAGCGCTGGCGACGACCTGCGCGTCGGCCGCTTCGGAAGCGGTGACGTCGTCGACCGCTGACTTGAGCGAGCGGCGCAGGAGCGGCTCCGGGTCGATGAAGACCTTCTCCTTGCCGTCGCGGTAGGCGAGAGCGAAGTGGAGGTGGGGCCGGCTGCGCTTGATGCCGGTCTTGCCGGTGACGCCGATCTCCTCGCCGCCCCGGACGCGCATCCCCTCGACCAGGTCGTCGCGGATCGAGTTCAGGTGGATGTAGTAGGAGATGAAGCCGTCGTCGTGCGCGAGCCGGATGTACTTGCCGGCGTTGTCCTTCGGCTGGCGCTGGACCCGCTCGACCGTGCCGTCGCGGACGGCGTGCACGGTCAGGCCGAACTCGCCGACGTCGACACCGCAGTGGCCGCGGCCGCATTCGACCGGGCGCTTGCCGTGCCGCTTGGCGCCGAACTTGCGCGTCGGGTTCTCCGGCAGCCGCATCTCGCCGGTCAGCGGGTGGAACCAGACGTCCGCGCGCCAGCGGTCGCGGTACTCGGCGCTCTTGCGGTGGAAGACCTTCTGCGACTCCTCGGCGGACACGGCGACGCGCGCCATGCGCGGCCCGTCCGACCGGTGGTCGGCGGGTGCGTCGGAGCTGGCGATCTCCTTGGCGCGCGTGCGCTGGCTGTCGACGATCTTGTAGGCGGCGAGCAGGATGATGGCGGCCGCGATTACTCCGGCGCCGGCCACGGCGAAGACGATGCCGGAGCGCGGCGCGCGCATGGACCGGCCGAAGACCGGCTCGACCGCCGTCGCCGCACGCCGCAGCACATTGCCGCCGAACGCCAGCGGCTCCTCCTGGTGCTCGAGCGGAAGGCGGGCCGCCTCCTCGAGCGGCGGATACTGCGCCGCCAGCGCCGGCGCAGCGGCGAACGCGGCGACGAAGGCAGGTGCCGGGGCAGGTGCAAAGGCGGGCGCGGCAGAGCGGCGGTCACGCCGCTCTGACTCGGCCCATCCGCGCTCGGCTCCGGCCTCGCGCGGGGCGGCGCGCCGGAGGTCGGGCTGGATCGGGGCGGGTGCCGAGGCGCGCGGGGCGCGGCGCGGGTCGGGCTGGATCGGTGCCGGTGCCGAGGCGCGCGGGGCGCGGCGCGGGTCGGGCTGGATCGGTGCCGGTGCCGAGGCGCGCGGGGCGCGGCGCGGGTCGAGCTGGATCGGTGCTGGTGCCGAGGCGCGCGGGGCGCTGCGGCGGAGCTCCGGCTGCATCGGGACGGGTGCCGAGGCGCGCGGTCCTCGCGGGGACGCCCGTTCGGCCCGGCGCGGATCGATCGCGGGCATCGCGATCGGCCGGACGTCCGCAATGACGTCGGCCGACGAGCGGGGCGACCTCCGCATCGGCGCCGGCGCGCGCGCTCCGCCTTTTGGCTGGAGCATCGGCGCAGGCGCAGGCATTCCGGAGCGGGCGGACGGCGACCACCGGGTCGCCATCGGCTGGGCAGCCGCCTTCCTCGGCTTGGGCAGCGGCGGCAGCTCCACCGAGAACTCGCGCTCGGTGTCCGAGTCGTCGGCGCGGGCCCAGATGCCGGTCAAGAACGCGTCGAACTCCTCGCTCGGCAGGAACTCGGGGGCAGATTGCTCGGGCGGCAGATGCTCCGGCGTCACGAGCTGCGGCGGCAGGTGCTGGGGCGCCAGGTGCGCGGGCGCGAACCGCTCGGGCGGCAGATACTCGGGCGCCAGATACTCGGGTGCGAAGTGCTCGGGCGGCAGATACTCGGGCGCCAGATGCTCGGGCGGCAGATACTCGGGCGCCAGATGCTGGGGCGGCAGATACTCGGGCGCCAGATGCTGGGGCGCCAGATACTGTGGCGCCCGCTGCTGTGGCGCCCGCTGCTGTGGCGCCCGCTGCTGCGGCGTCCGCTGCTGTGGCGCCCGCTGCTGTGGCGCCCGCTGCCGGGGTGCCTGCTGCCGGGGTGCCTGCTGCCGGGGCGCCTGCTGCTCCGGCGCGCTCGCGCCCCTCGAAATGCCACCTCCGCGACGGACCACTCGCGGATGGGCGGTGGTCGGAATCTGAGCGGGGAAACGCTTCACGGCGGAACAAGCAACTTGCTGCAAGTCACAGACCAGGCGTCAGCGGCGGAGAACTCCTCGCTTTCGCAGCGGGAGGAGTGGGGGCCCGGACCCAGATCTGTTGGAGCGGCGCCTACAGCTGTAGTCACCTACTCGGCGAAGCCAGGAGCCAGGCAGTCGACGGCGCGCTCCGGCCGCGCCACCAGGCTCTCGGTCAGCGTCTGGTTGGCAGCCGCCACCAGGTGATCCCCGCGGGTGCCACCCAGAATTTGCCCGAGCCGCTTGCGCGCGCACGCCGCGAACAACTTCATGCGCGCGCCGTCGAAGCCGACCGCGGCCGCCTCGAGATCGGCCACCGCCTGCTCGTCCCGGCCGACCAGGTGCGCCGCGGTTCCGTCGATGAGGCGGCCCATCGCTGCGTAGGGCGCCGCGCCGTCGCGGCCGAGCGCGCGTGCGGCCCGGCGGGCGGTGCGCAGGAGCCGGGGCACGTCGCGCCGGCTCCGCCCCGCGGCGCCGACCGCCGTGGCGCCGACCAGGAAGGTCCAGAACGTCCGCACGCTCCGATCGTGGAGGAGCATCGAGCCGCGCACGCTGGGCCGGGTCTCGCGCAGTCGGCGGTGCGCGCGCTCGGGCTCGCCCGCGTACAGATCGAGGAACGTGCGCGCATAGATCAGGAACAGGTGCTGGAGGAAGAAACCGGAGCCGGGGAACTGCGCCATGACCTCGGCGATCTCCTCCTCCCCCGCCGCGACGTCGTCGTCGCAGATCGCCCGCATGCACGGCCCGGCCAGCGAGCGGAGGTACATGATGGCGTACAGGTCGCCGCGATCGCGCGCGTCGGCGATGTGGCGCGGCACCCGCCGCAGGATCTCGGCGAACTCGCCCAGGAAGAACAGGCTGTGGATGGAGAACATCTCCAGCGTGCGCAGCTCCCAGGTCATCCCGGTCAGATCGCGCCGCACCAGCTGTTCGGTCCGCTCGCAGTGGAGGAACGCCTCGTGGAAGTCGCCGCGCTCGTAGCCGAGGATCGCGCGGATCATCCCGCAGCTGCCGATCAGGAGCGGGTGGCCGATCTCGCGCGCGATGGTCTCGGCGCGCTCGAGCAGCTGGTTGGCGCGCACCGGGTTCCGGGCGCTCGCGGTGAAACCGGCCTCGATGGCCAGCGCGAACGAGATGCGGTGCGGGTCGCCCGAGTCGAGAGCCAGGTGCAGGTGGCGGGTGGAGAACACCGCGGCGCGCACCGGATCGAACAGCGACAGCCCCAGCGTCGCGGTGCGGCACACCTCCAGGCGAAGCACCTCGTCCCCCGACGCGCCGCCCGGCGGCCGCGCCTCGAGCCCGCGCAGCCGGAGCCCCAGCCGCCGCCACAGGAGGCCGGGCACGCTGCGCCGCGCCGAGCGCGGCAACCTCAGCCCGATCCCCGCCAGCACCTCGCGCAGCGCCTCGATTCCCTGGTCGACATGGCCGCCGCGCAGGAGGTGCTCGGCCGCCAGGCGCCGCAGCTCGAGGGCGGCGTCGCTGGTCGATTGCCCGGCGGCGTCGAGGTACAGCTCCGCCGCCTCGGCGCCGCGCCCCGCGTTGGCCAGCGCGGCAGCCAGCTTGATGCGAACGGCGAGCTGATCGCCCCTGGCCTGGCGCGCGACCTGCCCGGGCAGGAGCGGGTGCGCCACCGCGAACTCCGCGGCCTCGACAGGCCTCGGGGTGAGCTCGAGCGCGCGCCGGTAGAGTGACGCCGCGCGGTCGAACGCCAGCGCGGCGTCCGCCAGGTCGGCTGCCTGCATCGCGTAGTGCGCCGCCCGCTCGGGGTCGCCGGCGGCGGCGAAGTGCTCGGCGACCGTCTCCGGGTCGCGCCGGTAGGTGTCCTCCAGCGCCACCGCCAGCGCGCGGTGATAGCGGGCGAGCTCGGGCGCGGCGAGCCGCGCGGTGACCGCCTCACGGATCCGATCGTGCCCGCACTCGACCAGGTCGTCGTTGCGCGAGCCGGAGATGCGCAGGAGCCGCGCCGACACCGCCCGCTGGACCAGCTCCGGCCACTCTCCCTCGGCCACGCCCGCGGCCAGACGCGCCGCCCGCTGCTCGATCGGCCGCCCGGCGACCGCGATCGCCTCGACCAGGCCGCGCCCGTCGTCGCCCAGCCGGTCCACCCGCCGCTCGATGAGCGCGTCGAGCGAACGGATGTTCCGCGAGCCCGGTTCGACGCCGACGAAGCGGACCAGCTCGTGGAGGAAGAACGGATTCCCGCCCGACTCGGCAGCCAGCGCGCCGGCCAGCGCGTCGTCCCCGCTCTGCCCGCGCAAGAGCGTCCGCGCCACGGCGAGCGCCTGGTCGCCGGTCAGCGCCTCGACCACCACCTCGAGCGGCGCGCGTCCCGGGATCCGGCGCAGGAAGCCGCTCTGCTGCCGCTCCTCCGCCCGGTAGCAGCCGAGCAGGAGCAGCGCCGGCGCGCCCGGCGGCTCGAGCACCGCGTCGAGCAGCGCTGCGCTGTCGGCGTCGCCCCACTGCAGGTCGTCGATGAAGATGACCACCGGCCGCTCCGCCGCCAGCGCCGACAGGACCGAACGGAGCGCTCCGAACGCGCGGCGGCGCAGCCGGTGCGGCGCCAGCACGAGCTCCTCGTCGACCTGCCCGGCGAAGGCGTCGATGCGGCGCAGCACGGGGAACAGCGTGCCGAGCAGCGCCGCGTCGGCGGGCGCGATCGCCGCCACCTCGCGCGCGCGATACCCGAGCAGGTGCCGGCACAGCGCGTCCACCACCGTGTCTACCGCCTTGTAGGGCACCGACTCGCGCTCGTAACAGCGACCCGCCAGCACCACGGCGCGCGGGTCGCAACGCACCTGCTCGAGGAACGCACGCACCAGCGCCGATTTGCCCATCCCGGAGCTGCCGCGCACATAGGCGACTGACGGCTCGCCGCCGCGCACGCGCTCGAGCGCTGCGGCGAGCACGCCCAGCTCGCGCTCGCGGCCGACCAGCGGTACCTCGACCTCCGCCGACGTGATCGGCTGCGCCAGCGTCGCCGGGAGCTCGCCGCCGGAGTCGCCGCCGAGCCGCGCCAGCACCTCCGCGCCGGTCGGCCGGAGCTCCGACCGGGGATGGAGGAGCGCCATGCACAGCCGGTCCAGGTCCTCCGGTACCTCCGGCCGCCAGAGCCGGACCGGCGACGGCTGTACGCACATCTTCTCGCGCAGGATCCGCTCGTCGCTGCCGGTGAACGGCAGGCGGCCGGCCAGCGCGTGATACAGCATGACCCCGACCGCGTACCAGTCGCTCTTGGCCGTCGGCGCGGCGTCGGTGGCGCGCTCGGGCGCCATGTACGCCGGTGTCCCGACGATCTCGCCGTCGTCATGAGCGCGCGGCTCGGCCAGCGCCGCCACCACGCCGAAGTCGAGGATCACGACCCGCCCGGCGCCCGTGACGATCACGTTCGAGGGTTTGATGTCGTCGTGCAGGTGGCCACTCTCGTGCAGCGCCATCAGGCCGGCGACCAGCTGGCGGAGCGCATTGCGCAACCTCCCGATGCCGGCCGGCCCGAGCGGCGGCGCCGTCGTCGCGACCACTTGCACCGAGCGGGCCGCGTCGCCGCCCCGCCGCCCGCGGTCGACCACTGTATCCATCCCGGTGTCGACATCCGGGGCCGGACCGGGTCCGGCCATCCTGCCGTGCACGTGATCGAGGAAGTCCACCCCGTCGACCAGCTCCATGGTGAAGAACCACCGGTCGTCCTCGAAGAACAGCTCGTGCAGCGAGACCAGGTTGGGATGCGCCACGTCCGCCAGGGCGCGGAACTCCTGCTTGAAGCGGAAGACGCCCTTGGCGCTCGCGCTGGTCAGCGTCTTGAGCGCGACCTCGCCACCCCGCTCGCGATCGCGCGCGCGGTAGACGATTCCCATGCCTCCCGATCCGATCCGCTCGAGGAGCTCGAAGCGGGCGTTGCCGCGAAAGGGGACCGGCCGCATGAACGAGCCGTGGCGCACGCTACAAGCCTAACTCCGCAGCGGATCCCGCCGCGCCGCCCACCACGCAGTTCTTGCCCGACGCACCACCGACCATCGCGCAAGCGCTGCTCGCCCGCCCTCCCGAAATGGCGGGAATCACGCCCTCCCATCCGCGGCATGGCGGTTGCTCTTCCAGACGCAGACCATGACCAACCGAGCCGCCCTTCCTATCGCCCTCCTTTCCCTCTCGCTCGCGTCCGGCGCCGCGCTGTCCGGCTGCGCCACCGCCACCGGCGACGGCGGTGACAGCCTGCCCGAGCTGGAGATGCCGACCTGCGACTCGAATCAGGCCATCGTGTCCGGCGACGTCGACGGCGACAAGGTCGAGGCAGCATCCACCACCGTCGTCTCGAAGGCCTTCGCCGACGCTCGCACGCTCGATGACTACGGCTACCTCGACGTCGGGCTCGCCGGCGGCGACCACGTCAGCCTCAGCTGGAACGAGCCGCTCCGCGACGGCGGCGCCGCCGCCGCCACCGGCGTCATCGACCGCGCCGCCGGAGACCTGTCCTACGCCAGCTGCGCCGGCGACGGCTTCCTCGGCCTCGTCCAGATCGATCTCGCCACCGGCAATCTCTCGTTCCACCTGACTGGCCTGCACCGTGGCGGTGCCTGCGACCTGTCCCAGACGGAGGGCGAGATCGTCGGGTGCGTCGGCGCGGTGACGACCCCGCTCGCCGAGCAGGCCGCCCCCGCCGGCCGCGTCTACACCTCGAACTGAACAGCCGCCGGCCGGCCGCCCTCAGGCAACCGCCGCCCGCCCTCAGGCCGCGTCGTAGCGCCGGCGCCACAGCCGGGCGAACGCCCGCTGCCGCTGCCGGGGATCCTCGATCAGGTCGGGGCGGCTCTCCGCGATGAATTCCCGCATCCGGGCGCCCAGGCCCGGATCGGCCCGCTCGAGCGACGCGATCGACTCGGCGTCCTCCTTCTCCTGCGCACGAAGCCACAGGAGCTCGCGCCTGGTCTGGTCGTGCTCGCACACGCGCTTCAATTTTTCGATCATCTCGTCTGCCATCGACCCTCCTGTTTCACCCGGAGGTCGCGTTTGCACGACCGGGGCCAGCCCCGCCGCTCGCCCGTTCGAGCAGTTACCCGCTCGCACCGTCCGGCCGCCCGGACACTCTGTCCGGCCCACCGGACACCCCGTCCGGCTCCCCGGACAGCCGGCGCGTTTCCGCGGAAACGTCGCGCCACGAGACTGCCTCTATAGATGATGGGCGGCGGACGCGATCCGACCGCCGCCCTCCCACTATCACCACCGTGCTCACCGGGGCGGCGCCGTCAGGGCGCCGTCACGCAGGGCAGCGCCTCGCTGAAGATTCTGACCTCGTCGAACGAGCCCGAGAAGTAGGGCGGTGAGAAGTCGATCATGCGGCCCAGCCGCGGCGCCTCGTCGCCGGTCATGTTGGCGCTCGAGGGGACCGGCGTGCCGCTGACCTCTGCGCCGTCGATGCACAGCTGATAGCGCCCGCTGCCGGTCGACCGAATGATCCGCCAGAAGTGCCACCCCGCATCCGTGGACATGGTCCCGTCGATGCACAGCCAGTCGGCCAGGTCGCGCGTGTAATAGCAGGTGGTGAGCTCGCCCGAGTCGGCCGAGTCGCGGTTGATCACCTGGCCGCCGTGGGTCGAGCTCGCGATGTCGCTGGTGTCGGCGAAGATCGCGACGTCGAAGGAGGGTTGCGGCTCGTCGAGCTTGGCCCAGAACTGGATCGTGAAGTCTCCGGTGTAATCCATCGGCGCGTTGCCGAGCTTGAGGTACGCGCCGGTGCCGGCGTCGTTCCCGACCAGCACGCGCCCGTTGCCCAGCCGGTTGCTCGGTCCCGCCCCGCTGGTCGAGGGGGTGTCACCGATGTCCATGATCGGCGTGTCGCGGCACTCGTCGGAGAGCGAGTCCTCCCCGAAGCGCAGCGCCAGCTGGCAGCTGCCGGGGAACGCGTCGCCGCCGCTATCCACCCGGGTGAAGAAGAGCCGCACGCCGAGCGGCGGAGGGCCATCGACCTCGGAGGCGATGCTCACCATCACCTCGTCGCCCGCCACCGCCGGCACCAGCCCCGAGATGCCGACCTCGGTCTCCGAGGTCCGCACCGTCTGCAGAGAGAGCGCGTCGTGCCGGCCAGCTCGGCTGAACAGGACCTGGATCGGCACATCGGTCGGCCCGCCGTCGGCCACGCGCGCGGCGCCGCTGATCTGGTACGTCGCGGTCTCCGGCGCACGGAAGGCCAGTGCCGGCCGCTCGCCGCCCACTCCAGGCACGAGGAGAACGAACCCGTCGAGCCCGGCGCACGCCGGGTCGTCCTGTCCCGTGCAGTTCGCGATCGCCGGGGCCCCGCCGCCCTTGCTCCACGCGTCGAGCCCCTGCCAGGTGGCGAAGGTCAGGTCTGCGTAGTCGGCGCCATTGGCGGAGCCGGTGTCGCGCAGGTAGTACCAGACGTCGTTCGTGCCGCCCTGCTCGCCGCCGAAGTCGGCGGCAGCGTCGCCGGCGCACGGGTCGGGACAATCCGATACCGGGATGGAGCCGTCGCCGCCGCCGCCGCCGTCGCCGCCGCCTCCCCCGCCGCCATCCTTGTCGCTATCGGGATGTGAGTCGAACAGTGACTGGCTGCACGCGAACAGGGCGAGAACGCACACGAGGCACCGGCGGCGCGCCATGACTCCAGCGTGCCACGAAGCGGCCTCGTCCGGCAGCATTCCTGCTACACTGTTGACCGGGTGCTGGCGGACGCAAAGGCGGGGGCGCCATTTCCGCCCAACACGATGCTGGACGAGAAGTACCGCCTCGACCAGCTACTCGAGGTTGGCGGCATGGGTGCGGTGTACGTCGGTACGCACACCAAGCTGCAGAAGCAGGTCGCCATCAAGGTCCTGCGCCGCGAGCTCGCGCAGATCCCCGACATGATCGAGCGGTTCCAGCGCGAGGCGATCGCCGCGTCGCGCATCGGCCACGAGAACATCGTCAACGTGAGCGACCTCGGGACCGGGAGCGACGGCTCGCCGTTCCTGGTGATGGAATTCCTCAACGGCCACACGCTCGGCGCCCGCATCCGCCAGGGCGGCGCGATGTTGATCCCGGTCGCCTGCGCCATCGCGCGGGAGATCCTGGCCGCCATCTCGGCCGCCCACCACGCCGGCATCATCCACCGCGACCTCAAGCCGGAGAACGTGTTCATCGTGCGCGGCACCCGCGGCGAGTCGATCAAGATCCTCGACTTCGGCATCTCGCGCGTGATCGAGGGGCAGGGCGAGAACGCCGGCGAACAGCGCCTGACCTACACCGGCCAGGTGATGGGCACGCCCTATTACATGGCGCCCGAGCAGGCCGCCGGGCGCAGCGACATCGGCGGCGCGGTCGACGTCTACGCGACCGGCGTCATCCTCTACGAGATGCTGTCGGGCGTGGTGCCGTTCGACGCCGGCAACTACAACACCATCATCTACAAGGTGCTGGCCGGTCTCTACGAGCCTCTGTCCACCCGCCTCAGCAACGTCCCGCCGGAGCTCGAGGCGATCGTCAACCGCGCGATGGCGCTCCAGCCGGAGAACCGCTTCGCCTCGGCCGACGAGTTCGCCGCCGCGCTCGAGCCCTACACCTACGGCACCCAGTTCGGCCCGGCGCGCACGCCGGTGCCCGGCCGCACCATGGCCTACGCCGGCGGCCCGGTCGCGACCCCGATGACCCCGTCGCAGGCGATGACCACGCCCAGGGCGGAGCTGCCGGCGCGCCGCCGCCGCTGGCCCCTGTTCGCCGTGCTCGGGCTCGTCCTCGCCGGCGCCGGCACCGCCGCCATCGTGATGATGGCGCAGGCGAGAAGCGACACCGGCCAGGACGACGGCAGCGAGCAGACCGCCGCCCCGGCAGCCGCCCCGACAGCCGCCCCCGCCGCCGCTCCGACAACCGCTCCGACAACCGCTCCGGTGGTGGAGGCGGCGAAGGTGATCATCCGCTTCGAGCTGGAGCCCCCGGACGCGGTCGTCACGGTCGACGGCGCTGCGGTCGAAGGCGGCGAGCTGGTCCGCCCGATGTCCGAGAACAGCGTCGACATCGCCGTGAGCCGCGACGGCTACCTCAGCAAGACCCGCAGCGTCTCGCTCGCCGAGAGCCGCACGGTCGAGGTGATCCTCGAGAAGGCGCCCACCGCCGCCGCGCCCGCCACCAAGAGGGACAAGAAGAAGAAGAAGTCCGGCCCCACCGGCGACGAGAAGCCGGACCGGATCATCGGCGACAGCCCCTACGACTGATGATGAAGGCCGCGCTCCTCAGCCTCGCTGTCATCGCCAGCGTCGCCGCGCCGGCCGCCGCCGACGAGGGCGCCGCCGCCAAGCGCGAGGCGGACCGCCACTTCAAGACCGGGGTCAAGCTCTTCGAGGAGAGCAAGTACAGCGAGGCGCTCGCCGAGTTCGAGCAGGCCTACGCCCTGGCGTCGCACCCGCTCGTCCTCTACAACCTGGCGGCCACCCACCGGGCCCTGTCGCAGTACTCGCAGGCGGTGGACTTCTACAACCGCTTCCTCGCCGAGGGCAAGGGCGTGGTCAAGCCGGCCCAGCTGGCCAAGGGGCAGCGCGAGCTCGACGACGTGTTGCGTCTCATCGCGCGCGTCGAGGTGACCACGAGCCCCGAAGGGGCCAAGGTGAGCGTCGACGGCCGCGCGCTGGGAGCGACCCCGCTCGAGCAACCGCTCATCCTCGGCCCCGGCGACCACGTGGTGCGCGCCAACCTCGAGGGCCACGACCCGGCCGAGCGCTCGTTCCGCGTCGCGGCCGGTGACACCCTGGCGGTCGCGCTCACCCTGGCGAAGGCGGCGGAGCCGGCCGCGGTCACCGGCACGACCGGCGCCGGCGAGCCGGAGCTCATCGCCGAGCCCGAGACCCGCGATCGCCGTCTGGCGGTCAGCGCCTCGTTCGGCACCAACGCGATCGAGGTGGACTCGACCGGGGCGCCGGTCGTCGGGGTCGCCTACGGCTTCGGCGACCGCCTGAGCGTCGGGGTGGAGGCGGTGCTCATCGCCTACAGCGCGGTGCCCGAGGTCCGCTTCCGCATCGCCGGCGATGCGCTGTCGCTGCACGCCATCGCGGCGGTGCCGATCTCGTTCACCGACGGGGACCAGAGCGATCCGTTCGTCGCCGGCGCCGGCGGGCTCGGCGTGAGGTTCCGCGCCCACGAGCGCCTCTCGCTGCGCGCCGAGGCGTGGGTGAGCTACGCCGGCTCCGAGCGCGGCACCACGGTACCGGCGTTCGCCGGCGCCGAGCTGTGGTTCTGAGGCCGAGAACGCTCGCCTCGAGCGGTCGCCGCGCGGCCGCGGAACGCGGCTCGGATCATGAGCGCCATCCGTAACCGGGTTCGGCGACATGGCGATGTAGCGATCGCGCCGGCCGCTCGTCATAGTTCTCGACCTTGCGCACCACGGTTCCTCTCTTCCTCCTCCTCGTCATCGGCAGCTGTGGCTCCTCGGATCCGTTCCGGGTCGAGACCCACACGGCCGTCTTTCAGTCGACCGCGGCGGCGTGCACCCTCGAGCTGCGTCCGGTCGACCGGCCAGCCCCGGGCCGGCTGGTCGCCATCGGCGACCTGCACGGCGACGTCGCCGCGGCTCGCCGCGCCCTGCGGCGTGCCGGCGCCATCGACCGGCGCGACCGCTGGATCGGCGGCTCGATGGGAGTGGTTCAGCTGGGCGACATCCTCGACCGCGGAGACAGCGAGCGCGCCATCGTCGATCTGTTCGAGCGGCTCGAGCGCGACGCCGCGGCCGCCGGCGGCTCCTTCACCTGGCTGCTCGGCAACCACGAGCTGATGAACGCGGCGGGCGACTTCCGCTACGTCACCGACGGCGGCTGGCGCGACTTCGACGGCCACCGGGACGCGGCGCTCGCGCTGGGCGGCGCCTACCGGCGCATCTTCGCCGAGCAGGACGTGGCGGTGCGGATCGGCAGCACGCTGTTCTCGCACGCCGGAGTCGAGCCGGGGTGGACACGAGATCTGCCGGCAATCAACCGCGACGCGCGTTGCTGGCTCAGCGGCACCGGCGCACGGCCGGCGTTCGCCTCCGACTCGACCGGCCCGGTCTGGACCCGCGCCTGGGGCGGTACCTCGGTCGACTGCGCCGCACTCGACCGCGTGCTCGCCGCCACCGGCGCGTCCCGCATGGTGGTGGCGCACAGCGTGCAGCGCGGCGGCATCACGAGCGTCTGCGGCGGCAAGCTGTGGCGGGTCGACACCGGCATGTCGGCGGCCTACGGCGGCCCGGTCGAGGTGCTCGAGATCGCCGGCGCCACCGCGCACGCGATCTAGCGCACTAGAGCCGGCGCGCCCGGGTCCGGGTCCCGGCCGGGACGTCGAACACGGTGAAGCCGTCCCGGTCGAACTCGATCTCGACCCCGAAGGCCTTGAGGCGGAAGCGGGTGGCAGACAGCGGGCGGACCTCGACTCGCGGCAGCGGCGGGGAATCGGCGTAGAGCTTGCCGCCTTCCACCGACATGGTCACCGGAATGGGCCCCTGCCGGCTGTCGAGCAGGTAGCGTCCGGCGTACTGCTCGAGCCGGCCGGCCGCCGCCGGGTCCACCCGGCGCAGCACCACGTCGAAGGTGTAGATCGCCGCGCCGCCGTCGCGACCGCCCGGCCTGATGATGACCCGCCGCCGCTCCGCCTCGCTCAGGAGGGACAGGTTCTCGTCGCCGGCGTTGAGCGCCTCGCCGGCGAAGTACATCTGGACGATGTCGTCGTGGCAGCCGGCCCCGCCGATCCGGAAGTGGATGTGCGGCGTCCGCATGGTGGTCCCGCCCGGCGCCTCGTACGCCGCCGGCTTGACCGTGAGCAGCGAGTAGCGCGCGCCGGCGTCCGCCACCAGGAGCGCCGAGCCCTGGAAGCCGGGGTCGAGCCGGCGACCGCTCTTGTCGCGCTCGTCGGCGTAGCGGCCGAACGTGTTGGCCTGCCACAGCTCGAGGTGGGCCCCGGGCACCGGCCGGCAGCGATCGTCCACCACGCGCCCGCGCACCCGGATGTACTCGCCCTGCGCCCGCTCGCTGCGCCCCGCCACCCGCGTGAGATCCGCGTCGCCGCTGTAGCGGAGCGGAAGAAACGGACCCGCCAGATCCTCCGGCGTCGGCTCGGCGCAGCGCTCCGGCGCACGCGCTCGCGGCCGCGCACAGCCTGCGGCGGCAGCTGCCCACATACCGAGCTGGACGAAACGGCGACGATCGATCATGGATCGCCACATTAGCCCGACCGCGCGACTAGAATCGCGGAGTGAGCCAGCCGTCGCTCCTGCGCGCCGTGTCCCGCTGGCAGGTCGTCGCCCTGTCGGTGAACGACGTCATCGGCAGCGGCGTCTACCTCCTGCCGGCCGCCGGCGCCGCGCTCCTCGGCCCGGCCAGCGTCTGGGCCATCCTCGCCGCCGGCCTGTGCGTCCTCCTCATCGTCCTCTGCTTCGCGGAGGCCGCCAGCCTGTTCGACCAGCCGGGCGGGGGCTACGTCTACACCCGCGAGGCGTTCGGCGAGCTGGCCGGCTTCGAGGTCTGCTGGATGACCTGGGTGGCGCGCGTCACGGTGGCGGCCAGCCTGTCGGCCGGGTTCGCGCAGGCGGTCTCGGGCGTGTGGCCGGGGGCGAATGTCGACTGGGGGCGCGCGCTGCTCATCTCCGTGCCGCTGCTGCTGCTCACCCTGGTCAACGTCGCCGGCGTCAAGCACGGAGCGCGCCTGGCGGTGGTCCTGGTCGCCGGCAAGGTGGTGCCGCTCCTCTTCCTGGTCGCCGCCGGCGTGTTCGCGATGGACTGGACGCGAATCGATCTCGCCGCCGCGGTGCGGGTCGACAACCTGGGCGAGGCCTCGCTCCTCCTCCTCTTCGCCTATGCCGGATTCGAGAACACCGCCACGCCGGCGAGCGAATACGTCAATCCGCAGCGCGACGTGCCCTTCGCCCTGCTCGTCATGATCGGCTCGGTGACGTTGCTCTACACCGCGGTCCAGCTGGTCGCACTCGGGCTGGTGCCGGATCTCGGGCACTCGAGCACACCGCTGGCCGACGCCGCCGGCCTGCTGGCAGGACGCGCCGGCGTGTGGCTCCTGACCGTCGGCGCCGCGCTGTCGATCCTCGGCACCAACAACAACACCGTGCTGGCCGGCTCGCGCTACCTCTATGCGATGGCGGAGCGCGGCCGGCTGCCTGCCTTCCTGGCCGGGGTGCACCCGCGCTACCGCACCCCGTGGATCGCGCTCCTCACCCAGACCGCCGTCGCGCTGCCGCTCGCGCTGACCGGCACCTTCGTCGAGCTGGCTGCCCTGTCGGTCATCGCCCGCATGGCGACCTACATCGGAACGTGCGCGGCGGTCCCGGTCCTGCGGCGGCGCATGGCGCCCGGCCGCTTCCGGCTGCCCGGCGGCCCGGCGATCCCGATCGCCGCGCTCGTCATGTGCATCGCGGTCCTGTCCTCGGCCACCGCGAAGAACCTGGTGGCGGCCGCGATCGCGCTCGCGGTCGGCGCGCTCATCTACCTCGTCGGCCGGCGATAGCGCGCGCCGCCAGCGCGTGCCATCCTCGCCGCGTGGAGAGCCGACCCGCGCGGAGCTACCTCATCGACATGGACGGCGTGCTGGTGCAAGGGCGCCGCCCCATCGCCGGCGCCGCCGAGTTCCTCGACCGGCTGCGCGCCGCCGGTTCGCCGTTCCTCGTCCTCACCAACAACTCCATCTTCACGCCCGGCGATCTGTCGCACCGCCTGCGCTCGAGCGGGCTCGAGGTGGACAAGGACCGCATCTTCACCTCGGCCATGGCCACCGCGGCCTTCCTGCGCTCGCAGTGTCCGTCGGGCGGGACCGCCTTCGTCATCGGCGAGAGCGGGCTGACCTCGGTCTTGCACGCGGCCGGGTTCACCCTGGCCGACAGCGGCGTCGAGTACGTGGTGCTCGGCGAGCAGCTGAGCTACGACCACGACACCATCACGCGCGGCATCCAGCTCATCGCCGGCGGTGCCCACTTCATCGCCACCAACCCGGACGCTTCGTTCCCGCGCGACAAGGGGCTGGCGCCGGCGTGCGGCGCGATGGCGGCGCTGATGGAGAAGGCCAGCGGGGTGGCCGCGTTCTTCATCGGCAAGCCGAACCCCCTCATGATGCGGACCGCGCTGAACCACCTCGGCGTCCACTCGGAGAACGCGATCATGGTGGGCGACAACATGGCGACCGACATCATCGGCGGGGTCGAGGCCGGGATGGAGACCATCCTGGTCCTGTCGGGCGTCACGTCGAGCGCGCAGGTCGCGCGCTACGCCTATCAGCCGAGCCATGTGGTGGAGTCGGTGGCCGATCTCCCGCTCGGCTGGAGCGGCCCGTGACCTCGATCGATCCATCTGAGTGGGTGAAGGCGGCTCGCCTGCGTCGCGAGGTACTCGAGATCACGAAGGTTGCCTGACTGCCCTTGTGGCTGTCAGACCCTCGGGGCAACCTCGCGCGCATGGACACCACATCCCACGACGAGACCCCCACCACGACCGAGACCATGGAGCCGTCGCAGCCGACGCGCTACGCCGAGCTAACCCGGCTGGTCGCGTCCATGGAGCAGGACTTCCACAAGTTCTTCGTCCAGGGCAACAAGGCAGCCGGAACCCGCGTGCGCCAGGCGATGCAGGAGCTCAAGACGTTCGCACAGAACGTGCGGACCGAGGTCCTCGCGATCCGCAATCCAGCCAAGCCGGAGTGAGCGGACGGGAGAGCCGGCCGACATAGCCCGTGGAGGGCGTTGCGCGCCGGCTCGCCGGGCTGTTACTGAACGCTGATGCGGGACGGCGTGCGCGCGCTGCATCCGGTCTGGATCGCAGCGGCGGCGGTGGCGGTGGCGATGGGCGCGTGCTCGTCGACCGGGGCGAAGCGCGAGGAGCACCGCTCGGCGGAGGCGGTCTGCGAGGCGGCAGGCGAGCCGGAGGCCTGCGCGGCGGCAGCCGAGCTGTACTTCGACGGGGGCATCAACCTACCGGCCCGCGAGCGGGCCGGCGGTGGGCACCCGCTCGATCACGAGCGGTCGTTCCGCTACGCCAGCGCGGCGTGCGACAAGGGCCACGCGTTCGCCTGCGCGCTGGTCGGCTACCACCATCAGGACGGGCTCGGCACCGAGTGGGCGCCGGAGCGGGCGATCGCCGACTACGAGAAGGCGTGCGCCGGTGGGGCAGGGGTCGGTTGCTACAACCTGGCGACGATGTACTCCGGCGGCCAGGGGGTGGTGGCCGACGACGCCCGCGCTGAGCAGTACAAGGTGAAGGCGAAGGCGGCCTGGGAGGCGGCGTGCCGCGGCAGCGCGCCGCGCTGGTGCACCAACGTGGCCTACCTCCTGCGCGAGGAGAAGCCGGTCGACCGCCAGCGGGTCCTCGAGCTCGACCAGCGGAGCTGCGATCACCAGGTGCTGGTCGGCTGCACCGAGGCGGCGCGCGATCGCTTCGCCATGGGAACGATGGGCGCCGCGCCGCTGCTCGCCGAGCTGGAGCGGCTGTGCCGGGCGGGAGAGCCGACCGCCTGCACGCTCGCCGGCACTCTCTTCATCGCCGGCGGCGAGGGGATCACGAGCGACCCCAGGCGCGGGATGACGCTGGTCGTTCACGGCTGCGAGATCGGCGACAAGGAGGCGTGCAAGGCGGCCGGGCTGGAGTACGCCAAGGGCGAGCTGGTGCCGATGGACCTGGCGGCGGCCGACCGCTTCGTGATCCTGGCCTGCGATCACGGGCTGGGATCGGCCTGCGATTCGATGGCGCGCGACCGCGGCGCGAAGGGCCAGTTCGCCCAGCAGGCTGGCTTCGCGCGGCGGGCATGCCAGATGGGACAGGCGGAGTCATGCGCCTCGCTCAGCCAGCTCTACTTTTCCGGTCAGGGCGTGGCGCGGAGCAAGGTCGACGGGCTGCGATGGGCGACCGAGGGCTGCCGGATGGGATATCCGCCCTCCTGCGGGCCGCTCATCGAGGAGAACAGCGAGCTGCCCATCCCGCCCCGCATGAAGGAGCGCGTCTACCGCGACGCCTGCGCCGCCGGGATCGCGAACGCCTGCTCGCACCAGGGAGCCGCGGGCGGTTCGATCGCCGCGCCGCCGATCTGACGGGCGCCGCCCTGTCTTCTTCTCCGTCTCCGGCGTGATCTGCTGAGCCGTACAAATAACAGTCTCGTTGATCAATCCTTGCACGCTTGATATCAGTCGAGCGTCGAGCGGTCCCTCGGGCGGACAGCTCGATGTCGACCGCGCGTGTCCCCCGAAATCGAGCGCGGATCGGGTGAGGTGCGCCCGCTGCCTGAAGAGGGGGTACGACGATGGACTCGAGAGTCACACCACTCGTCCTCGCGTGGATCACGCTCGCGGCCGGCTGTGCGGTGGACGACGCGTGGTACGGCGAGAGTGAAGCCGAGGTCTCCTACAAGCTGAACGCGCTCGAGTTCCCCAACCCGCACGGCACCTCGCGCACGTACACGGACAACCCGCACGCCTCCCTCAAGCGGCGGGACATCGCGGCGCAGCCGTTCTTCCAGTCGCTGGGCCAGAACGGGCGCGTCTGCGGTCACTGCCACCTGCCCGGCGAAGGCTGGAGCATCACGCCGGCGCTGGTGCAGCGCCGCTTCACCCACCCGCTCGACCTGGCGGATCCCGACTGCCTGGTCGACGCACGCACATGCGCCGCCGAGCCGGATCCCGAGAGCTACGGACTGGATCCCATCTTCCGCACCGTGGACGGGTCGAACTCGCCGCTGGCCGACGTCTCGACCGCCGCCGCGCGTGAGCAGGCCTACAGCATGTTGCTCGGCAAGGCGCTCGTCCGGGTCGGCATCCGCGTCCCACCCAGCGCCGAGTTCGAGCTGGCCGCGGTCGACGACCCGTACGGCTTCGCCAGCGCCGACGAGCTGTCGCTGTTCCGCCGACCCCTCCCCTCGACCAACCTGCGCCTGTCGCCGGTCGATGGCGAAGAGGGCGAGCCGGTGCTGACCGCGGTCATGTGGGACGGCCGGGTGGCGCGCCCGGGGCACGACATCATCAACGACCTGCTCGATCAGGCCAACGGCGCCACCATGGGGCACGCGCAGGCGACCGCCGGGCTGACCGAGGCCGAGCGCGACGCCATCCTCGAGTTCGAGACCGGGCTGCACACCGCGCAGGCGATCGACGCGGTGGCCGGCAACCTGCGCGCGGTCGGCGGCCACGGGGGACCCGACTGGCTGGCGGCCAACCAGGACTTCTACCTCGGCATCAACGACGTGCTCGCCGGCGACTACCAGACCGGCGAGCCGTTCGACCCCGACGTCTTCGACCTCTACGACGCCTGGGTCGGGTCGAGCAATTCGGCCCGGGCGCGCATCGCGCGCGGGCAGGCGCTGTTCAACCGCGCGCCGATCGCCATCACCGGGGTCGGCGGGCTCAACGACGTCCTCGGGGTCGAGGTGATCCCCGGGACCTGCACGACCTGTCACGACGCCCCCAACTACGGGCATCACTCGGTGAGGCTGCCGATCAACATCGGCATCGCCGACGCCGCGCGCCGCACGCCCGATCTGCCGCTCTACACGCTGCGCAACAAGGAGACCGGCGAGACGGTCGAGACCACCGACCCGGGGCGCGCGCTGGTCACCGGCCGCTGGCGCGACATCGGCAAGTTCAAGGGGCCCATCCTGCGCGGCCTGGCGGCCCGGCCGCCCTATTTCCACAACGGGATGGCCGCGTCGATCGAGGAGGTCATCGAGTTCTACGACACGCGCTTCGCCATCGGGTTCACGCCGGCCGAGAAGGCCGACCTGGCCGCGTTCCTCCTCGCGCTGTGACGTCGGCCATGGAGGGCAAGAACCACTACGCCATCAAGCCGTTTCACCCGCCGCTGGCGCCGGGAGACGAGGTGCCGCTCGCGCTGGTCGCCGAGGTGCGGCTCCTGGCCGGCCTCGAGCACCCGAACGTGGTCCGGCCGGTCACCATCGGAGAGAGCTCCGACGGCCACCACCTGGTGATGGAGTACGTCGAGGGGACCAGCCTCGAGCGGGTGCGACAGGAGGCCTGGCGACAGGGGGTCGAGATCCCGCTGCGGCTGACCGTGCGCGTCGTGCTCGACGCGCTGGCCGGACTGGCCGCCGTGCACGAGCTGTGCGACGAGCGCGGTCGGCCACTCGGCATGGTCCACCGCGACATGTCGCCGCGCAGCGTGCTGGTCGGGGCCGACGGCGTGGCGCGCATCGCAAACCTCGGGGTCGAGCGGCGGATGGGCTACATGGACGCGGTGCGCCGCCAGCACATCGACCGGCGCGCCGAGCTGTTCGCCATCGGCGTGATGCTGTGGGAGGGGGCGGCCAACCGGCGGTTGTTCGCGCCGGCGGTCGGGGGCGGCGAGGCGATCGAGTGCGTGGTGCAGCACACCGTGCCGCGCCTCGACCAGGTGAGCAAGAGCGTGCCGCGCGGCATCGCGGCGGTCTGTGCGCGCGCCCTCGATCCCGACGTCACCTGGCGCTATCCGAGCGCGGCCGCGCTGGCCGAGGCGCTCGAGGGGGCGGCGCTCGACGCCGACGCGCTCGGCGACCGCGCCGAGGTGGCCGGCTTCGTCGAGCGGCTGGTCGCCGGTCCGGTCACGGAGACGGAGGCGGGCGCGGCCCGGCGGCGCGCCTTCGCCGCCGGCACCGACATCGCGCCGGCCGAGCCGCGCGGGCAGCGGCCGCCGCCGCCGCCGATGTCACCGCCTCACCCGCCCGCCGACCCGGGCCGGCCGGAGCGCTTCGGCAAGTACAGCGTCATCCGCCACCTGGCCGACGGCGGCATGGCGGAGGTCTACCTGGCGCGCGCCAGCGGCATCGAGGGCTTCGAGAAGAACGTCGTCATCAAGCGCCTCAAGCCGGAGCTGGCGGAGAACCCCTGGGCGACGGAGCTGTTTCTCCAGGAGGCGCGCATCGCGGCCACCCTCGAGCACCCGCAGATCGCGCAGGTCCACGACGCCGGCGCGGTCGACGGCTCCTACTTTCTCGCCATGGAGTACGTCCACGGTCAGGACCTGCGCATGCTGATCAGGCGGGCGCGGCGGCGCGGCGGCGACTTCCCGCTCGAGGTGGCGATCCGGATCGTCGCCGAGCTGTGTGGCGCGCTGCACCACGCGCACGAGAAGTGCGACGCGGACGGCGTGCCGCTCGGGCTCGTCCATCGAGACGTCTCGCCGTCGAACGTGCTGGTGAGCTACGACGGCGCGGTCAAGCTGTGCGACTTCGGCATCGCCGAGGTGACGGCGCAGAGCGATCCGCGCAAGCGGACCCGCGCCGGCAAGCTGTCGTACATGTCGCCGGAGCAGTGCCGCGGCGACCTGCTCGATCGCCGGAGCGACATCTTCGTGCTCGCCATCGTGCTCTACGAGCTCACCACCATGTCGAAGCTGTTCAAGGGCGCGAGCGAGCGCGAGGTGATGCGGCAGGTGGTCGAGGGGAGGGTGCGCCCGCCGTCCGAGGTCCGGCCGGGTTATCCGCCGGAGCTCGAGCGCATCGTCATGAAGGGCCTGGCGGTCGACCCATCCGGCCGCCACGCCACCGCGCTCGAGATGATGCTCGAGCTGGAGGCCCTCGGGCGCGAGCACAAGCTGGCGCTGTCGTCGGTCGGGCTGGCCCAGCTGATGGAGGAGCTGTTCGCGCCGCACGAGCGCGGCGCCGTGCTGCCGATCGGCGTCGAGTCGATAACCGACCTCGAGTATGCCGAGATCGTCGAGATCCGGCCGCCGCGCCCGTGGTACCGGGCCTGGTTGCTCGGCCTGGCGCTCGCCGCCGGGGTCGCCGCCGCCGCCATCGCGTCGGTTGCCTCGCGAAGCGCCGCGCTCGCGGCGCGGGCGGCGGACGCGCGCGCAGCGGCCGGGCGGATCGGCGAGCGGCTCTCGTTCCAGGTCCGCGCCGCGCGCGAGCGGGCCGCCGCCATCGCCGCGTCGCCCATGCTCAGGGCCGCGGTCGCGACCGACGCGCGCACGGTGCAGGACATGGTGGCGCACGAGGATCTCCTGGCGCCGCGCCCGGGCGAGGTGATCGAGCTGGTCCAGCGGCGCGGGTCGCGCGCCACCTCGCTGGCCCGCCTGCCGGCCGGCGCCGGGCCCACCGCGCCCGTCGAGGCCGGCGCCATGCGGATCGATCCGGCGCAAGGCGGCGTGGTGGTCACCGCCGCCGCGCGGGTGGCCGCGGTCTACGGCGATACCGCCGTGGATGGCGCCCTGGTGGTGGCGTCGCGCCTCGAGCGCGCCACACTCGCCGGCGAGCTACCGCCCGGCCTCCAGCGCGCATCGATCCGCGGCCTCGAGCGCGAGGTCGAGCTGATCGCGCCGCGGCGCCCGCCGTCCGGCGGTCGGGGCGCGGAGCTCGCGGTGCCGCTGGCGCGCGAGTGGATGCCGGAGGTCACGCTCAATGTCGAGCTGCCGCCCCTGGCCGGCGACGGGCTGCGCGCCGCGCGCTGGATCGCCTGCGCGCTGGCCTTCGCCTGCCTGGCCTTCTATCTGGTCGGCCGCCACCGCCACCGCTTCTGGCGCCGGCGCTGGTAGGCGCGGAGGGGACCAGCGCCATCCAGGCGAAGTCGGCCCCGACCGCGAGCATCGCGCTGCCGCCTGCAGCCATCACCGCTCCCGCGCGGACCATGCGCGGTCGGGTGTCGTTCGAGGTATGGGCGGCTCGCTGGTGATGAGCGACCCCGCGGAGGTGGTCGACCCCAGCAAGCTTGGAAGCGGTCCGCCGCGCAAGCGGGCGAGACCACGCGATCCCGGCGCGGGCATCCGCCTTGCTTTCCATCCGAACGGGACGGGAGGGGAGGCTTGCCTGTGACCGCTCATCGCACCACGCGAAACCAGCCGCCGACATCGACCCTGCCGACCCCGGTGCCCGAGCCCGAGCTGGCTCCCGAGCCAGCCTCGGCGTCCGCGCGACGTCCGCCGCGGCGCGGCGACCGGATCGGGCGCTTCACCGTGCTCGACGTCCTCGGGCGCGGCGGCATGGGGCGGGTCCTGTCCGCCTACGATCCGAACCTCGACCGCCGAGTCGCGCTCAAGCTGGTCCGCTGCCGGTCCATGGCCGGCGATTGCGAGGACAACACGGCGCGCCTCATGAGCGAGGCTCGCGCGATGGCTCGCCTGCGCCACCCGAACGTCCTCACCATCTACGAGGTGAGCGAGGACGACGGCCGGGTGTTCATGGCGATGGAACAGGTGGAGGGCGGCAGCCTGCGCGACCGGCAGGCCCGCCTGCGCCGCAACCAGGCCAGCCCCTGGCGCGCCATCGTCGACCTCTACGTCGCCGCCGGGCGCGGCCTCGCCGCCGCCCACGCCGCCGGCATCGTGCACCGCGACTTCAAGCCGGACAACGTGCTGGTCAACCGCGAGGGCGAGGTCCGGGTGGCGGATTTCGGCCTGTCGCGCGCGCTCGAGCGTCCCCGGCGGGTGGCCAACGGCACCCAGCCGACCCGCATCCCGACCGTGCGCGAGTCGAACGGCCAGGGCACCCCCGGCTACATCTCGAGCGAGCAGTACCTGGGCCGCCCGGTCGACGCCCGCGCCGACCAGTTCGCCTTCTGTGTGGCCCTGTGGGAAGCACTCTACGAGGAGCTGCCGTTCGCCGGCGAGAACGAGTTCGAGTACGCCACCGCGGTGGTCGCGGGGCAGGTGCGCGCGCCGGCGCGCGAGCGCGACGTCCCCGTCTGGATTCGCCGGATCCTCGAGCGCGGGTTGCGCGCCGACCCGGCCCAGCGGTACCCGTCCATGCAGGCGCTCCTCGCCGAGCTCTGGTGTGACGATCCGCCCGCGATGCGCGGCCGCCGGACCGTGGCCATGGTCGCGCTGACCGCGTTGTTCACCATCCTCGGCGTTTACCCGAGCTTCGTCGAGGGGGACCGCGGGGTTGGCGGCGTGGCGATCTCCATCGCCATCGCGCTGGCCGGGCTCCTGGCAGTGGCCGGCGCGCTGCGCGGCCGCCAGCGGCTGTCGGCAACCAACCGGCGCCTGTTCGCCGTCCTCTTCACGCCCATGGCCATGAGTCTGGCCGCGACCGGCGGCGCCGCCATGCTCGGGCTCGACGGTGACCAGACGTGCATGCTCCTCCTCCTCCTCTGGTCGGCGCTGGCGGCGACGGTCGCCGCCTGCCTCGGCGTCTGGCTGTGGATCGCGGCAGCCGGCTACGCCGCAGCCTTCGTGGTCGCGAGCCTGGCGCCGGCCGGGCTCCACTTCGCGATCGCGGCGGCGCACTTCACCCTCATGCTCAACGCGATCGCCATCTGGGGCAGGCGGCCCGCCGCCCAGGGAAAAACGGGGTCTGGCTCGAAATTCACCCCGTGAGGGGCGGCATCCCGGCCGTGACTTGCCTATGCTCGGGCCCTGAACCCTTTCCTGGAGCCCGACATGGCAACGAAGTCCAAGAAGAAGACCACCACCAAGGCGAAGAAGACCGTCGCACGGCCCAAGGCCAAGGCGAAGGCCAAGCCGGCAGCGAAGGGGAAGCGCGCAGGACGTGGCGGCGCCGCCAACTCTGCCTTCATGAAGCCGATGAAGCCGGACGCCGCGCTCGCCGCCATCGTGGGTGACGATCCGATTCCGCGCAGCGAGGTCACCAAGCGCGTGTGGGCCTACATCAAGAAGAAGGGCCTGCAGGACGCCAAGGACAAGCGCTCGATCAACGCCGATGCGACGCTCGGCCCGGTGCTCGACGGCAAGAAGAAGGTGACGATGTTCGAGCTCACCAAGCATGTGAACAACCACCTGTCCTGACCGGCAGGGGCCACAGGCAGAGCGGGGCGGCTGCGATCGCCGATCCGTGACACAATCGCGTTGTCTGGTGTCGGTGATCGCCCCCCCATCCGAGCGCAGAAACCTGCTCGTCCCCGAGCTGGAGCGCTGGCCGCTCGATCCGAGCAAGCCGGCGATCGAGCTCGTCGACGTCTCCATCGGCTTTCCCGGCAAGCAGGTCCTGCGCGGGCTGAACCTCAAGATCGTCCCGGGCAAGACCACCGTCATCGTCGGGCGCAGCGGCTCCGGCAAGTCGGTCCTGCTCAAGCTCATGATGGGGCTCCTGCGCGCCGACAGCGGCAAGGTGATCCTGTTCGGCCGCGACCTGGCCACCGTCTCGTCGGTCGAGATCCTCGATCTGCGCAAGCGGATGAGCATGCTGTTCCAGAACTACGCCCTGTTCGACGCCCTGCCGGTCGAGCAGAACGTCGGCTTCACCCTGCTCGAGAACTCGAAGATGCCCGCGCGCGACGTC
>Ga0111538_10001170_pt1 | contig 36896 bp, 33 predicted proteins | sample SoiMethybrSBSTD1_FD_79669 | JGI IMG/M metagenome (GOLD analysis project Ga0111538, IMG submission 79669) | Bulk soil microbial communities from a Populus tree surrounding site in Tennessee, USA - Soil MetaG P. TD hybrid SBSTD1 (version 2)... | ecosystem: Environmental > Terrestrial > Soil >...
AGCGCGCTGGTGCCAGCGGGGCAGGAACGGCCCGCCCCGCAGCATTAGAAACAGTCCCTGGTTCTTGGTGCTTGGTTCTTGGTCCGTCGATGGTCCGTAGTCCGTGGTCCGCTTCGTGAGCGCACCGAGGACCGAGGACCAGGGACCAAGGACGGACCCAGCACCGAGGACGGACCCGAGGACCAAGAACTAAGGCCCAAGGACCAGTCCGCCGCCCCAGTTGGCGCAGGCCCACAAGCGCGGACATAATTAAGGGCTTTGGGCAAGCCGGGCCCGCCAGATCAACCTAACCCGCCGGAGCGTGCTGAGGAGTAAGAAGTCACTATGAGTCAGAACAGCTTGGAGCAATTACTGCAGGCCGCCAAGAATCCCGTCGAGATGCTGCGGAACTCGCAGATCGGCGCCTATGTGTATCCCGTCGTGCCCTCCGAGTACACCAACTGGCGCGACGAGCAGAAAGCGTGGCGCGAGACGGCGGTGCTCTTCGATCAGTCGCATCACTTGGCCGAGCTGCTCGTCACGGGTCCCGACGCGTTCAAGATGCTGGAGTCGCTCGGTACCAACAGCTTCGCCGGCTACAAGCCCGGCCGTGCGAAGCAGTTCGCGCCGTGCAGCTACGACGGTTACGTGATCGGCGACGTCATCATGTTCTACATCGCTGAGAACGAGTTCAATCTCGTTGGCCGTGCGCCCACCGTCAATTGGGTGCAGTTCCATGCCGAGACCGGCGGTTTCAACGTCAAGATTCGCCGCGACGACCGTTCGCCTTCGAATCCCAAGGGCAACGCGATCGTGCGTAACCACTACCGCTTTCAGGTCCAGGGTCCAAACGCCAAGCAGATCCTCGATCGTCTGAACGGTGGTCCGATCCCCGACGTGAAGTTCTTCTTCCTCGATTTCATCAACGTCAAGGGCCGCAAGGTCCGCGCGCTCCGCCACGGCATGGCCGGCGCCCCCGGTCTCGAGATCTGGGGACCCTACGCCGAGCGCGAAGAGATTCGCGAAGCGATCATCGAGGCGGGCAAGGACTTCGGTCTCGTGCAGGTCGGCGCCCGCGCCTACGCCACCAACACGCTGGAATCAGGCTGGATTCCCTCGCCGCTCCCCGCGGTCTATTCGGGCGAGAAGATGAAGAAATATCGCGAGTGGCTGCCGGCGGCCGGCTACGAAGCGACGGGTTCGATTGGCGGCAGCTTCGTGTCGAACAACATCGAGGACTACTACCAGACGCCGTACGAGCTTGGCTACGGCTCGTTCGTGAAGTTCGACCACGACTTCATCGGCCGCGAGCCGCTCGAGAAGAAATCGAAGGAGCCGCATCGCCGGAAGGTGACGTTCGTGTGGAACGGCGAAGACGTCGCGCGCATCTTCGCGTCGCAGTTCACTCCGGGAGCCGAGCGCTACAAGTACATCGACCTGCCGCTCTCGAACTACGGCTCGTCCTCGTACGACTCGATCGTGAAGGGCAGCAAGATCGTCGGTCTCTCGATGTTCAGCGGCATCAGCTACAACGAGCAGTCGATGCTCTCGCTCGGCATCGTCGATCCCGACGTCAAGGTCGGCGACCAGCTCACGTTGATCTGGGGTGAGGAGAACGGCGGTACCAAGAAGAGCACGGTCGAGCGCCACAAACAGACCGAGGTCCGTGTAACGGTTGGTCCGGTTCCGTACAGCGAATCCGCGCGCACGACCTACCGGCCGCACGAGATGGCTCTCTAGCAGGCCTCAGGGTCCAGGCCTCAGGCCTCAGGTCTCTCTGCTGAGGCCTGGGGCCTAGGGCCCTTCATCGCGGCTCTATGTGGATCACCACGTCGACCAGCTGCGGGAACTTCGCCATCAATCGATCTTTTACGACATGCGACGTGGCGTGCGCCTGTTCGAGCGGCGTCTCGCCGGGCAGCCACAGGTGCAGGTCGAGGAACGCGTAGTCGGCTGAGCCGCGAGTGCGGATCTTCTCGCACCCGATCACCTCCGGCACCGACTGGACGACGGCGCGCACCTCGCTCTCGGCGATGACGATCTGATCGCCGAGGATTCGCGACGCTTCCTGGGCGATGCTCCAGCAGGCGTGGCCGATGAAGCCGGCCACCAGCAGCGCCGCCATCGGGTCGAGCAGCGGATACCCCCACCACACGCCAAACAGCGCTCCCAGCACCGCACCGGACGTCAATACGTCGCTGCGCGTGTGCTTGGCGTCGGCGCGCAGGAGTTCGCTGTTCAGCCGACGTCCTTCCTTGAGCTCGTAGGAGACGACGAACATGTTGATCGCCAGGGTGATCGCCATGATGGCGATGCCTTCGGGAAACACCCGCGGCGTGCCGCCGTTGACGAAGTGATCGGCCGCTGCGGTCAGGACCTCGACGAGCACGATGACGAGAAAGATCAGAATCCCGAGCGAGGCCATCGTTTCGTACTTGCGATGGCCATAGGGGTGTTCGGCGTCCGGCGGCCGCCGTGCCACCGACACGCCAACCAACGCGACCACGTTGGAGGCCGAGTCGGTGAGTGAATGAAATCCGTCGGAGACGATCGAGACGGCGCCGGTCACGTAGCCCAGGCCGATCTTGGCGAACGCGACGGCCAGGTTGAGGAAGAGGACTCGGTAGAGGACCGTGTTGACTTCGGAATAGCGGTCGCGGACGTCGCTCACATCAGTAATTCAGAATGCAGAATTCAGAATGCAGACAGTTCGCCATGAGAAGTGTCCGCATTTTGCATTCTGAATTCTGAATTACGCGAGCGTCAGCGTTAGAAAACGCGAGCGTGCGGGATCGGCCACCATCGCAGTTGGACCCGGCCGATGATGTACTTCTTCGGCACCATACCCCAGTGGCGGCTGTCGGAGCTGTTGTTCCGGTGGTCGCCCATCACGAAGTAATAGCCGTCCTGAATCCGCGTCGGGCCGAAGTCGTCGTGGCTGCGGTATTCGGCCGGCACGAATTCGTCCGGCATCGGCACGTCGTTGACGAACACCTGGCCGTCGACGATGCGCACTTCGTCGCCCTCTTCCGCGATCACCCGTTTGACGAACGACTTATCCGGATTGAGCGGGTAGTAGAGCATGACGATGTCGCCGCGGCGCGGCGCGCCCATCCGATAGGCGAACTTGTTGACGATCAGGCGGTCCTGATCTGAGAGTGTCGGGGCCATGCTCTGGCCCTCGACGCGCGCGACCTGGAAACCGAACGTCACGATCAAGGTGGCGTACACGGCTGCCGAGGCCAGCGTCTTGAACCAGGCAACCAGCTCGTCTTTCCAGACGTTGACCCGATGCCTGAAGACGACCGACGGATCGACGACCGGCTCGGGGGTCACCTCGGTGGTCTCGATGTGAATTTCACCTCCGGGCGGAGGATCGCTGACCGGTTCGACGACCGGTTCCGCCGTCGACGCCATTTCGGCGAACGGCTCGCTTACAGCTTCAGGTACTCCCGTAGCCGCTTGGTCTGAGACCGGCTCACCGGTATCTCGCTGCCCTTCGTGTCTTTCATCCGAAGGATGAAGTTCCTGCTGAACCAAGGGACTATCTCCTTGATCTTATTGATGTTGACCAGGTGGGACCGATGAACGCGCCAGAAGACGTCCGGATCGAGACGGGCCTGGAGGTCGTCCAGCGTGCGGTAGTTCGATGTCCCTGCTACCTGTCCAGTAACTATGTTAATCGACTCGTCGGTCAAGGAGGCAAAGATGATTTCGTCGGCCTGCACCAGCATCAGCCGCTCGCCTACCTTGATGGCCACCTGGTCGCGTCGAACCTGCCTGGCCGCCATCATTTTGACGATGCGTTCTATCTGATCGTTCGACGGGTTTCCCCCTGTTTCGGTCGGCTGGCGGTCGGTCTCCACCCGTTTTCGGGCGCGCTGCAGAGCCTGTTCCAGCCGGGCGGCCTCGACCGGTTTGAGCAGGTAATCGACGGCGTTGACCTCGAAGGCCTCGATCGCATGCTGGTCGAAGGCGGTGACGAATACGAAAGCGGGCGAGTCTTCCTCGCGTTCGAGGAGCCGGCGGGCGACCTCGAACCCCCCGAGGCCGGGCATCTGAATGTCCAGGAAGACGAGGTCCGGCTCGTGCCGATCGATGGCGCTCAGGGCCTCGAGTCCATTCGTGGCCTGCCCGATGATCTCGATGTCGGTCATCTGCTCGAGCTGGTAGCACAGTTCCTCGCGCGCGAGCTGCTCATCGTCAACGACGAGGACGCGCAGCGCGATCATGCCGTGTTCTGTTCGAGCGAGATGAGCTGCGGCACTTCGATGCGGGCGCTCGTTCCCCGGCCCGGTTCGCTCGTCAGCGTGAGCTGGTAGGCGGTGCCGTAGACGACCGCCAGCCGCTCGCGAACGTTCGCGAGCCCGATCCCGCTCGACATCGGCTCGTCGAGCCGTTCGAGCAGAAAGCCCATCCCGTCGTCTTCGACCTCGATGATCGCGCGGCCCCCGTCGAGGCGGCTGCGGATCGTGATCGCACCGGCGCCGACCTTTCGGGACAACCCGTGTTTGATCGAGTTCTCGACGAGTGGCTGCAGGATCATGCTCGGAACGATGACGCCCATCGTGTCGGGGCTGATGTCTTTCTTGACGCGGAGCTTCGGTCCGAACCTGACGGCCTCGATGTCGAGGTACTCGTCGATCGACTCGAGCTCTTCGCGCAGCGTCACGAAGTGTTGGTGGCTGCGCAGCAGCCGACGCAGCAGCGCCGACAGCTTGATGATCAGCGTGCGGGCCGTATCGGGCTGAGAGCGGATCAGCGACGAGATCGACGTCAGCGTGTTGAAGAGGAAATGCGGGTTGATCTGGCTCTTCAATGCCTCGATCTTCGCCGCGAGCAGCAGCTTTTCCTGCTCCTGCAGCTTGTGCTCGATCCGGGCGGTGTTCCAGATTTTGATAGGCGTGGCGACGCCGAGCACGGTGCCGAGCACGACGAGCACCGTCATCCACGGCGAGGGCGATCCCAGAATGAACAGACCGTGAGGGCCGAACTTCGTGCCGAGCGCCTGGCGAAGCAGCTCGAGGCCGACGGGTACGAACAGCAAGACGACCTGCCAATTCGGCTCGAGCTTCCGAATCATCTGCCAGACGTGCTTCGGCAAATCCAGCAGGGCGAACGGCGAGAACTGCCAGATCGTTTCCTTGGGGCAGAGCTCGCGGAGTCCGCCTCCGGCGAAGCCGACGCCGACGGCGAACGGCATGCCGATGAACTCACTGGCCAGAAACGCCGGGGTGCCAACCATCACGCCAACCAGCGCCCCGGTGTAAGGGCCGGCGATCAGGCCGGCGAGGAATGCGCCCTCGAGCGACAGATCGGCGGCGCGATAGTCGAGCAGCGCGCGCGACGCCACCCCCGCCATCAGCGGGACGCCGAACGACAGCGTGAACACGAGCCGATCGACCCAGCCCCGGCGCTCGAAGATGAGGATGTGGCGGAACCGTCGATAGCGCGCCAGCATGGTCGCCAGCACGGCAACGACCGCGAGCTTGGCGAGAAGCGTCAGCAGGAACTGCTCCGGCGTCAGGATCCGTTCCTGGAGCACGGAGGCATTTTACCCCTCACGGCGGGTGTCCGCGGTCGTAGCTGTTAGGTATGATTGAGGGATGATCGTCCCCTTCCTCAAGGGCCTCGGCCTCACCCTGCGCCACATGTTCAAGCCGAAGGTCACGGTGAACTACCCGTACCAGAAGGTGCCGGTCTTCCCGAAGTACCGGGGCAAGCAGGTGCTGATGAGGGACGAGAACGGCCTCGAGAAGTGCGTCGCCTGCGGGTTGTGCTCGGTGGCGTGTCCGGCCGACGCGATCTATCTCGAAGCGGCGGAAAACGACGGCACGGTGATGGCCGGCCCCCGCTACGCCAGCATCTACCAGATTCACAAGACGCGTTGCATCTTCTGCGGGATGTGCGAGGAGGCCTGCCCGGTCTCGGCGATTTTCATGGGCAAGGACTACGAGCTCGCCGTTTACAGCAAGGACGATTTCATCTGGGATAAGTCGGATCTGCTCGTGGCGCCGCCCGCAGGAGCGCAACCCCCCGCGAATTGAAGCCGTTTCTCCAGGCGCTCGACGAACGCGTCCTCGTCTGCGACGGGGCGATGGGCACGGTTCTCTACGATCAGGGCGTCTTCATCAACCGCTGTTTCGACTCGCTCAACCTCTCGGACCCGGCTCGGGTCAGCGCGGTGCATCGCGACTACGTGCAGGCGGGTGCCGCCGTCCTCGAGACCAATACCTTCGGTGCCAACCGCATCAAGCTCCGAGCGTTCGGGCTCGAGGACAAGCTCGCCGAGATCAACATCGCTGGCGTCCGGCTCGCCCGCGCCGCGGCCGGCGAGGCGGCGTACGTCGCGGGTGCTATCGGTCCGCTCGGACTTCGAATCGAGCCGTGGGGGCGCACCGCCCTCGATGAGGCGCAGGAGTACTTCCGCGAGCAGGCAGCCGCGCTGGTCGAAGGCGGCGTTGATCTGATCCTCCTCGAGACGTTCCGCGACCTCAACGAGATCGGCGCCGCGATCGCGGCCGTGCGAGCCGTCTGCCGTCTTCCGCTCGTGGCGCAGATGACGATCGAGGAGGACGGCAACACGCTCGACGGGACGCCGCCCGAGCAGTTCGTGCCGTCGTTGCAGGCGAGCGGCGCCGACGTGATCGGCATCAACTGCAGCATCGGGCCCGCGCACATGCTCGAGACGCTCGAGCGCATGGCCGCTTTGACGCCGGTGAGGCTCTCAGCGCAGCCCAACGCCGGCCGGCCGCGCGACATCGAAGGCCGGACGATCTATCTCACGTCGCCCGAGTACATGGCGTCGTATGCGCGCCGCTTTCTCGCGCACCGCGTCCGCCTCGTCGGCGGGTGCTGCGGCACGACGCCCGAGCACATCGCACGGATCAAGGCGGCCGTCGATGGCACGACGACCGCTCGCACCGCCAGGCGTACGACGGTCGCGACCCCGCCGAAACCGGCCACCCCGGTCGACCGGGCAGAGAAGTCGTTCCTTGGCCACGCGCTCACACGCGGCCGTCGCGTCACGATCGTCGAGGTGCCGCTGCCGAAGGGACACATCGGCGACGAGACGCTCGATCAGGCGCGCGCCCTGCGGATTCGCGGCGTCGATCTGGCGTTCGTGGCGGATCGATCGAGCGGCCCGCGAGTCAGCGCGCTGTCGCTGGCGGTGCTGCTGCAGCAGCGCGCGGGCATCGAGACGATGCTCGAGTATCCGACGCGCGATCGAAACCTGCTCTCGATGCAGTCGGACCTGCTTGGCGCGCACACCCTGGGCATTCGCAACATCGTCGCGGTGACCGGCGACGTACGTCCGGTCGGCGACTATCCGGACGCGACCTCCGTTGCCGACGTCGATTCGATCGGTCTGGTGAATGCCGTGGTCCGTCTCAACCGCGGACTCGACGTCGGCGGGCAGGAGATTGGCGCGCCGACGGCGTTTCATCTGGGTGTGACCGTCAATGCCGGAGCCGAGGATCTCGAGCACGAGATCCGACGCTTCGAGTTCAAGGTGGAAGCGGGCGCGGAGTTCATCGTGACGCGTCCGGTGTTCGATCGCCGCACCTTCGAGCGGCTGCTTCCGCGGATCGAACAGGCGAAGTTGCCCATCATCCTCGGGTTGCGTCCATTCGAGAGTCTGCTCGATGCCGAATGTCTGGCAAACGAGGAGCCCGGTACATCGGTGCCGGCCGATGTGCTGGATCGGATGCGGGCGGCCGGAAGCCCCGAAGAGGGTTCGGCCCTAGGCGTCCGCATCGCACGCGAGCTGTCCGACGCCCTCACGGGGTACGTTCAGGGTGTTTTCGTCGCGGCTCCGCTGGGTCGCCTCGATCTCGCGCTCGAGGTCGTGGCATGACTCCGCCTGCGCTCACGCTCCGGCTCGTGTGTCGGTCCGCCACGGCGGAGCGAAACCGCAGGCAACCACGTGTAAACAAGACTTGTCGCGACCGCACCCCCCCCTGTATAGTGCCCAACGGCTCTTCGCGCGGAACACACGCCAGCAACATGGTGCGGTCGAGGCTGGTTGGGGTGGTACTTTCCAGTTGACGCAATCCACTAACGGCCCAGCGCTTCGGCTGTTGGCCGAAAGGGAGCCTGCCAATGTCGTTGTTCGAACGTGAAGAAGCTGATTTCAGGTCCGACGCCGCTACGCGCGCGCTCTCGGTCACAGCCGTTGAAAATGAATTCGTTGCGGGCGTCTATGAGAAGCTCGCGAACGTCTACGACCTGACCTTCGGACCGGCGCTTCATCCCGGACGTCTCATCGCTCTCGAGCGGATGTCGATCAGGCCCGGCGATCGCGTTCTCGAGGTCGGCGTCGGCACCGGCATCAACCTTCCGCTCTACCCACGCAACTGCCGCGTGACCGGTATCGACTTGTCGGCGTCGATGCTCGTCAAGGCGCGGGAACGGGTTTTCCAAAAGGGCCTGCCGAACGTCCGACTTCATGAAATGGACGCGGCGAACCTGACCTTCCCCGACGAGCTCTTCGACATCGTCTACGCGCCCTATGTGATCAGCGTGGTGCCCGATCCGGTGCGCGTCGTCCGCGAGATGCGTCGGGTCTGCCGCCCGGGCGGGAAGATCGTCATCCTGAATCACTTCCGCAGCTCGAGCCCGCTGATGGCGAAGGTCGAGCGCGCGATCTCGCCGTTCACGGTGCACATCGGGTTCAAGTCGGATCTGGATCTGCCGGGCCTGCTGGCCCAGGCCGAGCTCAAGCCGTTGTCGATTCAGAAGGTGAGTTTCCCGCGCATCTGGTCGCTCGTGACCTGTCTGAAGAACTGAAGCGCCCTGAGCGCCGTAGCCTTGGCGTCGGCGCTTTCACAGAACCGCACATTCCAGCCTGGCTCGCCGCAACCGAAGGTGAAGGCGGACAACTGCCTCATCTCTAAGGCTCTTTACACGCCGCGTCGATAAAACTGTCGGGTCACCGCCCTTGCGTGGTGGCTCACCGACATCATGCGCGCCTCTACGTGTGAGTGGCAGGGCGAAGCTTCGCTCTCGTGTCATTGGTAAAACCTCGAATGCGTGTTCCTCGTGTGGCGCGGTCGCTCAGTGTGACGGCTTCGCTGACCGTGATGTCAGCGGCACTCGCATCGGCGCAGACGAGCCCGATCCTGCCCGAGACCCACGTCATACGCGGTGGACCGATGTCGTTCTATCCGACGTTCGCCGTGCGCGATGCCGGCACCGACTCGAATGTCTACAACGACCAGAACGGACAGAAGGGCGATTTCACCTACTCGGTGGTGCCGCGCCTGTTCGTCGTGGTGCCGATCGCGAACACGCGGTTCGTCGGCACCGGCTTCGGCAACCTCGTCTACTTCCAGACCTACAAGGACCAGCAATCGATCAGCGGCGTGTTCGAGGGGCGTTACGAAGTCGTGAGCCCTGGGTTTCGGCCGTTCGCGACCGCCGGCTTCGCGGATCGGCGCGAGCGGCGCGGCCACGAGATCGACGCGCGCGTCCGTCAGCGTCAGACTTTCATGTCGATCGGCAGCGACATGGACGTCACGTCGAATACGGCCCTGGTCGGCTGGGTTCGGCGCGAGATCACGACCTGGGACCGCGATGCCACCTATGAGGGCGTATGGCTCTCGGAGCAGCTCGATTACACGTCACACACGTTTGCCGGCGGGATGCGCGTGCGCGTGACGCCGTTTACGACTGCCGGCTTCACGGTCGAAGTCGAGCGCGATCGTTTTGACCGGGCGCCTTTGCGCGATGCCAACAAGCTCCTCGTCGGCCCATCGCTCGACTTCAACGAGGGCGGCGCGATCATCGGACACGTGAACGCCGGCTATCAGCAGTTCAAGCCGCTCAGCCCGCTGGTCGCCGACTACGGCGGACTGGCCGCGACGTCACGACTTCGGTTCGTCTTCCGCGATCTGCTGGAGGTGAAGTTCGACGCCGATCGCGACGTCGACTACTCCTACGATCCGCTGCAGCCGTATTACCTCGAGTCGGGTGGCGTGGTGACGCTCACGCAGCGTGTCTTCGGGCCGGTCGAAGTGATCGCGATCGGCGAGCGTCGTCACCTGCGGCATCAGCGACTGGGCGCATCGTCGTTCGATGGCCGAGTCGAGACGACCAGGACGGTTGGCGGTGGGTTCGCACTGCAGATTCAGAAGCGGATGCGGTTCGAGCTGGTCTATCAACGAACGACGCGGACGTCGAGCGACCCGATCGGACGCGATTACGAGCGTCAGCGGGTATTCGGTTCAGCCATCTACGGTCTGTAGACAATGAAGGGTGCAGCTTTCGTTCTCATCTGTGCGGTGCTCGCGGCGCAAGGCAAGCCACCGCTCAAGCAAGACGTCAATTACGTCGTCGGCGCGGCCGATGTCCTGCGGGTGAACGTGTTCGGCGAGCCGCAGATGTCGGGGGCGTTCCGGATTGAAAACGACGGCTATTTCAGCTATCCGTTCCTCGGTCGCATTCCTGCGGGTGGCCGCACCGTCGCCGACGTCGCGGCGCTGCTGCGGCTCCGGCTGGCCGATGGCTATCTGCGGGATCCGCAGGTCACGGTTGAAGTCGAGGTCTTCCGAAGTCAAAGCGTGTTCATCATGGGAGAAGTGCGCTCCCCTGGCAAATACGTCCTCTCCGGTGCGGTCACGCTGCTCGATGCGCTCGCACAAGCGGGGGCAACCACCGCGTCCGCGGGTGACGAGGTGCTGATCCTGCATCCCAACAGCGGCATCATTGCCGACGTCCCGACGATGCCCGATCGGCCCGACGCGCTCATCGAGCACATCAACCTTCGTGAAATCGAGGACGGTCGCCTGTCGCGCAACGTGATGATCCGGGACGGCGACACCATTTTCGTGCCCAGGGTCGATCGATTCTTCGTCGTGGGCATGGTCCGCAACCCGGGCTCGTTTCCGCTCGAGCGCAACATGACCGTCCTCCAGGCGATCTCCACGGCAGGCGGGATCACCGAGCGCGGGTCGAACCGGCGGCTGAAGATCCAGCGGATCGTCAACAGCAAACGCAAAGAGCTCGCCGCGAAGCCGACCGACATGGTGCAGCCCGGAGATACGATCGTCGTCCCGCAACGCCTGCTGTGAGTATTGTCTTTCTGTCGCCGACGGCGCAGCGGGGCGGTTCCGAAGCGGCACTGCTCGAGCTGCTCGCCGGCCTCCGAGAATCCCATCCTTCGTGGTCGCTCGACGTGGTGGTCGCCTCCGACGGACCGCTCGTGGGTGGTGTGAAGGCCCTTGGTGTTCCCGTGCACGTGTTGCCGTTTCCGCAGTCGTTGGCCCGCCTCGGTGACTGGAGCGTGGGCCGAGGGGTTGGCGCGCGCGTCGGGTTCATGCTGCGCTGCGCTGGTCTGGCGTGGCCGGCCGCGCGATATCTCCATCGGCTGCGGGCGGTGCTGCGCGACCGCCGGCCGAACGTGATTCACACCAACGGATTCAAGATGCACGTGCTGGGCGCGTTGGCGCGGCCACGCGGCTCGGCAGTGCTCTGGCATCTGCACGACTACACCGCTCGTCGCGTGATGATGGCGCGGCTGCTCCGCCTGATCGCGCATCGCTGTTCCACCGCGGTCGCCAACTCGCGCAGCGTCGCCGACGACATGCGATCCGTCTGCGGCCCACAGTTCGACGTTCATCCGGTGTGGAACGCCGTCGATCTGAATCGGTTCACGCCCGAGGGGCCGCAGGTGGACCTCGACACGCTCGCGGGTCTGGAGCGATCGGAGGGGGTGATTCGCGTCGGGCTCGTCGCCACCTTCGCGCGATGGAAGGGGCATCGCACGTTTCTCGACGCGCTCGCCCTGCTGGCCCCCTGGCTTCGTGTACGGGGCTATGTGATTGGCGGTCCGGTCTACGAGACGGCAGGTAGTCAGGTGACGCTCGAGGAGCTTCGGAGCGTCGCCGCATCGCTCGGCCTTGGCGATCGCGTCGGGTTCACAGGGCTGGTTGCGGATTCGGCCGCGGCGATGCGTGCGTTGGATGTGGTCGTGCATGCCAGCACGGATCCCGAGCCGTTCGGGTTGGTCATTGCCGAAGCGATGGCGTGTGCGAAGGCGGTCGTCACCAGCGGAGCCGGTGGCGCCCGCGAACTGACGGAGCCCGGCGTCAATGCGCTCGTGCACACACCCGGGGATCCTCGAAGCCTCGCCCAGGCGATCGACATGCTCGTCCGGGATGCACACCTTCGTGCTCGGCTTGGTTCGGCCGCCCGCACCTCGGCCGAACAGCGATTCACGCGACGACGGCTCATCAACGAGTTCACACCGATCTACGAACGACTGGCCACGCCGTGAGTGGGCCGCCTGAAGGCGGCACCCACGCATACGGCCCCAACGAAGACGAGCAGTGATGCGAGCCCTGCATCTGACGAGCGGCAATATGTACGGCGGTGTCGAGACGTTTCTCGCCACGCTGGCGCGCGAGGCGTCGGCCGTGCCCGACATGTGTTCCGAGTTTGCCGTCTGCTGGGAAGGGCGACTCAGCGCCGAGTTGACGGCGCTCGGCTCCCCTCCGCGCATGCTTGGCACCGTTCGCATCAGCCGCCCGCACACGGTGCTGCGCGCCCGGCAGCGCCTGCACGCGCTGCTCGAACAGCATCGACCCGACGTGATCGTCTGCCATCAGCCCTGGCCGTGTGTGGTGTTTGGTTCGACGATTCGCCGGTGCGGGTTTCCGCTGGTCATGTGGGTCCACATGGCCGGACGCGGCCGTCACTGGCTCGAACGACTGGCCAGTCGCACGCAGCCCGATCTCGCGATCTGCAGCAGCCGTTTCACGGCCGAGTGTGCGGCTCGATGGCTGTCGCCCGCGCACATCGAACACGTTTACTGCCCGGTCTCGCGACCTGATGTCGAGGGCGGCGCGACGCGCGCCGCCGTGCGGCTGCATCTCGAGACACCCGCTCGCGATGTCGTGATCGTGCAGGTGAGCCGCCTCGAAGCCTTCAAGGGCCAGCGTGTGCTGCTCGATGCGCTCGCCACCTTGCGCGATCAGCCTGGCTGGACGTGCTGGATGGTTGGTGGTCCCCAGCGGACGACTGAAGCCGCGTTCCTCCGCGAGCTGCGGTGGGTCGCGCGTACGTACGGCATCGCCGATCGCGTCCGGTTCCTCGGCGAACGGCGCGACGTGCCGGCGCTGCTCAACGCGGCCGACGTCTACTGCCAGCCGAATCGCCTCCCCGAAGCATTCGGCCTGTCGCTGGTCGAGGCGTTGCACGCGGGGCTGCCCGTCGTGACGAGCGGTATCGGCGGGGCGTGCGAGATCGTCGACCCGTCGTGCGGCATGTTGACGCCGCCGGAGGATGTGGCCGCGTTGTCGGCGGCGTTGCGCAGCCTCATCGCCGACGAACATCTGCGTGCGCGTCTTGGCGTGCGCGCCCGGCTCCGTCCGCACGAGATCTGCGATCCGGGGCGCCAGATGCGCCGCATCCATGAACTGCTGTCGTCCGTTCACGCGGCCTGACCGTGCCCCGATTCCCGCGTCTGCGCATCGCCATGTTGAGCTACAGCCTGCCCGTCGAGGGGCAGAAGCGAGGTGGCATCGAACGAGCCGCTCACACGCTCGCCGAAGGCCTCGCTCAGCGCGGGCACGACATCGTGGTCTTCAGCCACGATCCTCGGCCGTCTCGCGCGGCCTATCGTGTGCGCGAGCTGCCGTGGCGATCGTTCGTCGAGACGTGGGCCGGCCGGCGAGCCACGATGGGGTACCTCGGCAACGTGCTGACGCTGCTGCCTGACTACCACGAGTTCGACGTGATCATCGCGCACGGCGACAGCCTGCTGGCCCCCGTGATCGGCAAGCCGGTGCTGCGCGTCATGCACGGCAGCGCGCTTGGCGAGGCCCGTTCGGCGACCTCGGTCGGCCGCTATGTTCTGCAGCTCGGCGTGTACGCGCAGGAATTGCTGACGGCGTTGACGCAGCGCGGCGTCGTCGCGGTCAGCACCAATACGACCCGCGACAACCCGTTCGTCGCACGCGTGATTCCCCACGGCGTCGACGAACGCATGTTCATGCCATGGCCTCCAGGCAAATCCGAGGAGCCGTCGCTGCTCTTCGTTGGCGCCCTTGACGGACGCAAACGTGGTCGCTTCCTGCTCGACGTCTTCGCCAATCAGATCCAACCGCGCTGTCCATCGGCGTCACTGACGATCGTCGGAGGCGCGGGACCGGCGCATCCATCGGTGACCTACGTGACGGGAGTCGACGATCAGCAGCTGGCGACGCTCTATCGTCGCGCCTGGGTGTATGCCTCGCCGAGCACATACGAAGGCTTCGGCCTGCCATACCTCGAGGCGATGGCCTGCGGCACACCGGTAGTCGCGACCGAGAATCCCGGCAGCATCGAGGTGCTTGGCGACGGGGTGTTTGGGTCGATGCCGTCGGACGACGACTTCGCCGACGCCGTTGTCGCGCTGCTCACCGATCCCGAACGCCGCGCGATGCTTTCGACCGCGGGCCTGCGGCGTGCGCGGGAGTTCTCGCTCGCCCGCATGATCGCTGCGTACGAGGACGTGCTGTTCGAACTCACGGGACTCCATGCCATATCGCATGCTGCCTAGCGCCGCTCTAGGCGCCGACGGAATGTCCGGACGCGGTCGATACGCGCTACCGCACGACTGGCATTCGTTCGACGCCTACGCCGCCGACGGCATCATCGTCGCGGGCAAGCGAGAGTGGGGGTGGCCCGAGATCTTCATCGCGATCCAGCTGCTCTGGAACCTGGTGCTGTTCCTGCCCGGGGCGCAGGCCTACCGAACCATCGTGCGCGGCACACCGTACGTGCTGAGCGGAGTCGCGCTCGTCTACTACTTCCGCCAGCGCAACGAGCAGTCGCTGCCCGCGAGTACGACGTGGTTGACCGTCTCGTTCGGACTGCTACTCCTGAACCTGCTCCACGAGACCGCGCACTGGATGGCTGGTGGGGCGCAGATCGTGTTTCAGCTCTGTATTACCGCGCCGGTGTTCTGGATGGCGCGCGCCGTTCGTACCGAGGAGCGTTTCCACCAGGTGCTGTGGGTCTTCTTTGCTGCCAGCGCGATTGGCGCCACCGTGGGGATCCTCCAGGTCTATTTCCCGGCGACATTCCTCCCGCCGGAATTCAGCGCGCTCGCACAGTCGTTGAATCCGAACCTCGTGCAGTCGCTGACGTATGTCGGTGCCAACGGACGCGAGATCGTCCGGCCACCTGGCCTGAGCGATCTACCGGGTGGTGCCGCGGTGTCCGGCATGATGACGATGATCCTCGGCCTGACGCTCGCGCTGGGCAGCGATCGCCGCTGGTGGATCCGAGCCTGCTGCTTCGCGGCGGCCGTGGCCGGCATGACCGCGCTGTATCTGACGCACGTGCGCTCTTTGACGATGGTCGCTGCGGGAAGCGTGGCGCTGTTTGCAGTGCTACGACTGCGGCAGGGGCGGACCGCTGAAGGGACGTTGAGTCTCGCCGCCGGTGTCGCGCTGGTTGTGGGCGGCTACGTCTGGGCGCGCGCCGTCGGCGGCGATGCCGTAACCGACAGGTTCTCAGGGCTCACTGACGAAAGCGCATTGAGGATGTTCTCCGAGCAGCGTGGGATGTTCATCCGCTACACGCTCTCGGAGTTGCTGTACGAGTTTCCGTTCGGGGCCGGTCTCGGACGGTGGGGCATGATGCACGTGTATTTCGGCGACCCCACGCTGTGGCAGGCGCCTCCGATCCACGTCGAGATTCAGTTGACCGGATGGCTTCTCGATGGCGGCATTCCCCTCTGGCTGCTGTACGGCGGCGCGCTCGCCGTGGCCGTTCGTTACACCTACAACCTTGCCGTCTATGCGGCATCGAAGACGTGGCAGGACGTCGCGGTCATCGTGTTGTGCCTGCAGCTGATCCTGATCGCGCTGTGCATGACCGGGCCGGTATTCAACACGCAGCTTGGCATCATGTTCTGGGCGATTACTGGCGCACTGTATGGCGCCACGCATCGACACCACGAGCCGATGTGGGACCCGCGCGACGGACCGCTGCATGCGTGATAGCCGGCTGCGGCGCTTCCTGGGCGGGTTGGGCCTCGGATACATCCAGACCGCGGCGACCATCATCGTCGGTCTGTGGATCCCGCCGTATCTCCTGCAGCGTCTCGGATCGCACGATTACGGCCTGTGGCTGCTTGGCACTCAGGTGCTGACGTATCTGGCGCTGCTCGATCTGGGCGTGGTCGCGCTCATCCCGAGAGAAGTGGCCGCTGCGGCGGGTCGTGCCGGCAGCGATCGCTCAGTGCTACGAGACCTCGTCGCTGAGACCGCACGCCTCGTGTTATGGCAGCTTCCGATCGTCGTCGTCGCCGGCGCGGTGACCGTTTGGCTGATGCCGTCCGAGTGGGCCGCCCTCCGCTGGCCGCTGTCGATCGTCGTGTTGACGTTCGTCCTGACGTTTCCGCTGCGCGTGTTCAGCGCCGTACTGCAGGGCCTCCAGGATCTCGCCTTCCTCGGCGTCGTGCAGATCGCGGCGTGGGCGAGTGGGGCGGCCGTAACCGTCATTGGCGCCTGGGCCGGTTGGGGACTGATCGCCTTGGCGTGTGGATGGATTACCACCCAGGTCATCACCGCCGCATCGACATGGCGAAGGCTTGCGACGAACTTTCCTGACGTGATGCCGTCGCAGCTGCCGGCCTTGACGCTGGCCGCTGCAAAACAGCAGCTGTCGCGCGGCGTCTGGATCAGTTTCAACCAAATCGCCCAGGTGCTCCTCGTCGGAACCGATCTCGTCATCGTCGGCAAGCTCCTCGGGCCGGCGGCCGTCGTGCCGTATGCGTGCACCGGCCGTCTGCTGACGATGCTGGCGAATCAACCGCAGATGTTCATGCAGCTGGCCTTGCCGGCCCTGAGTGAGCTGCGAACAGCGGCGACCCGCGAACGTCTGTTCGAGGTCTCGCGGAGCATGTCGCAGGCCATGCTGCTCCTGAGCGGCGGCATCGTCGTGGTGGTGACGGCCGTGAACGGGCCGTTCGTCGCCTGGTGGGTTGGCGAGGAGCGCTTCGCGGGCATCGGGATCACCGCGATCCTGCTGGCGGGGATGCTTGCCCGGCACTTGAATGCGACCGCCACCTACACGCTCTTCTGCTTCGGCAACGAGCAGCGACTCGCGCTGACGTCGATTGCCGATGGCGTGGTTGCCGCACTGGCGATGCTGATCCTGACGCCGATGTTCGGTTTGTACGGAGCAGCGGTGGGCTCGTGTCTCGGCACCGTCGCGATCAGTTTGCCGAGCAATTTCAGGGCACTGGCTCGGGAAGCTGGCACATCGCCGCAATCGTTCCTCGCGCCGCTCGTCCCATGGTTCGTGCGTGTGGCGGCGGTGCTCGCTGCGGTGAGTGTCGTGACGACGACGTGGACCGTTCGCGGGTTGTGCTCCTTCGCCATGCTGGCCGGTGTCGTGTCGCTCGCGTACCTCGCTGTCATGCTGCCCGTGCTCAGCGCCCCGCCCCTGGGGCCGCTGCTGCGAGCCCGCCTCGCGCCGTGGTTGGCGTCGATGTCGGCCGTGACACGAGCCGTCGCGCGTGTGGGCATCCAATCGTGACCGTCATCCCGATGTCCGGCGCCCGTCAACGAGACAGCGTGCTCGCCTTTCGCACACCCCCAGGCATCGGCGGCCTCGGTCACCATGCCGGTCACGTGCTCGACGCTCTTGTCGATCTCGTTCCAGACCTCCGAGTCTGTGGACCGATCACGCAGGCGCGGCACGGCGTGAACCATGCGGTGCCACCGGACCTGCTCGTCTCGTCGTGGCGACGGCGGTACACATGGCTGCGATATCTCACCGGCCGGTATCAACTCGAGATCGATCGCCGGTTCGGAGAATGGCTTGCGACGGAGCTGTCCGCGCGGCCGTTTCGAAATGGATATTTCTTCACGCAGATCGCTCGAGAGAGCCTGCAGGCGGCGCGTGCGCAGGGCGCGACCACCGTCCTCGACAATCCGAACGGGCATATCCGCGACTTCGCCGCGCAGCTGTGTCTCGAGTCGGCCAGGTGGACTGGCATCCCGTATCTCGGCCATCCGAGCGAGTCGATGGTGCAGCGCGTCGAGGACGAATACCGGCTGGCCGATCGCATTCGGGTCTCGAGCACCTGGGCGAAGCGCTCGTTGATGCAGAGCGGCGTCAGCGAAAGCAAAATCGTCGTGGTCCCGCAGGGAATCGATCTTCGTCGGTTCATTCCGTCACAACCGGCAGCAGGCAGCGGACCGCTGAAGATCGTCTTCGTCGGCAGCGTGTCGCTGGGTAAGGGATTTCCGTATCTGCTCCAGGCGATGTCGCGGCTCGGCGCACGCCATTTCAGCCTCGAGATCGTTGGAGCCACTGGCGACCCGTGGAGCCGTCGCCTGTTGCAGCGCATGAGTGCGGGACTGGACGTGTCGCACGCGCCGGACGACCCGTGTGCCGCATATCAGCGGGGCGAGCTGTTCGTGCTTCCGACACTGCACGACGGCTTCGGACTGGTCGTCGCCGAAGCGATGGCGTGCGGGTTACCGGTCATCACCACCGACGCGTGCGGCGCGTCGGAGTGGATCGATGACAGCTCGGGCTGGGTCGTGCCGAGGGGAAATTCCGACGCGTTGATCGCGGCGCTCGACCGTGCGCTCACGCACCGTGACGCCTTGCCCGAAATGGGACGAGCGGCGAGGCGCGCGATTGAGCCGCTCGGCGCGGAATCGATCAAGCTGCAGCTTCAACACGCCGTGAGCCGGATGTGGCGCTGCCAGGCAAATCGGCTGCAGACGAAGGCGTCGTGAACCGCTGGCACATCCTCACGAGCGAGTACCCACCTGATATCGGTGGGGTCAGCGAATACACACGGCATGTCGCAGAGGCGCTCGTCACGGCCGGCGACGATGTGCATGTGTGGTGCCCGCATCACCCGAGCGAGATCGCAAGCAGCGGCGTCCATGTGCACGGTGACATGGGTGGCATCCGCCCGAGTGATCTCCGGCGCCTAGATCGACATTTGAATGAGTACGACGCCCCGCGCCGCCTTCTCGTCCAGTGGGTCCCTCACGGGTTCGGCTATCGATCGATGAACGTGGGGTTCTGTCTGTGGCTGGCCTCGCGCGCGTGGCGAGGCGATCACGTGCAGCTCATGGTGCACGAGCCGTATATCGAGTTCAGCGGCCCGCTGCGTCATCGCGCGATGGCCGCCGTGCATCGGTTGATGACTGTCGTCCTGCTCGCGGCGTCGCGACAGGTGTGGATGTCGATTCCGGCGTGGGAAGAGAGGTTACGCCCGTACGCGCTCGGCCGCACGCTCAGGATGCAGTGGTTGCCCGTGCCCGGCAGTGCCGAAGACGCCACGGCTCCGTTGCCGATGCTGCGGCGTGAATACGCGAGCGATTGGCGGCCGGTGATCGGCCACTTCGGCTCGTATGGGCGAGAAGTGTCGTCGCTGCTGGAAGAGCGGCTCGCCGCCATCCTGGAACACGAATCGATGCCGTCCGTGCTGCTCATTGGTGCCGGCGGCAACGCGTTCCGAGAGACGCTCCTCAGCCGCAACGGCGGCTGGGCCTCGCGGGTGCACGCGACCGGATTCGTCGCGCCGGCGGATCTCGGTGCGGTGCTCGGTCTCTGCGACCTGTTCGTGCAGCCGTACCCCGACGGCATTTCCTCACGCCGGACCAGCGCGATGTCCTGCCTCGCCGCCGGCCGCGCCGTCGTGACGACACGCGGCCACCTGACGGAGCCGCTCTGGGAGGACAGCGGCGCAGTGCGTCTGGCCGACGTGCGCGACGTGCGTTCGTTCGTGGCGATGGTCGCGGCGCTGCTGACGAACCCCGAGGAGCGCCGCCGCCTCGGCGACGAAGGTCGGCATCTCTACGAGACCCGTTTCACCATCGAGCGTCTCGTGTCCACGCTTCGGGCCGCCTGATGCGCATCGCAATCGTCAACTGGAGCAATCGGCGCATCGGAGGCACCGGCACCTATCTCAGCGCGGTGCTGCCGTACCTGCAACGCGCCGGACACGAAGTCGCGCTCTGGCACGAGGTGGAGACACCGTCGGACTACGACGAGATTCCGCTGCCCGCGGATGCGCCGCGCTGGTCGGTCAACGCGCTTGGACTCGATGCGGCACTGGCCTCGTTGCGCGGATGGAACCCGAGCCTGCTGTATGCACACGGTCTGCTCGAGCCCGCGACCGAACGACGAGTGCTCGACGTCGCCCCTGCCGTGTTCTTCGCCCACAACTACTACGGCACCTGCATCAGCGGCACCAAGACGTTCAAGTCGCCGGTGGTAACGCCATGCGCAAGGCGGTTCGGCTGGCGCTGTCTGGCGCACTACTACCCGAATAGGTGTGGCGGATGGAACCCGGTCACGATGGCGCGCTTGTATCGGCAACAGCGCGAGCGTCTCGATCTGCTGCCGCGTTACCGCGCGATTGTGACTCATTCCACACACATGCAGAACGAGTACATCAATCACGGACTGAACGCCGAGCGCGTCTTCAACGTGCGCTACGGGCCAGATCCCGAGTCGATGGGCCACGCCCCACTCGATCGCGGGGAACACGAGGATCGAACATGGCGGCTGCTCTTTGTCGGGCGGATGGATCCGTTGAAGGGCGGCCGGGAACTTTTGCTGGCGTTGCCCAAAGTCGCGACGCGGCTGAACCGCAACATCCATCTTACGTTCGCGGGGGATGGTCCGCAGCGATCGGCGTGGGAAGCGCTCGCCTCGCGCATGCGCCGTGGCGAACCGCACCTGCAGATCGACTTCACCGGCTGGATTGCACGCGCGGCGGTCGACACGCTCTGCGCGCAATCGGATCTGCTCGTGCTGCCGAGCCTCTGGCCCGAGCCGCTGGCGCTCGTCGGCCTGGAAGCGGCGCGTCATCGGCTCCCGGTGGCTGCGTTTGCCGTCGGCGGGATCTCTGACTGGCTCACGTCCGGTGAAAACGGCTTCCTGGCGCCTGGCAACCCGCCGACTGTCGAGGGCCTGGCCGACGCCATCGTCGCGTGTCTCGAGAATCCCGACACGCTGGCCCGACTCCGCGAGGGCGCGGGCCGTCTCTCGGCCGACTTTGCGTTCGATCGGCACGTCGAGCTGCTGCTGCGCGCATTTGGCGAGGCAGCAGTCCACCCTCATTGATGCGGATCCTCGTCGCTCATCAGGTACCGCGAGCCAGAACCGGTGGCATGAGCCGGTTGATGGGATTCATCCACGATCGCGTGGCCTCGGCCGGTCACGAGGTGGACTACTTCTGCGCCGACGACGTCCCGAGTGAGTGGAGCGGCTGGGTGGGGCGCCGCATTTCGTTCCCGATGGCTGTCCGGAACAAGGCGATCTCGGCGGAACAGGACGGCCGTCCCTACGACATCGTCAACGTGCACGAGCCCAGCGCCGCGCCGGTCACTGTTGGACGCGCACGCCGCCACGGGCCGGTCGTCGTCGTGACGAGCCATGGGCTCGAGCGTCGGGCGTGGGAGCTCGCGAAAGAAGAGGGCCGTCTGGGGCGCGAGGCGCCGCGGTGGCGGACGCGACTTGCGTATCCCGCGACCGGCCTCTGGCCGGCCGAGATCGCCCTGAAGCGCGCCGACCACGTCTTCTGCCTGAACGAGGACGACAAGACGACGTTGCTCGAGCGATTCGGGCGTGCTCCTGATTCAGTCACCCGCGTCCATCCGGGGGCCGACGAAGTTTACGCGCGCGCTGCGGAAGGGCGGAGTTACGAGCGTGCGCGGCGAGTGCTGTTCGCTGGAACCTGGCGCAAGAACAAGGGCGTCGAGGATCTCGTTCCGGTGTTCACCGTGCTCGCCGATCGATACCCTGACCTCGAGCTCGACGTCGTCGGTGCGGGCGTTACGCCCGCCGAGATCACAGCGCACTTCCCGCCGCACGTTCGCAACCGCGTCGTCTGCACCGCTCCGGGTGACGAAGACGCAATGGCCGCGGCCTTCGCCGCGGCAGACCTGTTTCTGCTGCCGAGTCTGTTCGAAGGCACGCCACTGACGCTGATCCAAGCCATGATGAGCGGCCTTCCGATTGTCACGACGTCGACGTGCGGCATGAAGGACGTGATTGCGCACGAGCGAACGGGCCTGCTTGTGCCGATCCGCGCCAGGGATGCACTGCTCGATGCGATGAGCCGGCTGATCGGCGATCGGTCGCTGCGGGCGCGGCTCGGTGGTGACGCGCGCTCGACGGCCCTGCACCGTTACACCTGGGACCGCGCCGCTGAACCCGTGTTGCGTGCGTACGATGCCCTTCACACGGTCTCCTCAGCCGTGCCGCCTTCCATGATCGTCGCCCCAAAACGATGAAGGTTCTGACGCACTACGTGCGCTGGACGCTCGGTTTGGTCGCCGCAGAGACGCAAACAACTTCGGCGGAACGCCATTGCCTGGCGCGTCATGCGTCGGGCCGGCGGCGGCTCGTCGAAATCGGCGTCTGGCACGGTGTCACGACGAAGCGGCTCCGGCAGGTGATGGATCCAGACGGTGTATTGACTGCCGTCGATCCGTTTCCATCAGGTCGGCTGGGGATCAGTTTGCAGGCGCGCATCGCCCACCGCGAAGTCGGCACGGTCTCGAACGGAACGGTCGAGTGGGTCCGTACCACCGGTACCGAGGCTGCGCGCGGTCATGAGCCGGTGGATTTCGTGTTCATCGACGGAGATCACAGTGAGGAGGGGCTGCTCGCCGACTGGCAAGCGTGGAGTTCCCTCGTCGAACCGGGAGGGATCGTCGCCCTCCACGACAGTTGCTCGTCGCGCCACCGTCGCATCGATGATGCCGGCAGCGTAAAGGTGACCAACGAAGTCATTCTTCCCGATAAACGGTTCGAGCTGGTCGAAACGGTGGACACGCTCACTGTGCTCGAACGTGCACGCTAATGCGGCGACCCTGTGACCACCACGCCTGACATGCGCCCTGACGCGACCGATCCGCCTCTTCGCGTGCTGTTCTTCGTCGAGGGGTTCACCGACATCCGTTTCGTGGTCGGTCTGAGCACGATTTGTGACCTGACCATGGTGGTTCCGGCGGGCGCATACAAGCACAGCTCGCTGCGTGCCCGCGTCGCTGCCAGCCGGGCGTCCATTCGTGTGCACGAAATCGAAGGCGGCCGTCTCGCGTTCCAGCTTCGTTCCCTTGCCTATCTGTGGCGGGTCGCGTCGCAGTTCGACGTGATCCTCTCTCAGGAGATGCTGCGCGGATCGTTGAATGCGACTGTCGTCGGGCGGCTTCGCCGCGTGCCGGTCGTGACGACGATGTCGATGCCGGCACTCGAGTACTTCCAGTGCCGCCGTGAGCGGCGACAGATTGGCGCGCTCAGCGCGTGGGTGGGTGAGGCGATCATTCGCGGCCTCCTCGCGATCAACGGCCGTCTCGCGACGCGCTGTCTTGCGCTCGGTCCGTATCTGATGCAGGTGGCTGCGCGGACCTGTCCGCGAACCGAGCCGGGCTACTACTACGGCGTCGACACGCACCTGTTCAGGCCGGCCGCCGTCCACGAGCGCGCAGTGCTGCGGCAGAAACTCGATCTGCCGGTGAACAAGTTCCTGATCGTGCTGGCCAGCCGCATCAGCCACGAGAAGGATCCTGAGACCGTGATCGAGGCGGTCGCAAAGGCTCGCGCCAACGGGTTGGATGCGGTGCTGCTGAATCTCGGCGGCGGCTACCAACGGTTCATCGACCTTGCATCCGCAATCGGTATACGCGACGCGTCCGACTGGATCATGGGCCGTCCGGCCGTGCATCCGATGCGCGAGCTCGCCGACTACTTCCGCGCCGCCGATGTACTCGTGCAGGGCTCGCTCGAGGAGGGGCTCGGCCTGTCTCCGCTGGAAGCGCTCGCCTGCGAGACGCCGGTGGTGGCGACGAACGTCGGCGGAATGGCCGCGCACCTCGGCGCGTATGCCGCGCTCACGCCTCGCCGCGATGCCGACGCGATGTCTCGGGCCATTCTCGTCGTCGCGGCGCTCCCTGAAGTCGCGCGGCGGCAGGCTCGCCGCGGCCGCGACTACGTGTGCCGCGAGTGGAGCCGCGAAAAAGCCTTTGCCGAATTGCGGCGGAGTCTCGTCGAAGCGGCCACCGGCACCAGCCAGCCGGTCACGCCGGGCGAGGTGGCCGCATGAAGCGCCCGCGCATTGCGGTCGTCTCGGACTTGGCTGAAGAACGCTGGCACAGCATGGACCTCGTCGCCGAGATCCTGATGCTGGGCCTGCGCAAGCCGGGAATGAGGGTGGTGGACGCCGAACAGGTGCGGCCGGCGATGGTCAAGCGTCTCACACTCTTGCCGGCCCTGGGCCGGACACGCACGGCGCAGACGATGGACCGGATCATCAATCGGGTATGGGACTACGGGCGCTGGCTGCAGCCGCGGATGGCCGAGTTCGATCTGTTCCACATTGTCGACCACAGTTACGCGCACCTGGTGACCGAGCTGCCGCCCGGACGATCGCTGGTCATGTGTCACGACATCGACGCGTTCGCCGGAGTGCTGCCAGGCACTCGGGCCGAGTCGGCCATCGGCCGCGTGCTGGCCAAACGTCTCTTGAACGGCTTGATCGCGTCGCGGAAAATCGTGTGCGGTAGCTATGCCACTCGCAACGCGTTGATCGCGTCAGGGATTGTGCCGGCCTCCCAGATCGCCGTCGTGCCTTACGGTGTGCACCCGTCGTGCCGGCCGACTCCCGATCCGCGAGCCGACCAGGAAGCCACCAAGCTGCTCGGCCCCTCTGATGAGGGCTGCCCTGAGATTCTGCACGTCGGCAGCACCATCCCGCGCAAGCGCATCGACGTGCTGTTGAACGTGTTTGCCGCCTTGCGGGAACGGCACCCGTCATTGCGCCTGATTCGAGTGGGCGGCGCGTTCACCAGAAGCCAGCGGACGCAGGTGGACCGTCTTGGGATCGGGTCCTACGTTCGCGTGCTGCCGTTCCTCGAGCGGCGCGTGCTCGCATCGGTCTACCGGCGCGCGGCAATCGTCCTGCAACCGTCCGAGCGGGAAGGCTTCGGCTTGCCGGTCGCGGAAGCGAAGGCCTGCGGCGCCGCCGTCGTGGCGAGCGATCTGCCGCCACTGCGCGAGGTCGGTGGCGATGGCACGACTTACTGTCCCGTCGGTGACATCGCGGCCTGGACGTCCGCGGTGTCGGCGATGCTCGACGAGCGGATGTTCAACAAGGACGCGTGGCGCGCGCGCTGCAGCGCGAACATCGTTGACGCACGCCGCTTCGACGCGCTCGAACACGCCCGCTTGATGCTCGAGGTCTATCGCGAAGTGCTTCCCGGTCTGTCCGCCGACGACGCGCCGTTACGATCCGTGTCAGGGCAATGAGCCAGCTGCGCGTGCTTCACCTGGGCAAGTACTATCCGCCGACGCGCGGGGGCATCGAGACCGTGGTCGCGATGCTGTGCCGCGGCGAGCGCCGATCGGCCGACACACGCGCGCTCGTCATCAACCGGAATGGCCCGACGACACGCGACGTCGTCGATGACGTGCCGGTCGTCCGCATCCGCAGTCTGGCGACGGTCGGAGCCGTGTCGCTTGCGCCAGCACTCCCGATCTGGCTCGCGCGCGCAACCGCCGACGTGCTCGTCCTTCACGAGCCGAACCCGATGGCGCTGGTCGCCTACGCCCTCGCTCGCCCCACCATGCCGCTGGTGGTGTGGTTCCACAGCGAAGTGATCCGCCCGCGATGGCAGTATCGCTGGTTGTACCGGCCTTTCCTCGAGTTTGCCCTGTCCCGTGCGTCGCGGATCGTCGTCGCATCGCCACCGATGCTGGATGCAGCGCCGCTGGCACCCTACCGCGACAAGTGTGCCGTCGTGCCCTTCGGTCTGGCGCTCGAGCGCTACGCGCTCACGCCGGCCATTGCCGTCAATGTCGAATCGATTCGCGGTGCGGCGGCACGACCCACCCTGCTGTTCGTCGGCAGGCTCGTCGACTACAAAGGGGTTGACGTCTTGCTGCGGGCGCTTCCGGGCATCGACGCCGACCTCATGATCGTCGGGGACGGTCCGCGGCGTGAGGCGCTGATGCGACTGACTGGCGAGCTGGGCATCGCCGAGCGCGTTCATTTTCTGGGCGAGGTCAGTGACGAGAGCCTCCGCGCCTGGTACCACGCCTGCGACGTGTTCGTCCTGCCGTCAGTGACCCGTCAGGAAACCTTCGGGATGGTGCAGCTCGAGGCGATGTTCTGCGGCCGGCCCGTGGTCAGCACCGATCTGGGCACTGGCGTCGCGTGGGTCAACCAGCACGAACGAACGGGTCTGGTGGTTCCCCCGCGCGACCCCCTCGAGCTTCATCGTGCACTCGAACGACTGGTCTCCGACGACGCGCTGCGACAGACGCTCGGCGCTGCCGCACGGGCCAGAGTTCAAGAGGTCTTCTCCGAGGCCCGTATGTGCGAATCGACGCTGGCCGTCTACCACGACGCGATTGCGAGCGCGGCGCGAGTGTCGTCGATGCCTGTCCGCGGCCGCGGCTCGCTGCTCGCCAAGCGCGCGTTCGACGTCGCGCTCTCTGGGGCCGGGCTGATTGCCTCGTCCCCGCTCTGGGGCCTGATTGCGCTGCTGATCAAACTCGAGGACAGCGGTCCCGTGTTCTACGGACAGGAGCGTTCCGGGCTCAACGGTGTTCCCTTCGAAGTGAAGAAGTTCCGCTCGATGGTTCCGGATGCCGAGGCGCACGTCGGAGCCGTTCAGGCGACCGAGCGCGATCCGCGCGTGACACGCATCGGCCGGCTGCTGCGTGCGACGGCGATGGACGAATTGCCGCAGTTGTGGAACATCTTCCGCGGCGACATGAGCTTCACCGGACCACGCGCGTTGCGTCCAGGCGAAATCGAAGCCGGCCGAGGCACGCTCGAGAAGCTCGAGGAGGTACCAGGTTTTCAGGAGCGTGCGAGTGTCCGCCCCGGCCTTACGGGCATCGCGCAGATCTACGCGCCGCGAGACATCGCACGACGATGGAAGTTCAGGTACGATCTGCTCTACGTGCGTCGGCAGTCGTTCTGGCTCGACGTGCGACTGGTCCTGCTGTCGTTCTGGATCACGTTCCGCGGCTCGTGGGAGGCCCGCGGATCCAAGTTCTAACCGCGCGAACTCGCATTCCACGTTGACAGGCGAGCACGGTACGTTGAAACTCGTCACCGGATGCACGACGCCATCGTCATTGGCGCAGGTCCGGCCGGATTGCTCGCTGCCCGCCGCCTCGCCCATCGAGGACTCGACGTCGTCGTCCTCGAAGAACATGCATCCATAGGCGATCCGGTCCACTGCACCGGGATCCTCGCCCGAGAGGCTTTCAGTGAGTTCGGCCTCTCATCCGCTCCGATCCTCAACGAGCTGACGACCGCTCGGTTCCTTTCTCCAGCCGGTAACGAAGTCGTGTACCGAACAGGCGCGGTGGAGGCCGTGGTCGTCGACCGCGCGGCCTTCGACGCGTGTCTGGCCGATGACGCGGTGCAGGCAGGCGCACGCATCGTCCGCGACGCGCGCGTGACCAGCGTGGCGCGCCAGGCGGGCGGCGTGTCAGTCAGCGTGGCCGGGCGTGCGCCAAGACGGGCCCGTGCCTGCGTCCTTGCGTGTGGCGGCCGCTACGCGCTCCATCGGCAGCTTGGTCTCGACATCCCGTCGCTGCTGCTGCACAGCGCGCAGCGCGAGGTGTCCGTTCGTCGTCCTGGTGACGTCGAGGTGCACTTCGGCAGCGCCGTTGCTCCACGAGGGTTTGGCTGGGTCGTACCGGTCTGGCGCGGAGGCTCTGCGTTTGCGCGCATCGGCGTGATGGCCGAGGGGCGCGCGCCGGCGTACTTCGACCAGATGGTGGCGCGGGTTGCGGAACGATGGGGCGTCGAGCCGGGCCAGGCGGCGCCGCGGCAGAAGATCCTGCCACTCAGTCGTATCTCGCGAACGTTCGATGACCGCTTGATGGTCGTCGGCGATGCCGCAGGGCTCGTCAAGCCGACGACGGGCGGGGGGATTTACTACGGTCTGCTGAGTGCGTCGCTGGCGTCCGAGGTCCTTGCCGAGGCGCTGATCCGCGATGAGTTGTCTGCGTCACGGTTGGAGAGCTACGAACGGGCATGGCGTGCTCGATTGGAGAACGAGCTCGATACGCAGCTGTCGTTCCGAATGTTGGCGCAGCGGATGCCCGACGAAGACATCGAGGGTTTATTCGAGCTGGCGCGGACGGACGGCGTCATGCCGATCATTCGCCGGACTGCCTCGTTCAATCGCCATCGCAAGTTGATTGTGGCGTTGCTGAACCATCCTCCCGCCCGTCAGATGTTCTTCCGATCGTTTCTGTAATGGGGTCGGGAGTCATTTTTCGATGTTCGTAAAATGACTCCCGACCCCATTGCGGAACTGTGCGCTGTGCTCCGCGGCGAACGGGACGTGCCTGTGGGGGAAGCAGGCGCGCGTCTCGCCGCTCTCGCTCGGCGGCATCGGGTCGATCGTCTCCTTCCGGATCGAACTGATCACTCCAGTCGCCTCAACGCGTTGTTCGACGAGCTCTCCACCCGCGAACTGACGTCAGTGTTGAAGAACCTCGAAGCCGAGGGCCTCGAGCCGCTCGTCTTCAAGGGCATGGCCCTGGCGCACACGCACTACCCGCAGTCATGGATGCGGCCGCGCCTGGATACCGACATCCTTATTGCTCCCGAGTCCCGCGACCGTGCGTTCGAACTGCTGCGCTCGCGGGGGTATGAAGAGCCGCCGGTCGCCTCCGGCAGCCTGGTCTCATATCAAGCGATGTTCGTGCGACGAAACGAGGTCGGTGGCGAGCACGTCATCGATCTGCATTGGCGGATCGCGAACCCGCAGATCGTCGCCGGTATCTCGAGTCACGCCGAACTCGTCGCCCGAGCCAATCGAGTCGCCCTGAGCGGCCGCGACAGCATGCGGGTACCGTCGTCTGTCGACGCGCTCCTGATTGCGTGCCTCCATCGAACGGCACACCATGCAGACGCCGACGACTTGATCTGGGTCTACGACATCCATCTGATTGCGACCCAGCTCGAGGCAGGGCAGTGGCGCAGGTTCGTCGAGGCAGCCATCGACCGCCAGATCGCCGGCATCAGCGCGCGAGGATTGAGCCTCGCGGTTGGCCGCTTTCACACCGATGTGCCGGACGGAGTCATTCGACGGCTATCGGCCAGGCAGGAGCCATCGGCGGTTCTTCTCAGAAAGGATTTGCGGCCGGTCGATCGACTGGCCGTTGATCTGACGGCGCTCGGCCCACGTCAACGGGCACGCCTGCTCCGCGAGCACGTGTTTCCGCCGGCTGCCTATGTGAGGAAAAAGTACGGCGTGCAGCGTGTGGCGATGCTACCGGCCTTGTACGCCTATCGGATAGTCGCCGGCGCCGCGAGATGGTTCCGCCGGTAGGCTGGTGCGCCCTGATTCCTTCTGTAGCGTCTACGCGGCGTCCTGCTCGGCGAGCAGGTAGCGATTGCCGTAGCCGTAGTGCCGCGCGTAGTAATACTTGTTGCGCGACACGTCCACGCGGTTCAGCACCGCGCCCAAGATGCGCGGTCGTCCGGCAGTGAGCGTCTCGATGGCGCGCTCGGCCAGGCGACGTCGGGTCATTTCCGACCCGACGACGAATGTCACCCCCGACACCCACGGTGTCAGAATCGACGCGTCGGTCACTGCCAGGACCGGGGGCGTGTCGATGATGACCCAGTCGAACGGCCCCGTTTTCACTTGCGATAGCAGCGATTCCATTCGCTCGGATCCGAGCAGCTCCGATGGATTGGGCGGCGTGGAACCAGCCGTCATCACCCACAGGTCCGGCTCGACGAGGCGCTGCACGGACTGCGCCAGCGTCGCTCGCCCGTCGAGCAGCTCAGACAGCCCGCACTCGTTGTCGAGTCCGAGGCCGCGGTGCACGCCAGGCCGCCGCATGTCCGCATCCACGAGCAGCACTTTCTGACCGCCGTAGGCCAGTGCCGTCGCCAGGTTGCAGGCGGTGGTCGTCTTGCCCTCGAGCGGCTGCGCGCTCGTGACCAGCACGACGTTGTTGCCGCTCGACGCGGTGCTCAGAGCCAACGACGTGCGCAGCGATCGGATCGCCTCGCCGAAGTCGTTGGAGCCCGAGAGTACAGGTCGTTCGCGGTCGCCGCGAACGGCCGGGATCAAGGCGAGGAAGGGCAGTCCGAGACGGTTGATGTCCTCGGGGGTCTTGATCGTGTCGTCTAGATAGTCGAGGGCGAGAACGAGGCCGATGGCGAGGAGCAGCGCCACCACGCCGCCGAGGGTGGCCGCGCGGCGCAGGTTCGGGCTGAACGGAGCACCGGGGACGGACGCGGCTTCCACCAGCCGTACGTTGTTGCCGCGGCTGTTGGCCAGTACCTGAAGCTCCTTCTCCCGCTTCAACAGCGTTTGATAGAGCTCTCGATTGGTTTCGGCCTCGCGCTGCAGCACGGTGTAGGTGGCGCTCTTGCGATCGAGATCAGTGGCCGCGCCCTTCTGTTCGTCGAGTGCGGCGGCCAACGTCGTTTCTTCGAGGCGCGCCGACTCGTACTCGTGACGGATGCCGTCGACGACGCGGCCCATCTCGAGATTCAGTTGGCGCGTCGCGTCGAGAATCTGCGCGTTCACCGTCAGCATGTCGGGATGCTTCTCGCCGTAGCGCTCCGACAGCTGGGCGCGACGCCGCTCGAGCTCCGCGAGCTGCGTCTTGAGCGACTGGATGAACGGATTCTGCAGGATGCCCGGCAGTGAATCAGGCGACATGTTCGGGCCCAGCCCCTCGAGCCGCCGATACAGCGATTCCTTCTGGGCACGATTGGCGCGCGCGCGCGTCGCCGCATCGTTCAGCTGATTGAGCCGCGCGATGACGATGTTCTGACGATCTTCGAGCGAGAGCGCATTCTGGTCTTCGCGGTACTGCGCCATCGCGCGTTCGCTCGATTCGACCAGGTTCTTCTGCCGCGCCAGTTCCTGTGACAGCCACTCGAGGCTGCGCTCCATGTTCTGACGGCGCAGCTCGAGGTTCTGACGGACGTAGGTCTCGGCGAGCGCGTTGATCGCCTCGGCGGCGAACGTCGGATTGGGCGAGACGAAGCTCACGTCGACCAGCCGACTCGCGCGCACCGGTTCGACCGACACGTGTCCGGCCAGCGCACCGCTCTGCGCGTCGCGGGACGATCCGAGCTCGCGCGCCCGTTCGGGCCCCAGCGCGTCGACGACGTTCCGGGCGAGCTCGCGTCCGGTCAGGATGCGGTATTGCGTCTGGAAATAGGGCTCGGGGTCCTGATAGGTGTTCGCGCTGGTGTTCGTCGTCAGCCCTTCCATCGCCAGCGAGCGCTCGTCTTCGAGCTCGATCAACAGCCGCGCCGTCGCGCGATAGAGCGGCGTTTGCGAATAGGCGTAGAAGGCCGTACCCGCGAACACGACGACGAACGCAGCCGCGGCGATGTAGCGATACCGAAAAAACACCGCCAGCCGATCGCGCAGGTGCAATTCGGCCGGGCGCACCCGCATCAGCGGGTTCGCATGCGGCAGTCGTTGTATGTCGTTCGACATCGTCGTCGGGACCGCTCGGTGCTGCGTCGCGCGGCGGGCCGTTGCGCCCGCACAGAGACCTCCTGATGAACGAGTATCGGCCCGCGGTTTCACCCCGAGTAGGACGCAGAATTGCGCGGCAATGCAGGAAAACCGCCGGGAATGCCGCGAGTCGCGGCCCCGTAGCCTGTCATCGCAGACACGCGGCGCCGATAGATGGCTACGGCATGAGTGAGTGGAAGGGCTACGGACCGGACAACAAGCCGTCAGCCGCCGGCGTCGCCGAGCCCGGTCCGCATACCGCCGTCAGCGCCGGTGCGCTGACCTACGAGCCTCACTACGGACTGCGCGCCAAGCCATTCAGCCTCTCCACCGATCCACGAACGCTCTTCACCGCGCCGGGGCACGCCGAGGCGCTCGACGAGCTGCTCGCCGCCATTCGCCGGCGCGAAGGGATCATCGTCGTCACCGGTGAGATGGGAACCGGCAAGACGACGCTGTGCCGCGCGGCGCTGTATCAGCTCGATCGCAAGACGTTCACCACGTTCGTGCCGGATCCGTTCATCTCGCGCGAAGACCTGCTGCGCATGCTCCTCGTCGACTTCGGCGAAGTGTCGGTCGAGGATCTCAGGAAGGGCCGACTGTCGGGCGCGGGCCGTCCCGACTTGAGCTATCAGCTTTACGAGTTTCTGACCTCGCTCGAATCGGTCGACGCGTTCGCGGTGCTCGTCATCGACGAGGCGCAGCATCTCGGCTCACCGCTGCTCGAAGAGATTCGCGCGCTGTCGGAGCTCGAAGCCGGCCGCCGTCTGCTGCAGATCGTCCTCGTCGGTCAGCCCGATCTCGAGGCCCATCTCAAGCAGCCGTACATGCGGCAGATCGAGCAGCGTGTGACGACGCGGTGCGTGCTCAAGCGGCTCACGCGCGAAGATCTCATCGGCTACGTCTCGCATCGCCTGGCGCTCGCCGGTGGGAAGCGGGACCGCGTCTCGTTCTCACCCGCGGCGCTCGATCTCGTTTACCAGGCTTCCATGGGCGTGCCACGCGTGATCAACCTGGTATGCGATCGATCGCTCTCGCGTGGCCAGGCCGATCAGGTGGCCGTGATCAGTCCGGCCCTCGTCGCCAGAGCGATGGAAGATCTCCGCTTGAGCAGCGCCTCGACGATCGCGGAGGTGAGGCTCGCAGACGTGTCGATGCCAGAGGATCCGGCTCCGGCAGCGCCACAGTCACCGGCGTTCTCGCAGCCGCCCGTGGCCCGGCCGGCGCCCCCGGTCCAACAGCCGGTTGCGCGGATGCAGCCGGTGGCCCCGACGCAGCCGGTGGCCCCGACGCAGCCGTCCGCACCGCGCCCGGCACCGCGACCGAACGTCGAGGTGCCGCCCGTTTCGGCGTCCGACTTGACCGCATTGCTGAATCTCACGCCGACGTTCAGACAGCCGAGCGCACCGGCGGTCGAGCAGGGCAACGCGGCGTTCGCCCCTGCAGGCGGATGGCAATCGCGTGTCGCGGCTCCACGATCGCAGCGGAGGGTCCGATTCAAGTTCTTGCGAGGGCTGATGCTGCCCGTGCTCGGCATGGGGGTCATGCTGGTGGCCGGCAGCATCTCGCTCAACCTGCAGCGTTCGCGCGCACAGGCGTCCAGTGTGTCATCGGCGGCGCCGTCGTCGACGATCGCGCTGGCGGCGGCCAGCGTCGCGAATCCTGAGAGGGCAGACCACTCTCCCAATTCGCCAGTCGTGTCCGTCAATACGGTGAGCTCGAACACGGCCGCGCCGACCGCAGTCGCGGCGATGCTTCCGAAGGCCGGCAGTGGCACGTGGTTCGTGCAGGTCGCCGCATTCGAGAGCCCCGAGCGGTCGAACGGTCTCGTGCAGCAACTCGCCAAGGCAGGCCTGCCGGCGTACCAGACGCTGTCCGCGGGCGGCGACTTGCATTTCGTGCGTGTCGGCCCCTTCCAGTCGGCCGACCAGGCCGACGAGGTTCGTGAACACGTCGCGGAGATGTCGCCGGACCTCGAAGACGCCTACATCGAGGATGCGGCGGCCGCGGCTGCGCGCTAACGAACCCACCGAACCCTGAACCCTGAACTGTGAACTCAGGGCCGGCTCCATGCTAGCGTTATCCGCATGCCGCGCGTGGAGATCGGTCCGTCCGTGATCTACCGTGATGTCTCGGGTGAAGTCGTGCTGCTCAACCTGCAGTCGGGTGTGTATTACGGACTGGACCCTGTCGGCTCGCGGATGTGGCAACTGCTGATGGAGCAGCGACCGCTCGACGATGTGTGTTCGGTGATGCTCGAGGAGTACGACGTCACCGCCGACGTGCTGCGCGCCGATCTCTCCAGACTCGTCGACGAGCTCGCGAGCAAGGGATTGGTAACCGTGCTCCCTGGAGCTGCTCACACATGATGCGTTCGGCCGCCCATCGGCTTGGCAGCTGGACGTCAGCCGATTTCGTGGCGCTGGTCGAAACGTGCGTGCTCGCGGTCGTGGTCGAGATCGCCTTGCGCGTCCTGCCGTTGTCGACCATCCTCGCGGTTCAGGAGCGTGTCAGACGCCATCGTAATCAGACGAACGTCGACGCTGCCGCCCGAGCGCGCCTGGCGCGATTTGCTGCAGCCCCGTATCGAGCGTTCGCGTGGCGCGGCACGTGTCTGCGACAGAGCCTCGTGCTCGGCGCGCTGCTGCGCCGACGGGGCGTGCCCGCGCGGGTGTGTTTCGGCGTCGATCGACGAGGAGCCGCGTTGACCGGCCACGCGTGGGTCGCGGTGGACGGCGTCCGCATCGGTGACGAGGGTTTGCACTTTCACGAGTTGTCCCGCGTAGGCGCGTGGAGCGCCTGATCCTCCAGCGGCTCGCCAACCAGCGGCTGCTGCGGTCCGAGTTTCGCGACGCAGCCGCCGCGGTCGCCTGGCTCGGCGCCGTTCAATCCCAGAATCTCGCCGAAGCGAAATGGTCGCTCGGACAGCGCACGACCGGTTGCACCGACGCCGACATCGAGCGCGCGTTCAACGACGGCGCCATTCTCCGCACGCACGTGCTCAGATCGACGTGGCACTTCGTCACTCCGGCGGACATCGGCTGGATGCTGACGATCACCGCACCGAGGGTGCAGCAAGCGAGCGCGTATGTGTATCGCCAATTCGAGCTCGATCCCGAGACGCGGTCACGGGCGAGACGAGTGATTGCCCGCGCCCTCGAGGACGGTGGGCCGCTGACGCGTGCCGAGCTCGGGCTGGCGTTGCGGCGCGGCGGCATCATCGCCACCGGCGTCCGTCTTGGCCTGATGACGATTGACCTCGAGGTCAGTCAGGTGATGTGCAGCGGTCCGATGCGGGGGCGCCAGATCACCTACGCGCGATGGGACGCGCGCGTCCCGCCAACCAGGGGTGTGACGATCGAAGACGCGCTCGCGGCCTTGACGCGACGCTACTTCACCAGCCACGGTCCCGCGACGGTGAAGGACTTCACGTGGTGGTCCGGCTTGACGGTTCGCGACGTCAAGCTCGGTATCGAACTGGTGGGGAAGGCGATCGAGCGCTCGCAGGTTGGTGGCACTGACTACTGGTCGATGCCGTCGGTTCAACCGGCACGGCCCCGTGCGGCGGTCGTGCATCTGCTGCCGACGTACGACGAGTATCTGATTGGATACAAGGACCGTGAGGTCATCGGGTCGTCACGGTTGACGATGAGCAGTCAGTTCACCAATCACCTGGTCATCGACGGCGTGGTCGCCGGCGTGTGGAAAGGGATCGCAGGCAAGAACGGACTCGCGATCGACACGCAGTTGCGACGCCGGTTGACCGCCGCCGAACGCAGCGCGCTCGACCGCGCGGCGGCGCGCTACCGGGCGTTTCTGCGGGGGTAGCCGCGGGGCCGCCTAAAGGCGGCCCCCACCGGCGGCTCCCACCGGCGGCCCCCAAGGGCGGGCCCTACAGGCGGCCTTGGACCAACAAGTGGCGATCGCCGCTTCGCGTCACCTCCAACGCGCCGAGGCCTGCCGCGTAGAGCTGCCGCGTCACCTCTTCGATGGTGAACGCCGCACACAGCGAGTTGAAGAAGTCCTGCTGGAGAATCGCGTCTTCGTTGCCGGCAACCGTTGTGACGATCGCTCGCGCGATCTCGGGCGTGTCGGGTCGAATCAGGTCCATGACAAAGACTGCGGCGCCAGGGACGCCCAATCGCATGACCTCCCGCCACAGCACTGATGGATCCGGCAAGTGGTGGAGCAGGTCCTTCGAGAGCACGGCGTCGAAGGCGTGTGCATCGAGCGGAAGGTCCGGCAGCACCGCCTCGAGCAGCCCCACGCGGGTATCGACATCGGCCTCGCGCACCGCACGACGCGCCAACCTGATCATCGGCGGCGATCCATCGACGGCGGTGATCGTCGCATCGGGTGCCGCTCGCGCCAGACGGATGGTGACGTCACCGGGGCCGCAGCCGAGATCGACCACGCGGCGAAGTTGCGAACGGAACCGATCGACGAGCTCGTCGACGAACCGCTGATTCGACGCGCTGAAATCGGCCTTCGCATACGCCCGCGACTGCGCCTCGTCATCCATCAACTGCGGCTCGAGAACGCGATCCATCGCGGTGACTATAGCCCTATACTCAGGCCCTAGGGCCCAGGTCCGCAGGCCTCAGCTCGCACTCACCCCGGACCCCGTGGCCTGGGCCCTTCCCGATAGGAGGCGACGTGAAAACATGGTCGACGCTCGCGATCGTGGCGCTCCTCTCTTCCTCCACCGTCTTCGCGCAGTGGAGCAAAGTTCCTCCATCGTCTGTTCCGCGCTCCGCCGACGGGAAGGTGAATCTCGCTGCGCCTGCTCCTCGTCTTCCTGACGGCAAGCCTGATCTCTCAGGCATCTGGAGTCCGCCGACCGGTTATCTGCGGAATCTCGCGAAGGACTCGAAGGAGGAGGTGCCGTTCCAGCCCTGGGCCAAAGCGCTCTACGACGAGCGCGCCGCCGGCAAGTTCTGGAAGGAGGAGCCCGACGCCAACTGCCTGCCGCAAGGCGTCCCGAAGGTGCTCCTCGCGCCGGCGCCCTGGCGAATCGTACAAACACCACGCATCGTCTTCTTCGTGCACGAAGCGTTCAACTTGTGGTGGCAGGCGTTCATGGACGGCCGCCAGTTCGTGCCGCACCCCGACGTGACGCCAACCTGGCATGGCTACTCGACGGCGGCCTGGGACGGCGACACGCTGGTGATCGACAGCCGCGGATTCAACGGCAGGGTGTGGCTCGATCAGCTCGGGAAGCCGTCCACCGAGGCGCTGCACGTGACGACGCGGCTGCTGCGAAAAGACTTCGGCCACATGAACATCGGCATCACCATCGACGACCAGAAGGCCTACACGCGGCCGTGGGGCGCGTCGGTCGATGTCACGCTGCTGCCCGAGACCGAGCTGATGGAGTTCATCTGTCTGGAGAACGAGAAAGACACGCGGAAGAAATAG
>Ga0111538_10001171_pt1 | contig 36884 bp, 34 predicted proteins | sample SoiMethybrSBSTD1_FD_79669 | JGI IMG/M metagenome (GOLD analysis project Ga0111538, IMG submission 79669) | Bulk soil microbial communities from a Populus tree surrounding site in Tennessee, USA - Soil MetaG P. TD hybrid SBSTD1 (version 2)... | ecosystem: Environmental > Terrestrial > Soil >...
ACAGGAAGAACGATGCCCCAGATCGAAATGCAAAGCCCGACCGGCTTTCGCCGCGTCGAACTGGCAATGGACACCGTGACCGTCGGCCGCCTGCCCGACAACACACTGGTCCTGGCCGACGAAAAGGCCAGCCGCCATCACTGCGTCATCGAGCCCTGGGAAGGCGGCTTCCGCGTCCGCGACCTCAACTCGTCCAACGGCACCCGCCTCAACGACAAGAAGATCGCCGTCGAAATGCTGGACAACGGCGACGTGGTCAAGATCGGCTCGACGGAACTGCGCTACATCGATCCCGAGCAGCAGGTGCCCAACAAGAATCGCCGCAAGACCCCCGACTTCAAGCGCGAACTCGAAGACCAGCGGGCCGACGACCCATTCCTGCAGGCCGCCACCGTCGATATCGACCTCAACGAGGAGGTGACCGACGCCCAGACTTCCTACGAGAGGAAACTGCGCGAGATCATCGACGCCGCCCAGCAGAAGCCCTTCACCGAGAACGACATCAGCCTCGTGGACATGCGCGGCCAGACGATCCACCAGGCCGAGTCCGCCGGTCTCGATTCCGGCAACGATGACGAGGCCGGCGAAGGCATCCGCGCCTTCCGTCTGCTGCTGCTCGCCGCGTTCCGATCGCGCTCGACCGACATTCACATCGAGCCGCGCATCGAGAACGCCGGCGTGCGCCTGCGCGTCGATGGCTACATGGTCACCGCCGTCGACCTGAGCATGTCGATCTTCAAACGCATCCTCGGCGTGGTGAAGATCCTGTGCCAGATCGACACCAGCCAGAAGAACGTGGTGCAGGATGGCCACTTCTCTGTTTCCTGCAAGGGCAAGCGCTGCGACTACCGCGTCAGCCTCACGCCTTCGGTGCATGGCCAGAAGTTGGTCATCCGCGTTCTGGATTCGTCCAACGCGCCCAGCCGCCTGCATGAACTGGGCCTGGTGCCGTGGATGTACGAAAAGCTCCGCTCGATCGCGACCAAGGACGCCGGCCTGGTCCTCGCCTGCGGCCCGACCGGCTCGGGCAAGACCACCACGCTGTATTCGTGCCTGCGCGAGATCGATGTGCACACGCGCAACTGCATCACCATCGAAGACCCCGTCGAGTACTACCTCGATGGCTGCACGCAGATTCCCATCGATCACAAGGTCGGCAACACGTTCGCGACGATCCTGCGCTCGGTCCTCCGTCAGGACCCGGATGTGATCTTCGTGGGCGAGATTCGCGATATCGAAACCGCCACCGTCGCCATGCAGGCCGCCATGACCGGCCACCTCGTGTACACCACCGTGCACAGCAAGGATTCGATCGGGGCTGTCTTCCGTCTTCTGGATCTGGGCGTCGAGCCGTATCTCGTCGCCAACGCGCTCAACCTCATCATCGCGCAGCGCCTGGTGCGCCTGCTGTGCGAGGTGTGCCGCAAGGGCGTCAAGCCCACGCCCGCGCAGAACATGCGGATGGGCGCGCAACTCGGCGGCGTGCCGCAGGTGTTCGTGCCCACCGGCTGCCGCAAGTGCCTGCGGACGGGTTACATCGGCCGGCGGGCGCTGTTCGAGCTGCTGGAATTCACCAACGCGATGCGCGACATCGTGCTCAAGACGCCGACGATCACCGGCATCCGCTCGATCGCCGAGCAAGGCCTGTTCACCACGCTGCAGCAGTACGGCTACCAGTTGGTGCAGCAGGGCGTCACGAGCATGGAAGAAGTCGACCGCGTCAGCGGGTCGGAATAGCCCGCGAGCCGAGGAGCGAGCCGGGCCGTCCTCGGCCGCGTCGCGTTACGATGATGCTGTGAAGCGTCGGCTCTTCATGCTGATGTTGTTGCTTGTGGGCGGCGCGATCGTCAACGTCGCGGTGGCGTGGGGGTGCGTCACGCTCGACGTTTCCCGGGGGGAATTCCTTCTCGGCCGCATCGAGAAGCCAGACGGCGCTTGGTGGGTCGCGATCCGACGTCGATCCGGCGCGCAATTGGTGCGTAGCACAGCGGAGGCCAACCCTGTCATCGTTGAGGCGGTGGACTTTCTTGCCGAGGTCCCGCATTGGAGCAGAGTGCACGGTCAATGGGACGGACCACTTTCAACGTCAGAGGAGTTCGGTGACTATGAGTTCGACGACGCACGAGGATGGCCGGTGCTATCGCTGCGAAGTTCATTTGATCTGGATAGCTTTGAGTTCAAGCAGGAACTTGAGCAACAAGCTGGAACTGCCGCGACGGATGAACGAATCACATCGCCCGAGTTCATTCAAAGAACTGGCGTGAATCTCGCGACAGGCGATTGCACCCGCAATGGAATCCTCGTACGTGAGCCGAGCTTATCCGGAGAGGATTTTCGCTGCCTTCCGCTGCGCCCCATCTGGCCCGGGTTCGCGATCAACACGGTGTTCTATGCGGCGCTCTTGTGGCTGCTGTTTGCTGGGCCGTTCGCGCTGCGAAGATGGCGACGCATCAAGCGCGGCCTGTGCCCGAAGTGCGGCTACGACCTGCGCGGGGGGCGGGGGAGCGGGGGGGTCGGCAGGCCCGAGTCTGCGGCGTGCCCCGAGTGCGGCGCGCAACGTGCATCTGAGTAGCGTTTCGATCTTGAGGTGCCTCCCCAATGGCATCATCCCATCGGCTGGCGCTTGGTTAACAGGACCGGAACCCCTTTATCCCCAGTTCGTGATCACCACAAGCAAGTCGTTGACATCGACTTGCCCATCACCATTGGGTGTCGGGCTGATGTCCGCTGGGCACGGCGATGGCGGTGCTGGACATGCACCCCAGGTTGTGATGACGGCCAAGAGATCGTTGACATTCACATGGCCATCACCATCGATGTCCCCAGCCGGGCAAATTGGACCCCACTGCGCCCAATACGCTGAGACGCCCCCTCCGGCTGTGGTGAACTGACCGCCGACGACAAGATCTGAATCCAAGACGGCAAGCGCTTCCACGTGTGCGCTCGCGCCAGGGCTGACGATCCCGGCCCCGAGTGGCAACCACGACGAGCCATTCCATCGGGCAATATTGTTGGCGTTCGTCCCGCCGATGGCGGCGAAGTCGCCCGCTGCAATGAGCTCGCCGTCGTAACCCAACAACTCGGCAATTCGTGGCGCAAAACCAGTCGTGATTCCGCCCCCGAGAGTTTGCCATGTCGAACCGTCCCACCGCGCGATGCGGTTCAGGCTGGTGCCACCGTCACCACTCAACGTGAATTGACCCGCGGCAATCAGTTCACCGTTGTAGACCGCCATGGATTCCACCCCATTATTCATTCCGCTCCCGGCAGGTTGCCAAGCCACGCCATCCCATCGCGCGACACGACGCGCCGTGGTCGTGCCCGACGCAGTGAAGAATCCACCGGCCCAAAGTTGTCCTTCGTACACAACAAAGGTCATCGGTACGCTGTTCAGACCGTCGCCCATCGGCTGCCAAGTTGAGCCGTTCCATCGCGCGACGAAAATCGCTGGCGTCGTGCCCGCGACGGTGAACTGACCTCCGACGATCAGTTCGCCTCCAAAAACGCCGAGACTAGATACCCTCGTGTCAGTTCCTAGTCCGCTGAGACCTTCACCAAGCGCATGCCATGAAGTTCCATCCCAGCGGGCGATGTGATTGACGGCGACTCCGCCAGCAGTCGTAAACCGACCACCGGCAATAAGGTCGCCGTTGTACACGGCTAGAGCATGGACCTGGGCACCCGTGGCATACTCGAATCCAGTTCCCAAGGTGTTCCACGTGCTCCCATTCCACCGAGCGATACGACTTGCGGGCAGGTTGTCGGCGATCGTGAAGTCGCCGGCTGCCACGAGTTCGGAGTTGTACACAGCGAGTGCCCGCACCATTGCATCCATGCCGCTTGCCAAAGAATGCCAAGTCAGGCCGTCCCATCGTGCGATGCCATTCGCGACGACAGCAGAGGTGCGGATTGCAGCACCGGCTATCAAGTTGCCGTCATACTCCACCAGACAATCGGCATCGCTCTGCGTTCCTCCAGCCAGCGGTTGCCAAGACGCGCCATTCCATCGAGCTATCCGGCCTATTGCGGAGCCACCGGCGTTTGTAAAATCTCCACCCGCGACAAGTTCGCCGTTGAAAACGAGCAAGGCGTACACCCGCGCGCTTTGAGAAACCCCCACACCGACGCCTAGGCCGCTCCAGGACGCCCCGTCCCATCGCGCGATGTGCGGCATGATGTCGGTGCCATTATCCACGAATGACCCGCCAGCGATCAACGCACCGTTGTAGGTGACCAGCGAATGCACCGTGCCGCCGAACCCCTCACCAAGGCCAGGGCCAAGTGCGTGCCACGATCCATCCCATAGTGCAACTCTGCGGGCGATCGTCCCGCCAGCGTTGGTGAAATCGCCTCCTGCGACGAGTCCGCCGTTGAAGATTGTCAGGGAATGCACGGCCGCATTCATTCCAGATCCAAGCGGTTGCCAAGTCGCACCATTCCACCGCGCGATTCGACTGGCGAGATTGCCGCCCGCAGTTTGGAAAACGCCGCCTGCGATCAATTCACCATTCCAAGTTGCAAGGGCTCGCACCGCGTCATCCATACCGCTTCCGAGCGATTGCCAAGATGTACCATCCCAAGCCGCAATCCGATTAACCGGTGTGCTGCCCGCCGTCGTGATGAAGCCGCCGACCACAAGCTGTCCGTTGTAAACGGCCAATGCCCGAACATCGCCGACCACACCTCCGCCTACGGCCTGCCAAGACGAACCGTCCCAAGCCGCCAAGTTGGACGCCACGGAGTTGCCCGCGATCGCAAATGTTCCGCCTGCAACCAACAGCGACGGGTTCGATCCAGAGCCGTCAGGATCCCATGCGACCAGGGCACTGACTTGGCCATCGATACCTGGAAAGGCTTGACCTGGCTTCCAGCCGGCGGGGCATTGAGCGTGCACCTGAACCGTGCATCCGGCGACGACCGAGAACGTCACAATCAGTTGAATTAGCAGTTTGCCCATGCGTTTCGAACTATAGGAGGCGCTATATCGCGTGTCATCACGTCCCGCAGCGCGGCATCGCCGAGAAAACGCGCGCCAACGCCGCGTACCGGACGGGAACGCGAAGAAAACGCGCGCGAACGACACACACACATGGGCGGGATCATCGTGGGGCGACGTGAGTCGGCAACTGGCTGCGGCGCCCGCATCAGTCGAGTCCATCGCGGCCCCGCATCTGCTCAACGCGGCGTGCTGCCCACCTTTCTCGCGCACGATTGGTCAGCACGTGGGCGATGCCCAGCCTACGCCTGCCTACGGGCACGTTCCCCAATGGGTGATCACCTCGAGCAGGTCGTTTACGTCCACTTCGTGACTGCCACGTCCGCTGTTGGTGATGTTGCCGGGGCATGGCGCGGGCTGCTCGGGGCACGATCCCCACGTACTGATCACCGTCAGCAGATCGTTCACATTCACCTCGTTGTCGCCGTTGATGTCAGCAGGGCAGGATTCGCTGCACGGTGCCGGCTGTGCAAGCGCCAGCAGTGTTCCGGCGGCAACGATGGCCATCATTCTTCGTGTGGAGGACCTTGTCATGGTCGTTTTCTCCTTGGTTGGTCTGTTTCCTGTGGCCGACCACGCGGTCGGCACGAGTCCGACCCCACCGTCACAGTCGATGTCGCTTCGCCGCGCTGGCTCTTGCAGAAATCCGTTCGAGACGGAGTTGAAGCCAACGCCGTTGTTGAATGCGGCGTCGTTCCTAGTGTTCGGCAGCGCGCTGCTTTGTTCGCAGCGTGATGGGGGCGCCAGCATGTGCTGGAAGCGACGACGGTGCGGCCCCATCTGCTCAAGGCGGCGTGATAGCAATCGCGTAGACTTCGATCGTGCAGCCGACGAATTTCGACAAGGAATCCGTGTACTGCGTCAGTGGCAAACCGTACTACGCCAATTTCGCCGTACGGACATTCTGGTCGCTGATCTTGTGGCCGTCCGTGATCGCACTGATCACAGGTGACTGGCATCACGTTCTGGGGACGGTGATGGTGGTGCTTGGCGCAGTTGCAGCCAACGCACGATTCAGTCCAGTTCACGGCTGCCTCGTGTGGTTGCCGATCATCGGCATCGCGATCTGGGGAGCATCGCGTCTGGAGTTCGCCATTCCACTGATTGCCTGGGGGGCAGTGGCATGGATCGTGGGTTGCATCGAATGTCGGCGCACGCTGGTGCCGTACGAGGGCCACGGCAGCAATCCAAAGCCCGCGGCGTAATCACGCGCCGACGCGGCTACACTGATCCGGAGGGCTCTTCCATGTCGCCGGCCAGCAAGCCCGATCCGTGGATGGACAATGCCGCCGGAACGCCGGACTTCGTGCGCCTGACCAAGGAACAGCAGATGGACGTGACCAACCGCACGTTCCACGGGGCGCCGTAACTTCATCCCACTGGAGCGCCAAAATGGAGCGACCGTCGAAGTCCAATCCAGACACCAACGCGAGCCGTGGCTTCACCGGCAAGCCGGAAGGCTCCTATAGGGCGCCGGCCAGCACGCCCGACCCCTATGCGGTCGATAATTCCGCCGCCCCCCCAGCGCCGGGCGGCCCGCCTGCCTCTGCCTCGATGCGCACAGGCGACCCCACCTTCGACGTGCAGGAGGACCGCGGCATTCATGTCGTCACCCTGCTGCGAAGCCAGATCCTGGATGCGCGCGAGATCGAGACGCTTGGGGCGGATCTCAGAGGCTACTTCGCGAAGAAGCAAAGGGCCAAGGTCGTCCTCGACATGACCGCCGTGCATCATCTCTCATCCGCCGCGCTCGGCATGCTGGTCATGCTCAAGAGCATGATCGAGGGTGGCGGCGGCAAGTTCCGCCTCGCCGGCGTGCGCGAGGATCTCCAGAAGGTCTTCACGATCACCAAGCTCGACAAGGTCCTGACGATCAAGGAGAACGTAACCGCAGCCAAGGCGAGCCTGTGATGAGGGCGCGGCCCCCGCGCCGGGAGCGGCGATGGCACGTCACCCGACCAGCGACGTGGCCAGATCGCGCGTGGAGAGGCCGCGCATGACCATGCCCACGGCTTCGGGGTTGGTTGCCAGGCGCAGGGCCTCGGTGCCCGAGATCAACTCGGCTTTCCAGAGCTTGGTGAGGTGCTGGTCGAACAGCTGCATGCCGTTCTCCTGGCTGGCGATGGCCTTGGGCAGCAGGCTGAGGTCTTCCTCGGCGATGATCTTGCGGACCACCGGCGTGTTGATCATGACCTCGACGACGGGCACGCGATCGTGGCCCTTGCGCGTCTTGGCCAGGCGCTGGCTGATGACCGCTTCAAGATTGGCGGCCAGCTGCATGCGCAGCAGATCGCGCTCGTCGGGCGGGAACAGGGCGATCAGCCGTTGCACGGTCTGGGCGGCGTTGGTCGTGTGCATCGTCGAGTAGACGATGTGGCCGGTGTCGGCGGCCTGGAGCGCGGTGCGCATGGTCTCGGCATCACGAAGCTCGCCCACCAGGATCAGATCGGGGTCTTGCCGCATCGCCACGCGCAGCGCGTCGAAGAATGTGGGAGTATCGCTGCCCAGCTCTCGCTGGGCGATCAGCGCAAGCTGATTCTCATGAACGAATTCAATGGGGTCTTCGATGGTGATGATGCGGTCGTGGCGCTTGCCGTTGACGTAGTTGATCATGGCCGCGAGCGTTGTGGACTTGCCGCTGCCGGTGGTGCCCGTGACCAGCACCAGGCCGCGCGGCGCCATTGCGATCTCTTGGATCACGTTTGGAAGGTTCAGCTCGTCGAATGGCGGTACCTTGATCGGTATCCGGCGGAACGCCAGCGAGAGCCGCTGGCGCTCGAAGAACGCGTTGACGCGAAAGCGGGCCTTGCCGGGCATCTCGAAGCTGAAATCGACGGAGCGCTGCTTGTCGAGGCGGATCTGGGCATCGCCCCAGGCGATCTGCTGCATGATCTCGCGAATGCGGTCATCGCTCAGCGCGGGAGCTTCGAGCGGCCGCAGTTCGCCGCCGATGCGGACCATGGGCGCCGCGCCGGCCTGGAGGTGCAGGTCGCTGCCATCGAACTTGATCAGGGCTTCCAGGAGCGGGACGAGTTCCATGGTGTGACCTCCGGGGCGGCCTCCCTGTCACCCTGCCGCTTCATTGTGAAGGAGGATCGAGCGGTGAGCAAGATGAATCAGTTCGGCCTCGGCCTCTGGGGATTCTCGCACCCAGAACGTACGATCGTTCCGATCATCTGGGGCGTGATTGCATGGTGGCCGGGTGCATCGTATGTCGGTTGACGCTCGCGCCGCACGAGAAGTTCCACCCCGATGCGAAGCGGACATATGAGCCGGAGACACAGCGTGAAGATGCTCAACGCGGCGTGATCACTCGCTGATGATGATCTGCTGGGGCGATTCCTCGGGCTGGTGCAATGTGTTCGTGCTGAAGCCCGCGGCCCGCAGCATGCCATCCAACTCCGCGAACGTGTACGCATCGCCTTCGGCGGTCGTGGCGAGCATCACCAGCGGGAACGTCGCCGACAGCGGCGGCGAGATGCGATCGGCATTCGGAACGAACTCCAGCGTGACGAGTTTGCCGTGGGGGGGCGGGCGGAGGGCTGCGCGAATCCGCTTGAGCAGCGCTGTGCACTGCTGCGGATTGAAATGATGCAGCAGGTTGGTGAGCAGGATGACATCGTACGGGCCCTGCATATCGACGGTGAACGCGTCGCCAGCGATAAGCGAATAGCGGCTGCCCACGCCCATCTTGTCGGCGTGGCGCTTGGCGACTTCGAGCACCTTCGGCCAGTCGAGCGCGACGACCTTCAGATCGGGATTCTGCTGCGCGAGCACGATGCCGAACAGCCCGTGCCCGGCAGCGATGTCGAGCGCTCTGCCGCTGACAGGCCCCAGCATCTTCGCGATCGCCTGCGCGGTGGGATGCATCATCGCGCCCATCTGCTGTGCGAAGGCGACCCAGCCCTCGAACTCGGGCTGCACGGAGCCTTGACCGGCGGCGCCGCCGCGACGGACGGCATCGGTCAGTTCATCGAAGAAGGAGGTGAGGGGCCCGTTGAGGAAGCCCAGCACGCCGCCGAGGTACGCGGGCGACTTCTGATCGAGGAACATGGCTGTCTCGGGCGTGAGGCTGTACTTGTCGCCCGACTTGGTGAGCAGGCCGTTGACGGTCCAGTAGTCGCAGAGAACGCGCACGCCCTTGGGTGAGGCGTTGCAGGCTTTGGCCGCAGTTGCCGCGGTGTTGTGGCCGGCAGCGATCGCAGTGAACAGGCCGATGTCGACCGAGGCCTGCATGGCAGCGGTCTTCTGATAGGCGGAGAAGCAATCGAAGATGGGAGCGGGATTCATGAATCAGTTGTTCCTGAGGTGGGGCGGGACATGGTAACGATCGTTCGATGCCAGGCTGCAAGCTTGTAGGCTGGGCACTGCCCACCTTTGGATTGCGTCAATGAAGGCCGGGGGAAGGTGGGCGATGCCCAGCCTACGTCTGCGTGATGAGTGTCTTGGCGATCTTGAGGGGGACGGCTATACTCTCCGCCCCTCTCGAAAGCGACTTTTCAGCCATGGCCGACCTCATTGTTCCATCGAAGACCGTGACGTTCACCATCAAGAAGACGCCGGTTCGTCCTGCTGATCGCAAGACGATTCAGCGTCTGATGCGCATGCAGCGGCCGATCCAGAATGCGCTGGAGAAGTTGTCGCGCGTTCGCCGGCAGGAGCGCAATCACCGCCGCCAGCGGGCCGGCCGCATGTGGATGGTGCGCTATCCGATGACGCGCGTGACCAACGTGGCCAAGGGCGAGACCTTCACGCTTCGCGTGACGCCGCAGATCGTCAACGATCTTAAGGCCGTGTCGAAGTTCCTGGACATGAAGGCGGCGTGAGCGGCTGGCGAGAACCTGATCCCTGATTCAGCCCGCGCCGCGATACGGCGCGGGCTGTCGTTTGGCCCGGAAAGGCGGCGTCGAAACCGCTAACACCTTCGCGGCACATGCGTCTTGTTGGGCAGTCGCTCTCGGATTCGCCTCAACACAGGAGCACCGCATGGCCACCGCGCAGAAATGTACGACTCTCGTCGTATTCGCACTGCTTGCTGAAGCGGCAACGACCTCAATCAGTGTCGGGGGTGGCGGCGAGGCCTGTCGCCAGGCAGCCGAAGCCGCCGCGTTCGGAACTCAGCCGAAGTTCGTTGCCGCCAAGGCATCGCCGTGGCCGGTGGGGCCGATGGCCGGCCGTCCAGTCGTCGGCGATGTCAACAGTGACGGCCATGCCGACATCGTCGTCGCATGCGGCACCTGCTGCGGCTCACAGCCCGATCCCAACAGCGGCCACATCTGCACGCTGCTGGGCGACGGGACGGGCATGTTCAAGGCCGCAGCTGGCTCGCCTATCAAGGTCGGGCCATCCGTGCGCAAACTCGCGCTAGGCGACATCAACGGCGACAAGGCCCTCGACATCGTCGCAGCCGAGCACGACAGCCACGATCTGACGGTTCTGATGGGCGACGGCACGGGCAAGTTCACGAAGCGCGCCGGCAGTGGGGGGTCAGCGCCGTGCGTGATGAATGGTCCGATCAAGAATCCCGCCGACGGCTCGATGGGAATGCCGCGCGCTCACACGCACGAGGTCACGCTGGCAGATGTCAACGCCGATGGCCGGGTTGACATCCTCGCGACGACCGTCTCTGGGCATGGCGTGGCGTCGCTGCTGAATTCAACCGATGGCTCCTTCGCTCACGCGGCCGGCTCGCCCTTCCGCATGCGAACGCCCTACGACGCCATCGCCACGGGCGACATGAACGGCGATGGCAAGATCGACATCGTCATCCCCAGCATCGCCGGAAGCGAGATCGACATCATGCTCGGCGACGGCCAGGGCGCATTTGCCCAGGCGCCGGGTTCGCCGTTCAAGATCGGCGAACGGCCAGGCTACGTCGCCGTGGGTGATTGCAACGGCGATGGCCGGCTCGATGTCTTCGCCACACACGATGATGTCGCAATCGTCGACATCCTTCTCAACGATGGAACAGGTCAGCTGGCTCCCGCGCCCGGATCCCCGATCCAGGTCAAGACAGACGGATTCTTCTGGGGCATCGCGCCGGCTGATTTCAACGCCGACGGTCATCTCGATCTCGCGCTGGGCAACGCCGCCACCAATCAGGTCACGCTGCTGCTGGGCAATGGCAAGGGCGCGTTCAAGCCATCCGAAACCGATATTCGCACCGGGAACGGCGCGGGTTACGTGACCGCCGCTGATGTCAACGCCGACGGGCGCATTGACCTCATCACCGGCAACTACAACAGCGGCGATGTCACCATCCTGCTGGCTACCGACAAGTGATTCACGATCAACGCTCATTCATGCATTCATGAGGAGATTCGTCATGCTCAAGCGATCAACCGTCCTCTCATTCCTGACCGCTGCAACGTTGTCAGCGACACTCGCGCCGATGACGATGGCCGGGCCGCCGCTGCTGTGCCACGAGATTCAGATCGGCGACGCGAAGTCGCTGCCCTGGGGCAAGGACACCTTCGACAAGGCCAAGTCGTACGACGCAGCCAGCGTGGTGGATGACACGCTCAAGCTGCTGGATGGCGAGTTGCCGGTCCTCGCCCGCATGGAGACGATTCGCCGCGCCGTGCTGTACATCGAGCGCGACACGTCCAAGGCCGACAAACTCTTCGGAACGCTGCTGACGCGCACGCTCGACGCCGAGGTCGTGATGGATCCAAAGATGCTGGCGTTGCGCTACTTTGACGCCGGCTACTTGGCCGCGACGTTCCAGCAGGCGGGCCTCGAGACGAGTTTCCAGCCCGAGAACGGCAAGCACGATCTGCACCGCGTGCCCGGATACGCATGGATGGTTCGCGCCTGGAAGATGGACGACCTGAACGGCGACATGGCGCTGGGATTGGCGTTGACCACGGCGGACACACGCTTGAGCGAACATAACATGTTCCTCGAACGCGCGGTGAAGACGACCAAGGCCGATGACGCCGCCCGCAATGACCTGCTCGGATGGATCAGCCAGATCAGGGGAACGACGCTTGAAGCCATCCGCGCCAAATACGCAGCCGCCGATGCTGGCAACGAGCGCTGAATTGCTGATGCACGCGGGCTGCGTCGCAGCCTCGACCGGATCGGACGGCCCGATGGCCATCGCGCCCGCATCGTCCTCTGCCGTCACCGATACTGACTCAGCGATGGTCGGCGCGGCGCGGCGCGGTGACCGCGCCGCGTTCGCGCGCCTGCACGAGCGCTATGCGCCGATGGTGCATGGCATCGCGCTGGCGCGCGTGCCGCCTGGAGATGCCGTCGATCTTGTGCAGGAGGCGTTCCTGCACGCCCTGGAGCGCCTGCGGCTGCTGCGCGATGATCATGCCTTCGCGCCATGGATCGCCACGATCGCGCGCAACCTGGCGATCGAGTTCCATCGACGCCGGCGCATTCGCATGCACGAGGAACTGGGCGACCGGCTCGCCGCGCCGGCCGAGCCTGCGGGTGGCGTTGAGCGCGCGATTCGGCTTCTGGAGGTGATTCGCATGCTGCCTGAAACCTACGCCGAGACGCTCGTGCTGCGTCTGGTCGAGGGGTTGACGGGCCCGCAGATCGCCGCCTGCACCGGCATGACGCACGGCAGCGTGCGCGTGAACCTGACGCGCGGCATGCAGATGCTGCGCGAGCGTCTGCAGGAATTGAACCTGATCGTGGAGGATTCGCCATGACAGCGCGAGACTCGAATCTCAACCGCGGCGCTGGCGCGCAACCGCCGCCGCCCGATGACTATCTATGGGATGGCGGCAGCCCGCGCGATGAGCAGGTCGCGGCGCTGGAGCGAGCCTTGTCGCCACTTCGCTGGCAGCATCAGCCGCTGGCAATGCAGCGCCGCGGGCAGTCAATGTTGCTGAAGCCCGCGATGACTCCCCTTCGCGCAGCGGCCGCGCTGGCCTTGCTCGTCGGCGGCGTGTGGCTGGTGTCGCTGTTCCGTACGTCCTTCAACGACATCGGTGACATGAAGGCGATGCGGAATACGGCCGGCGCAACGATGGCTGTCCGCACATTGCAAGGCGCGCCGCGCATTGCCGGCCAGCGAATCGCCGATCGCAGCGAGATCTCGGTTGGCCAGTGGCTGGAAACCGATGCCGAATCGAGCGCGCAGGTCGCTGTCGGGGACCTGGGCACCGTGAACGTCGAACCAGATTCGCGCCTGCGGCTGGTTCACGCCCACGCCGATGAGCAGCGTCTGGAACTGGCGCGGGGGAGCCTGCGTGCGTTCATCACGGCGACGCCGCGGCTGTTCATCGTCGACACCCCCGCCGCGGCCGCTGTCGATTTGGGCTGCGCCTATCGGCTCAACGTCGATGAATCAGGCGATGGCGAGATCGAAGTCACTCTGGGCTGGGTCTCGATGGAGAACCACGGACGCGAATCCATCGTGCCGTACGGCGCCAAGTGCATCACGCGCAAGCAGCAGGGGGTGGGCACGCCGTTCTACGCCGATGCCAGCGCGGTCCTGATCGAGGCGCTGCAGCGATTCGATTTCGATGACGGCGGCGACGCGGCGCTTGAGGTCGTGCTGCGCGAGGCGGCGGTGCGCGATTCGCTGACGCTCTGGCACCTGCTGGGGGGAACCGAGGATGAATCGCGCGGCCGCGTGTTCGATCGGCTTGCGGCATTGACGCCGCCGCCCAATGGGGTACGTCGCGATGCGATCGTGCGCGGAGATCAGGCTGCGATCGATGCCTGGCGCGATGCGCTTGTGTGGTCGCCGAACCTGCCGCGCCTGCAGGTCAAATAGCCTCGGGCTTGCCCGAGTTGCGCAGCAGTTCCGCGATCTGCCGCGCCACCGGGCTCAGATCCGCAGGCAGCGAATCGCGCGCGAACCACTCGACCTGCGGGTATTCCGCCGTCACGCGTGGCTGAGCATCGGCGGCAATCGACAGGCGATAGACGATCTCCCAGCACCTGAGAATGGGATCGAACAGCACCGCAATCGCGGTTGGTTCGCTCGCGCAGGCGAGGCCGGTCTCCTCGCGCAGTTCGTGTGCAATCACCTCGTGCGGGGGCCGGCCGAAGTCCACGCTGCCTGAGGGCGCGAACTCCCATGTGTCGGCGTACATCGCCACGCGCTTCGAGCGCCTGCCCATGAGGAACTGCCCATCGCGCTCGATCACGCCTTTCACACCGAGCGGCCGCACGCCCAAGTCAAAGCCCTCTTGTGGGGGGGCCGCCGCCTGCACTGCGAAGAAGCGATAGGCGCAATCGATGATGTGCAGCACGCAGCCGCCATGACCGTTGCGGTGAACTCCCAGCACATGACACAATCGGCCGTCAAAGTACGTCGAATTCGCGGCGCACAGCCCATTCCATCGCCGATCGATCTCGTCGAGCAAGGTCCCGGCATACGTCGTCGATGGATTCGCCGGAACGTACATGCCCTCCTGCACCGAGAGCGTCGGCGGCCGTCGAAGTCGAATCGTGCGTGAAGAAGCAGTCACGGCGCGAATCGTACACGGCCGCGCGGCGATGCGGGTACGATGCCTCGTGTGACCGTCGCACCGTCCGCATCATCATCATTCGGTCCGTTCGCGGCCCGCGAGCCCTTGTTTGCGCATGGCGACATCTCGCTGCGCCTGCTGTTGCCGCGCAGCGCCGATGAATTGATCGACGAGGGTGCGTTCGCGCGGGATGAGCGGCTGCCGTACTGGGCCGACGTTTGGCCCGGGGCGAAATCGCTGGCGCGATACCTGCTGGATCATCCGCCACGGGAGGTTTCGGCAACGGCGCCCGCGCGCGTCATCGAATTGGGCTGCGGAGCCGCAGCACTGGCTTCGCTGGTGCTGGCCCTGCGCGGCGCGCACGTCCTCGCCACCGACTACGAACCAGAGGCACTCGACAGCGTTCAGGCCAACGTCCACCGTCACAACGGCTGCGCGGAGAGGCTGAGTACGCGGCTGCTCGATTGGCGCGATGCGCCTGGCGACCTGGGCGTGTTCGAGCTGGTGCTGGGCGCAGACTTAATGTACGAGCAGCGCAACGCGATGGCACTGGCGGATATCGTGCCGCGAATCCTCGCCCCGGGCGGCCGAATGCTGCTGGCCGATCCCAGCCGGCGCTACCTTCCGGAGTTTCAGGGGCTGATGCGAGAACGCGGCTTCATCGAGCGCGAGTTGGCGATGATCGAGGAGCCCAACGACGATCCGGCCAAGCCGCCAAGCCGCGTGCGCATTATCGAATTCGCGCGATAGGCCGAGCGCAAGAGCCGCCGGACGTTCCGTCTATTCGTGATCGAACGGCCTGAAGGTGGCAGGCGTGCAGGCGCGGTCAAATGCCGGATCGTCGAATCTGCGCAGCGCGGTCCACGCCAGGTGCGCGATGGTCAGCACCGCGCCGCGTTCATCGCGCGTGCCGGAATCGCTGTCGTCAGTCAGCAGAGGCTGCAGGTACGGCTTGGCGCGTGCATCACCCTGGTCTCCCAGCGCCTCGACGACATCCGCGCGAAGCAGCGGATCATCCACGAAGCCGATGATGGCAGGAAGGACGTTCCGATGGCGAATTCGACCCAGCGCGCGGATGACCGAGCTGCGCACGTCCGGTTCATCCCGGCGTTGCAGCAGCTCGATCAACGCAGGCACATAGAACACATCCGTCAGCGACAGGGCAGCATTCCTGACCAGTTGCGGCGACTTTCGCTCGAGCAGTTCCAGCCATACTGCCCGTGCCGCGACCGGTCCCTCGATGTGCTCCACGCCGCGGGCCGCCAGCACGCCCGGCCAGGCATACTCATCACTGGCCAGCACGTCTCGAAACACCGGCAGCGCGGTGGCCTGCAACGCCGGTTCGCGGCGGACACGATTGAGCAGCGCCTGCATCCCCCGGCCGCGATCCTCGGGATCAGGCGATCGCGCCGCGCGGCGAAGATCATCAAGCGTGGCGGATGGACCGAAGAGCGGATGCATGCATGCGAAATGAGCGGCGCCGGGGGCGAGCCGTACGTGCCGTTGTATACGCGGCGCGCTGCCATCACTGCATACGCATTTCCTCTGCAACACCCTCAACTATCTATGAAAGTCATGTTCCCCAACGGCTTCGAGCGCCTGTCGAAGCCGCCGAACCGGCGGATGCCAGGCCGTAGCGGCATTCTAAATCGGATGTGGCGAACGCCGGCGCGTCTCACGCCTACTGATACCACTTGCGGTAGTAGCTTCGCTGATTGACGCGGGTGAAGCGGGAGGTCAAAGGGTTGAGGCGCTGCCCACTTCCGAAAGGCGATGACGACATGCCTTGGCGGGATGCGTTTGCGCCGGCTTTGATCGAATTCCATGGGGACCGGATATTGGTCGTCGGCCAATAGGAGGATGAATACACCGGAGTCGGCCGCGTTACGACTGGGGTCGGCTTGGTCGCTGATCGTTTCGGTGTGTATGCCGGTTGATCTTCGCTGACAGGGATTCTCACTTCGAAATCGTCAAAGGGCGATCGCTTGAGCAACGACCCCGCATCCACGACCTGAACGGGTTGCGATTTGTCCGCCGACCCCGCATCCACGACCTGAACGGGTTGCGATTCGTCCGCCGACCCCGCATCCACAACCTGAACGGGCTGCGCTTGGTCGGGCGGCTGTTGCACGACGACGGGCGCCGGCCTTGCGGTGTCTCCGCCCACAAGTTGAATGGGTTGCGATTCCTCAGGCGTCTGTTGCACGATTGCCGGTGCCGGTTTCGCGGGAATGTATGCCGGCAGGACCGGCTCGGCCGCAGCCTGAGTGCTCATGCTGGTTGATGGCAACGGGTTCTTTCCAATGAGCACGCAGAAGAGTGCCGGACCTCCCACGACGACACCTACCGTTGTTGCGACGGCAAATGCATTCACAGGCATTGTCAGGGCTCCTTTCGAAGTGCGGTTACACCTATGCCAAGCATGCAATCTGGCGACACCGCATCAACCTGTGAACCATCAGGCTACCCATCGCGTCTGGTAACCAGTGTCGGATATATGACCTTGGGCGACGCCACCAGGCTTATCGGCTGTGCGCGTGCACGACGATGCGCAGGCCGTCACCTGTTCTGTGAGATGATCACGCCAGCGATCGCCGACATCGCGATGGCGGTGAACCAGGCGACCTTCATCGCCGTCGGTCGCGGCTGCGAGCGCAGCATCGCGCCGAGGCCCGCTCCGGCAAGCGCGCCCACAGGCACGGTCAGCACGCTCCAGAACACGCCCGCGATCGGCCAGATGTTCGAGCCCATGAGCAGCGGCACGATGAACGATGTCATCGCCAGCCATACCGCGTGCACGCCGGCGCTCACCAGTACCATGCTGCGTGGGATCGAGCCGGCAGCGGGAGGCCATGAAATCGGAACGGTGGGGGGACTGTCAGCCATGATGCGGCTCCTTGGGGATCTGGCAACGGCCGGGAAAGGGCGGGCGCGGCTTGTATAGTCAACACTAACATAGCATACGACGCGGTCCCGGCCAAGTTTCACGGTCGGCATCGGGATTCCCGCTGATTCAGCACGGCAGTTTCAGCGGGCCGACCGCGGGCAACGCCGACGCCTGGCTGGCGCGCAGGTGGCGCAAGCTGTCCGGCGACATCGCCGGCAACAGCGTCGTCGATGTCAGTGATCTGCTGGCGGTCATTACCGCTTGGCGCCTTCGACCTGCAGGGGCTAGACATGGCCCGAGTGCGGCGCCTCCCGCGCGGTTCGACGAACGCCTAACGCGCGTCCTCGTAGAAAAACTGTTCGCGCGTGATCTTGTCATCCTTCACCGTGTACACGCCGACTTCCTCCAGCGTCGTGCGTTTGCCTGTGGCTTTCGGCGTGACTTCGAACGTGAAATGTACGGCGAACTGGCCGGCGTTCCCATTTCCCTCCACGCTGTCGAAAAACGGGCCGCGCACCTTTTCGCTGTTGATGGTGTTGGCAGCGCCCCAGCGCCTGGATTTCTCGATGACCGGGACCTTGCCGGCGACCTGCTCGCCGGTGGCTTCCACCGAAACGATGTCCGGTGCGTACATCGACTCCATCACATCAAAGTTCTTGCCTTGGTTGCACAAATCAACAAACTGCCTGGCAACGGTTTGAAGGCTCATGTGAATCTCCTGAGGAACTTGATCGGCCTCGAGTATTCGCGGCGCGATGCGGACGAAGCAAGTCCGGTTCGCCGAGGCGACGAAACCGATCATATGCGTGCCCTTCCATCCACCCACCTCGACCCCGCAGGGGTCGCGAGTGCGGGATGAGCGAGCAGGCGGGCAACCGTTGTCACTCCCCGAACCTGATGCCCTGTGCCAGCGGGAGTTTGGAGCCGAAGTTGACCGTGCAGGTCTGGCGGCGCATGTAGGCCTTCCAGGAGTCGGAGCCGGACTCGCGGCCACCGCCGGTGTCTTTCTCGCCGCCGAACGCGCCGCCGATTTCCGCGCCGCTGGTGCCGATGTTCACGTTCGCGATGCCGCAGTCGGAGCCGTCGGCCGAGAGGAATCGCTCGGCTGAGCGCAGCGAATCAGTGAAGATTGCGCTCGACAGGCCCTGCTGCACGCCGTTCTGAATCTCGATGGCCTGCTCGAGCGAATCCACCTCGAAGATGTAGAGAATCGGCGCGAAGGTTTCTTCCTTGGTGATCGCGGGGACCTTGCCTCGCGGAATCCTGATGATCGTGGGCTCGACGAAGTGGCCACCGCGCTTCAATTGTCGCTCAATGCCTTCCACTCCGCCGCACAGAACCGTGCAGCCTTCGGCGATCGCCTGCTCGAGTGCCGCCCGCATGCCATCGACCGCCTTCTGATTGATCAGCGGCCCCATGAGCGTCTTGGCATCGAGCGGGTCGCCGATGGCCCCCGCAATCACGGACTTGTAGGACTTCACGAGTTGATCGGTGACGGTGCTGGCGATGTCCTTGTGCACGAGCAGGCGGCGCGTGGTGGTGCAGCGCTGGCCGGCGGTTCCGACGGCGCCGAATAGCACGCCACGGATGACGAGTTCGAGGTCGGCATCCGGCATGACGATGATGGCGTTGTTGCCGCCAAGTTCCAGCAGGCTCCGGCCTAGGCGCTCGGCCACCACCTTGCCGACGTGGCGGCCCATGCGGCACGAGCCGGTCGCGCTGATCAGCGGCAGGCGACGATCGGCGATCATCGTCTCACCGACCTGGGCGTCGCTGCCAATGATCAGACCAAAGACGTCACACGGATCGATGCCGCGCGGCGGGGCGAAGACTTCCTGCGCACGCATCACTTCGTGCACGATGTTGGTGCAGGCGATGGCGGTGAGCGGCGTGAGGAGGCTGGGTTTCCAGATCATCGTGTCGCCGCAGACCGCCGCGAGCATCGCATTCCACGCCCAGACGGCCGCGGGAAAGTTAAAGGCAGTAATGATGCCGACGACGCCGAGCGGATGCCACTGCTCGAACATGCGGTGCTCCGCGCGTTCGGACTGGATCGTCAGACCGTAGAGTTGGCGTGAGAGGCCGACGGCGAAGTCGGCGATGTCGATGCACTCCTGAATTTCGCCGAGGCCCTCGGCTCGAATCTTGCCCATCTCGAGGGTGACGAGTTCGCCGAGTTGTTCCTTGTTCTCGCGGAAGGCGTTGCCGATGAGGCGGACGATCTCGCCGCGCGCCGGAGCCGGCAGGCGACGCCAGTGCTTCTGGACTTCGACCGATCGCTTGATGAGGGCTTCGTAGTCGGTCTTCGATTGGAGTTTGACGGCCGCGATGGGCTTGCCGGTGGCGGGGTTGTCGCTGATGACGGCCCCGCCGGCCTTCGCGGCCGAGGCGTCAACGACCAGCGGCGAGGCGTAGATCTTCGGCGAGGCGAGCGTCTGCGTGGGCATGATCAAAGGATAGCGAGCACGGCCGTCCCCGGCCGCGGAGACACGTCGAGTTTCACCGCACAACCCCTCGTGGCGCGCAGCGAATCTCGATGCGGTTGAAGGCCTGGAATGCGCCGCTGCCGAGTTCCGGGCGAGCGATGGTTTTGCTGATGATCTGCGCAGGCACGCCGCGGCGCGAGAAGGCGATGTCGCCGGCCAGCATGAGGAGGCAGAAGACGATCGCAGTCGCCGACTGCCGCCGCATCAACTTCGGCGCGCGGCGACCAAACGGCACGAGCATTGTGTCGAGCGCGATGGCAATGAAGACGTAGAACGCAGGCGCGATCGAAGCGCCCTGCCGCGCATAGCCGTAGAAAGCGACGGTGATCAGCAGCTTGTAAAGGATGATCAGCAGCCAGAGCGAAACGGGGATGCGGCGAACGAATGCGAGGACGACGCCGGTTGCGATCAGAATGAGAATAATCGGTTGCCACCAGCGAACGAGGGACGAATCAGAAACGAACATGTCCACTGGTTCGCGTACGCCGCTTCGATCCAGCGGCAGATTCGCCGCGCCGAAGCCGCACGTGACGCCGTTGGCAAAGCGCTGGAACTTGCGGCCGACATTCCGCAGCCACGTGCGCGGATCGTCCTTGATGTATCCCCATCCCACCCGCCAGCCATCGACAAAGACACGGTTGTGCGGCGGGAATGAGAAGGCGAAGGTCGGGTTGTTGCCGCGCATGGGATGCGCGATGGCCGCGCGCGAAAAGCCGCCATCGCTGTCGGGATGATTTGCCAGCGCGAAACTGAACGCTCCCTGGCTCGAGACGAGCACCTTCTCGGGCAGAGGCTGCGGTATCCAGTTGAAACTCTGGATCAGGTATTGGTGCACATCATCGCCGCTGACTGACGGCCGGCCTGCGGTCTGCGTGATGTGGTTGAACACCGCGTACAAGTCGTTGCGAGCAAATGCCGGCATGGCTTGCAGCGCGGCCCGTGCGGAAGGCGTCCACTCGATCGGCGCGAGGTTGTAGTTGTTCGCCGTCGCCTGCAGATTGTTGAATCGATGCGTGGCGACGATCGCGTGCACCGTCCATGGCAGACAGGTCACAATCGCGATCACTCCCATCGCAGCCACAGACGCGAATCGAACACGAAGAGGCACGAGTGTGTCGACGGCCGTGGTTGTGCGACGCGGCACGAGCATCCACGCGCCAAGCAAGAGCATCAGAATCGGATGTTCCGGGCGCAACAACAGCGACAGGCCGTGCAGCGCACCGAGAGCCGCGACGTTCCGGCGACCGGGCAAGTTGATGACGCGCTGTGTCAGCAGAACGATCGTCGCCAGCAGCAGCACGTACGGCGTTTCGCTGTTGAGCGACGTCGCCAGCAGATACTGATTGAACGAGAACGTCAGCAGCATCGCGGCGATCACTCCCACGCGCCTGCCCAAGGGCCGCGCGCATGCGAGAAACGTCAGCGAGCACGCACCCGCTGACATCATGCACCACAGAATCTTCATGCCGACGAAGCCGGTCTGATGCACACCGCGATAGAGCCATGCGATAGGGTACGCCACACCCGGAGGATGAATCGGCAGGTCGAACTCAAAGACCTGGTGGCTGTCGAGCGCGGCAGCCCATTCCACCCACATGATCGCGTCGCCTTCGTAGTAGGTCGAGTGCGGCCATGAGCAGTCGGGCGAAGTGAACAGGAATACCAGGCGCGCAGCCAGCGCGGCGGCGAAGATGGCCAGTGCGATGGCCGAGTCGCTGCGTGGTGGCGACGCCGCTGTTGCCAGTGATGAGTTGCTGCCGGATGAAACAGGCGAGGCGCGCATCCCAATGCCGAGTCATTATCGGCGTGATGCGCGCCTCCGCGTGATGCGTAGAGGCCTGGCGGCGAACGAAACGTCCGCCGGTCAGGCCTTAATAACGGGCCGGCTGCCGCTCACAGCGGTGAGCAGCAGGCCAATGATCGCCGCGGCGATGCCGCCGACGATGTAGAAGTTGGTCTTATCGCTCCAGTGGCCGGTGAAGGTGTTGCTCAGGCGTTCGCCGAGGGAGTCGGTGGCCTGCAATCCGATGACGGCGAGGATGACGCCGACGACCAGCAGTGCAATTCCAAGGATTCGTTGCGCGCTCATCAATGATGCTCCTGTTGCGTAGGAAGGCTCTCCCGCTATGGGATTACGACCGTGCCGCTGCGGCACGGGTAGGGAAGCGCCCGCAATTCCTCGAGTCGGGATCCGTCAGACGGCCATGGTGCGTGCCGGCTTGTTGGTGAGGATTTCACCTGTCGTCTTCGATCGCACCTCATCGGCCGTTACGCCCGGCGCAAGTTCGGCCAGGCGGAAGCGCTGCTTGCCATCGTCCATCACCAGCACGCAAAGGTCGGTGATGATCATGTTGATGCAGCGCGTGCCGGTGAGCGGCAGCGTGCACTTGGGGATGAGTTTCGCAGCGCCGTTCTTGGCGTTGTGCTCCATCATCACGACGACTTTTTTCACGCCCGCGACCAGATCCATCGCGCCGCCCATGCCCTTGACCATCTTGCCGGGAATCATCCAGTTGGCGATGTCGCCTTCCTGGCTGACCTCCATCGCACCGAGGATGGCAAGGTCGATGTGACCGCCGCGGATCATGCCGAAGGAGTCGGCCGACGAGAAGAATGAGTGGCCGGGCACCCCCGTGACCGTCTGCTTGCCGGCGTTGATGAGGTCGGGATCGACCTGGTCGTCGTATGGGAACGGTCCCATGCCCAGCAGACCGTTCTCCGACTGCAGCCAGACCGTCATTCCCTTGGGCACGTGGTTGGCGACCAGCGTCGGCATGCCGATGCCGAGGTTGACGTAGAAGCCATCTCGTAGTTCGGCGGCGGCGCGCTTGGCGATCTGGTCGCGAGTGAGTGGCATGGCTCTTCGGTGCGGCGGATCGGGGCGGCGTACTGTAGCAGACGCCTTACAAAACTCGCGGCGTCGGAATCCGTACCATCATGCCGGACATTCGGAGAGCCCCTGTGCGAATCAAGCGATTGCTGTTGCGTCACATTCTTCTCACCGTCGGACTGGCGCTGGCTGCCGCTGCGATCGGATATCAGCACCACGCCGGTCCGCAGGCGCCGGCCGCTTCAACAGCCGCACCTCCAACCGCCGCGCCGGCATCGTCGCAGTTGGCGGTGCAAGGCACGTTGCAGCAGCGGCTGGACCGCTTGTGCGAGCAACTCGAAAAGCAGCGCCAGGATCTGCACATCCCCGGCTTCGGTCTTGCCATCATCAAAGATGACAAGGTCATCCTCTCGCGCGGTTTCGGCGTGCGCGATGTCGAGCACGACATTCCGGTCACGCCGGAGACGCTGTTTGCCATCGGCTCCTCGTCCAAGGCGTTCACATCCGCCCTGGTCGCGATGATGATCGATGAGGGCAAGATGTCGCTGGACGATCCGGTGCGCAAGCACCTCCCGGAGTTTCATCTGCTGGACAAGGAAGCGGATGAGAAGATCACGATCCGCGATCTGCTCTGCCATCGCTGCGGGCTGGAGCGCACCGACCTGGTGTGGGCGAGCGGCCAGGCGTCGCGCGAGGAGATTCTCGCAGCCATCGCCACCGCCGAGCCCAAGGACAAGTTTCGCGAGAAGTTCCACTATCAGAACGTGATGTTCCTCGCTGCGGGGATGGCCGCCGCCAACGCTGCGGGCATGCATAGCGACTGGGACGCGATGGTAGCGCAGCGAATCTTCGAGCCGCTGGGCATGACCCACTCCAATACCGACATCGCGCAGGCCCAGAAGGATCCGAATCTCTCGCTGGGATACACGTGGGACGAGGAGAAGAAGCAATTCGAGCACCTGCCCATGCGCAACCTGCCCGGTATCGCCCCGGCGGGCGCGATCAATTCCAACATCATCGACATGTCGCAGTGGCTTCGGCTGCAGTTGAACAAGGGCGAGATCGACGGCAAGCGGCTCATCGCAGCGGAGCGATTCGATGAGATGCGCACCAAGGAGATTGCCATCGTCGAAGGCGCAAGCGGGGCCGGTGGCATCGACTACGGCCTGGGCTGGATGCTGCACGAGTGGCAGGGCAAGAAGGTGGTCCAGCACGGCGGCAACATCGACGGCTTCGGAGCGCAGGTCACGCTGGTACCAGAGGAGCACATGGGCTATGTGCTGCTGACCAACGTTTCCGCCACGCCTTTGCAGCAGATGTCGATCAACCTTGTGTGCGATGCGCTGCTGGGCGAGTGGAAGGAAACGGCTGATGCGCCTCTCGATCCTGAATCGGTCAAGGACTATCTCGGCAAGTATCACTTCGATGTCATGAAGACCGATGTAACCGTGCTGATGAAGGACGGCAAACTTGCGGTCGACGTGCCGGGCCAGATGGTGTTTGCCCTCAAGCCCCCGACGCCCGAAGGCAAGTGGGTGTTCGAGATGACCGACCAGATCGCGCTCGGGTTTGAGAAGGACGATGCCAGCAAGGTCTACGCGCTCAGATTCTATCAGTCGGGCATGGTTTTCGAATGCAAGAAGGAAGGCGCGACATTCCCTGTCGAGATCGGCCTCGATGAAGCGCAGAAGTATCTCGGCACATATCGCGATGATGACGACAAGGTCGATGTCACGGTGCTCTATCGCAATGGCCGGCTGGCGGTCGACGTGCCCAAGCAGATGATCTTCGATCTGCACCAGCCCGATGCTGAGGGCAAATGGGTGTTCCGCATGACCGATAAGATCGCCGTGCGCTTCGAGCAGGATTCATCGGGCAAGGTCACGGGTATGACGCACTTCCAGAACGGCAAGGAGGTTCTCATGCCGCGCGTCGGCGATGCCGGCGCTGCCGCAATCGTCCCCGGCATTGAGGCGATCATGGCCCTGCATGAGCGCGGCTGCGGCAGTGATGGCGTATCGGCTGCGGGCAACATCCGCATGACCGGCCGCATGCGCATGGTGCACCAGGGGCTGAACGACATCCGCATGACCGTGCTCGCCGCTGGAAGTGACCGCTTCATGCAGCACAATGACATGGGCAAGTTCGGGTGGATCAAGATCGGGCTCGACGGCAAGAGCGCATGGCAGGATTCGATCTTCCAAGCCGGCAAGGAGTCATCGCAGGAAGAAGCCAAGGCGATGCGCCTGCAGAATCCGATGCTGCCCGTGCTCGATTGGCGCACCGTGTTCGACAAGGTGGAGGTCACCAAGCTCGACACGATCGATGATCGCTCTGTTGTCGTGCTGGAACTGACGACCGCCGACAAGGTGCGGTGCACGGCCTACGTGGATCAGGAGAACGGCCGGCCGCTGCGCTTCGACTATCAATTGCCCATGCCCACCGTCGGCAACATCAGCACGAGCGAGCGCCTGCTCGACTGGCGCGAGACCGATGGCATGTACCTGCCGTATCGCTGGGAAATCGATAGCGATATCTACGGCAAGACGATCGTCGAGATCGAGAAGGTGGAGACCAAGGTCGACCTCCCGGCTGATGCATTCAAGATGCCGAAGCGATAGAGCATTTGCATCGATCAACTTTCGATCTCGACCTCCCGCCCCCGTTCGCTTGAGCGATAGATCGCTTCGAGCGTCGCCTGCACGGCCCGGCCGCACGCCATGCTGGCTTCAGGCTGCATGCGCGACTTGACCGCCGTCGCAAAGATCTCATGCTGCCTCTGCCAGGCGCTGGGCCACGCCTCGCTTGCGAGAGGGAGTTGCTGTTTGAGATCGACGACGGCGTTGTTTTCCTCGGTCGTCAATGTCAGGTCGCTTCCCCAGACATCGAAATGACAGCCGCCCTTCTTGCCAAGGAGCGTCATGCCGGTGGGAAGAGTTCCTTCCGGAAGATTCGCGGCCCAGGTGACATTGAGTTCGAACGTGATGCCGCCGGCGAGTCGTATCAGGGCGACGGCCCCATCCTCGACGTCAAACACGCCGCGGGGGTCGGGTGGGCCGGCCCACATCTCCGTGTATCTGTAGCGGTCAATCGGTGCTCCGAAAGTGCTGGTGACGTGGCCACTGACGCGCTCGACGGCGGGTGAACCGGCCAGAGTAAGCGCCAGGTCGATCACGTGCACGCCGATATCCACGAGCACGCCCCCGCCTGATTGCGACCTCGTCGTAAACCAGCGACCCAGTCCGGGAATGCCGCGGCGGCGGTAGATCGATGCTTTGACGTGGTACAGCCGCCCGAGCCGGCCAGTCTCGATCAGCGATTGTGCACTGAGCGCCGCTGGCGACGAGCGACACACGAAGTTGAGCATGACGATTCGCGGGCCGGCGCTCCCGCTGCGTGCCGCATCGATGATCGCATCGCACTCGGCGAGATTCATCGCCATCGGCTTCTCGAGCATCAGGTCCTTGCCCGCGCTCAGTGCAGCGACCGCCATTTCCCGATGCAGGTAATTGGGCACCGCCACGACTACTGCGTCGCAGTCGGATGCGAGCAACGTGGCAAGCGAGGACGTCGCCGTCTTCGCGTTGTACTTCGTGGCCAGCGTGTGAGCGCGCTGCAGATCGGCGTCGAAAAAGCCGGCGATTGCTGACCCGGCGCGTTGTGCCGCGTCCGCATGCACTTCCGCAATGGCGCCCGCACCGATGAAGCCGAGTCGAAGCACGTGATTTCCTGCGATTGGCGATAAACAATGGTCGAACTAGGATGCAGTCCTCACGGCCTGCGGTGGCCCAGGCAATCGTAAAGCGTGAATCGTCAACCGTAAATCCCACCCCGTGTCGTCTTCCACCATCGTCATCGGCGCCGGGGTCGTCGGCGTGTGCAGCGCGTACTATCTGGCCAAGCGCGGCCACAAGGTCACGCTGCTGGAACGCGATCGCATTGAATCGGGCGCATCCAAAGGCAACGCCGGCATCATCGCGCTGGGGCATCCGCCGTTGCCGCGACCGGGATTGGTGTGGAAGACCATCAAGTGGATGCTTGACGGCGGCAGCCCGCTGTACGTGCCGCCGCGCATCGATTTCGGCCTGTTCGGATGGATGTGGAACTTCCGCAAGGCCTGCACGGCCGAGCATTTCGAGCGCTGCATGAAGATCCTCGCCGAGTACGGCTGGGAAACCGGCAAGTGCTGGGATGCGATCGTCGAGAACGAGAAGATTGACTGCGAGTACCGCAAGACCGGCTGGCTCGACGTCTTCCGCACCCAAGAGGGCATGGATCACGGCATGCTCGAAGCCGACCTGCTGCGGAAGTTCGGCTTCAACGTCGACATCATCGGTGGTGATGAACTGCGCAAGCGCGAGCCTGCTTTGCGCGACGAAATCGTGGGGGGCGCGCACTACACCGACAGCCGGGCCGTCTCGCCGGGCAAGTTCGTGACGCGCCTGGCCGACCGCGTACAGGAGATGGGCGTCGACCTTCGCACGCAGACTCAAGTTGTACGAATTGATGTCAAGGATGGACGATTCGAATCCGTGACCACTGACACCGGCGATACGCTGACGGCCGACACGTTGGTGATCGCCGCCGGCGTGTGGACGGATCCGATCTGCCGCGAACTGGGCATCAAAGTTCCCATGCAGGCGGGCAAGGGCTATCACGTCAACCTCACGACGCCCGAGCCGTGCATCAGCACGGCATGCGTGTTGAACGAGACATTCGTCGCGGTCACTCCGATGAACGGCGGCCTGCGTCTTGCGGGCACGGTGGAACTCTCCGGCACCAACCTGATGCTGCGGCCCAAGCGCATCGAGATGCTGAGCGTCGGCGCCAAGAACTACCTGCGCAACATCGACAAGACGCGCGTCATTTCGACCTGGTGCGGCCTGCGGCCGTGCACGGCGGATGGTCTGCCGGTGATCGACTGGGCCCCGCGCATCGGGAAGGTGTTCATCGCGACCGGTCACGCCAAGTACGGCCTGGCGTACGGGCCGATCACTGGGAGACTGGTCAGCGAGTGCATCCTCGACGGCAAGCCGTCGCTGGATCTGACTCCGATGAAGGCCGATCGGTTCTGAGATGCGCCGGGGCTGCTCGCAGAGCGTGAAATCCACGGCATGGCTTTCCCAATATTTAGCATATACTAACATTCTGGCGACTGTACGATCCGCATCTGTTCAAGCTCCACATGAGTGACAGCGACCTTCAGCGTGAAATGGCACGGCTGGCCGAGCGGCTGGAGCGCATCGAGCGCCGGTTGGGGATTGAGACGGACGTCGCGGCAACGGCGGGGGCTCCGCCGGCCGTCGATACGCCGAAACACCAGGCCTTTCGGCGGCTGTTTCAGGGCGAGGCGCAAGCGCCCGTCAGCGAAACGGCAGCGCCGCCGCCGGTAAGCGCGCCGCCGGTGGTCATGCCGTCGCCGCCGATCCCGCGCCGCCGCGAGCCGATCATCCCGCTCAAACCTGCGCCGGCCTTTCCAGCGCCGGCTGCGCCGCCGCTCACGCCACCGACTGTGCCGACGCCCGTCCAGCCCGATGAATCGCAGGGCGCGTTGGCTGAGGACCTCGAATGGTCGGCGCTTGCGCGGCTCGCGGCTGATGACGAACTTGAGACCGCAACGGCATCGCCACCGCCGTCACAATCAGCGCGTCCGTCGTCAACGCCCCTCGAAGTCCTGATCGGCGGCAAGTGGATGGCATGGGTGGGAGCGATCGTCGTCATCATCGCCGCCGGCTTCGCCGTCAAGGTCGGCATCGATCAGGGGTGGTGGGGCGCGTTGTCGCCGATGACGCGATGCCTGACCATCGCCGCCTTCGGCGCGGCGCTGCTGGCAGCCGGCGAAGTGGCGCTGCGCCGCATCGGCAAGCCTGCCGCGGCGGGCCTGATCAGCGCGGGCCTGGGCACGCTCTATCTCGACGCATTCGCCACCTTCCGCGGCTTCCGCCCGCCGCTCGTCAGCCAGGAGTGGGCGTTCGTGCTCATGGCCCTGGTCGCCATCGGCGGCTTCGCGCTCACCATCCGCACGCGCTTCCTGACGATCGGCGTGCTGTCGATCATCGGCGGCTACCTCACGCCCATCCTGCTGCGCGGCGATTCGACGCACGACATTGAACTGTTGCTGTACCTGAGCATGCTGCTGGGCGTGTCGCTGGCACTCGCCGGCCTGATGCGCAGCCCGTTCGGCGCGCTGCGTTTCGTGGCCCTGGGCGGACACTTGATTGTCGCGTTCGCGTGGGTGGTGACCAACACATCGCAATGGCGCATGGCCATGTTCTTCATGAGCGCGTGGTGGGTGATGGTGCTGATCGAGTCGATGTACACAGCGATCAAGGGCCGCGCGGCGCTCGGCAATGTGATCATGACACTGATCGCGACCGCTGCCTACGTGACCGGCGGCTGCCTGCTCCTGCGGATCGGCTCGGCGACGAGCGCTGAATGGATGGGCGCGTTCGCCGCGATGGTCGCGATCATCGGCGGCATCGCAGCCCTGCAGTTTGGCGGCGGCATCGAGGCCCTGCGCGGCTGGGTGCGCAGGCCTATCGATCTGCTGACCGTTGCGCTGTGGCTGCAATGCGGCGTGCTCATCGCCACCGCGATCGCGCTGCAATTCCAGGGGTTCGGCCAAGCGATCGGCTGGCTGATGATGGGGCTCGCCGCGATCGAGATGGGCCGGCGATTGCCGTCGCGCGGCGTCACCATCTTCGGGCTGATCATCGGCGCGCTCGCGACGCTGCGCGTGTGCACCCTGCCAGTGGTCGCAGGCTTTGGTTTGACTTCCAGCGAGATCCAGCCGTTGTTCTCAATTGGCGAGTTCGAGGTTTCGCCATGGGCGATTCTCGCGATCATCAATGTCGTGGGGCTGCACGTCGCGGCGCATCGTCTGCTGCGCACGGCCGGATGGCGCAGCGTGCGAATCGTGCTCGCAGCCATTGCGAGCATGATTTGGATGGGGTTGTGCATGCACCAGGCCGACGGCCTGACGGTCACGGCAGGCTGGCTGCTCGGCGCCGTTGCGCTGCTGGCGATGTGGAAGTTCGAGTTCGCGAAGTCGGCCGCATATCTCGACATCGCGCTGGCGATGCTCGCAGCCACCGCCGGGCGATGGCTGGTCATCGATGCGATGCTGCATCGTCTTGACCGCGCCTGGCGAGCCGATTCGGCTGTTCCATTCCTGAACTGGCAGATGGCCCTTGCGGCGGCGATCGCCGGCGTCGGCTGGTGGGCCTGCCGTGCGCTGGGCCAGCGTGAGCGCGAACCCGCGAGCCAGTCCAGTCTCGCCGCAATCAGCGGCGGACAAGTCCTCTTCTGGCAGGTCGTCCTGCTTGGCGGGGCGATCTTCGGCCTGATCGCGATCTGCTTCGAGATCGATCGCGGCGTGGCGCAGGCGGCGCTGCATCGCGCCTCGGGCGCCTTCGCCGCAGGGCATGTGCGGCAACTGCTGTTCACGCTGGCCTGGGCGATGGGGTCAGTGCTGATCGCGGTGCTGGCGCGCACGCTCGCCGGGAGCGAGGAGAACGGCATCTCGCGGACATGGCTGCTGCGGCGATTCGCGTGGGGGCTGCTCACGATCTGCGCGGTGAAATGGATCATGTTTGATGCAACGACGCTCTTTGCGATGCGACACGATCTGTTCGCCGCCGCGACGCCGCTGCTCAACCTTCAGATGATCGTGGGCGCAGCGCTCGCGGTTGCGCTGCTGGCGCTGGGCGCGATCATGACCGTGCCGCGCGAGGATCAGGAATCAGTCGCGCTGTCCGCCACGCATCCGCTGCTGCTGGTGCCGCGAGATCTGCGATCGTGGATGCCGGTGCTTGCCGGCTGCATGCTGCTGTGGGGACTGACGTTTGAGATCGATCGCCTGCTGACGCGAGCCGCGCCGCTTCCGCAGTGGCTCGACGCGTTCGGGTCGGCTCATCAGCGGGCCCTGCTGTGGACCGCGCTGTGGGTGGGTGGCGCGGCAGCGATGTTCAGCATCGGTCGCCCACGTTCGCATGCTGGATTGTTCGGCAGCGGTATCCTGATGACTGCGCTGGCAAGCGTCGCGTGGCTGACGATCGACACCCTCACCTTCCGCTTCACCGATCCGCCGGCTCCGGCGATGCCGTTCGTCAACCTGCAATTCGCCGTCGGCGTCGCGTGCGCGATCGCGCTTCTGATCATGGCGCGCGTAGTGCGAGACCTGTCGCCAGACGATTCAGACGTGGATTCCGCCAGAAGGGCCGGCTTGCTGCAGCCGCGCATGCTCGCGCATCTGCTGCTGGCGATTGTCGGCGCCATCGGGCTGTGGCTTGGCAGCATCGAGATCGATCGCATCTTCGCCAGCCCCGGCGAATCGATGGTCAAGCAGGCCGGCCTGAGCGTCTGGTGGGCGGTGTACGCGGTCGGACTGGTGGTGCTGGGATTTGCACGGCGGCCGCCGATGGCAGCGGTGCGCTACGCGGGCCTCGGGCTGCTTTCGCTGACGGTGGTCAAGGTCCTGCTCATCGATTTCGCGAACCTCGACAGCCTGCCGCGCGTGCTCTCCTTCGCCGGTGCGGGAATGCTGCTGATCCTGACCTCAGTCGTGTACGCAAAACTCTCGCCGAGACTGCTGCGCAGCGGCGAGGAGTCATGAGAGATCGTGCACGTTGTGCATGAATCGCACGCCGCGCGACTCGAGTTGCTTCAGCACGTGATCAAGCACGCTCGGCTGCTGGCCGAGCACCTCGGGCGGGATCACGCCCGGCATGCTGATCTCGCCGCGGAGGATCATGCGCGCAACGATCGTGCACGGGAACGCTGTTGTGCGCGACATGCTGGTGGCCTGCGATGGGCGGTCGTACAGGTCGCGCAGGTCCCAAGTGAATCGCTTGCGCTCGCCACTCTTCATGCCATCGACGACGACGCGCATGACGGTGAGGTCTTCTTCGCCGGGCTGATAGGCCCATTTCGGGAACATCAACTTCGCCAGCAGGTCGCGAGGTTTGACGTTCGCGCCGCGCACGTCGATCAGACCCTCGCTGAACAGGCCGGTTTCGCGGAAGACGCGCATGAGCTCGATGTGCCCGGGATAGCGCATCGTCTTCTCTTTCATGAAGGGAGCCTTCAGGAAGTGCGCGAGACTTCGCAGGCCGTCGGTGTTGAACGCCTCGAGCGTGCCGACACCCACGAAATCGATGAGCTCCGGCTCGCTGAGCGCTTCCTTGATGACGATGCGGCCGTGTTCGACGATGCGGGCCGGGCGGACATATTCCTCGATGACGTCATAGGGCGAGAAACCGGCCTTGTACTGGAACGGCCAATGCCGCTGGCGCGGCAGCCCGCCCACGTAGATCTCGATCCGCTCGCATGTGTCCAGCTGCGTGGTGGCGTAGCCGGCGAGCATATTGCTCATGCCCGGCGCGATGCCGCAGTCGAACACGGCGGTGACGCCATGTTTCTTCGCCAGGTCATCCAATTGCCAGGCGTCCTCGGGCATGAACGAGATGTCGCAGTAATTGCGGTCGGCCTCGATCACCGCGCGCATGGTCTGCAATCCCAGCGTGCTCGATAGTGCGCCGAGCACCAGATCGTGTTCGCGCGCTAACCGACTCACCGTTGCCTTGTCGCTGAGGTCCGATTCGATGCATCGGACCGAACGGCCTGCCGCCGCGGCGCGCTGCTCGGCGAGTTGCAGCGACTCGCGCCGGACATCGGCGATCGATACCTGTAGATCGCCGTCGGCGGCCAGATCGCATGCCATCACGCCGCCCACCATTCCCGCTCCAAGCACGATCACCTTCGGCACGCGGACGCTCCTCGTCGAACGCGTCCGACGTTAGCACAAAGAGGGGTGCACCGCTGCCACCAAAGACAATGGCCCGGCGTTGGCCGGGCCATCGTGAATCACAAGTCAATCCGAGTGATGCGCGGAAAGACTGAACGCGATCAGCCGCCCTTCTTCGCCAGCTCTTCCTCATACTTCTTGAGCGTGGCCTTGATCTCCTCGCCCATCGGGTCATCGCCGGCGAACTTGGCGGCCTCGGTCTGCCACTTGATTGCCTCGGGCAGGTTGCCGCGGTCGTGCCAGCAGCGCGCCAGTGTGTCAAGGACGGCCGGATTCTTGTATTCGCTGAGTTGAGCGGCCCGCATCGCATAGCCCATGGCGACGTCCTGATCCCGCGTCTTCATCGATGCGTCATCAACGATGGTCCACGCGAACATATTCAGGATCTCGGCGTTGTCCCAGTGGTTGGTGTGAACGTATTCCTTCAGAAATGCGTACCCGTCCTGAGCCTTGTCGGTCTCGTTGACCAGTGTGCGGAATTTCAGCATCGCCGCGTTGACATCCTTGGGGTTCTTGGCCAGCAGCGTGTCGGCGATCTCGATGACCTTGGGCCAGTCCTTGGACTGCATAGCGGTCGCAAGGGCCTTCTGGCTGTCAGCCGCGGCCTTCTCGGCGGCGCCTCGGTTCTCGAACGCGGTCTTGGCGGCGGTGCGATCCCATGTGTCCTTGACCACCGCCTCAAGCGCCTTGTCGAAGCCGTCATCCGACATTGGATGCGGGTTTCCGATCCACTCGACGTGCTGGTCCTTGCCGACGATGAACGCGCTGGGGATTCCGCGCTGCCCGGCCGCGGTGAAGTAGTCGTTCCGCACCGACTTGTCGGGATCGGTGGTGAGCGTGTACTGGATCAGGTCGGACCACTTCTTCTCTGACTTCTTGTCGACCGTATCGAGGAACTTGGTGACGGTATCCAGCGGCTCATCGCTGATGCCGATGAACGTCACGCCATAGTCCTTGTACTGCGTCTGCAGTTCGCCAAGGTGCGGCATGCTGACCTTGCACGGCCCGCACCATGTGGCCCAGAACTCGACGACGTACACCTTGCCGCTTTCGAACTTGGCCACCTTGTCGCCTTTGATCCAATGTTCGATGTCAATGGGCGGCGCGGCGTCGCCGATCGTGAGGGTCTTGGCCTGCGACTTGGCGTCGGGCTTGGCCGGCTGGGGTTTGGCGTCCTGTGCCATGGCGGCGGCAGCGATCGTGGTCGCGAGCGCCGCGCTCATGATGGTGAAGGTCCTGGGCATCCTCGGTATCTCCTGCAAGGCGGGTGGGGAAGAGTGTCGATCGCGCGGAACTCGATCTATGACACCGAATGCGGTCACCTGGCATCCGGCCGGAAAGGCACAGGTCAATCGGTCATTCTACGGCTATGCCGCGAATCCGATGCGGTCAGCCGGCATGGCCCGTGGAGGCCGGCAGGAGCGAGACGGTCAGGATGTCATAGATGGCGTGCACCGCCACGACGATTCCGAAGCCCCGCGCCACGTAGACGGCTCCGAAGTACAGGCCTGCCAGGAAGAAGAACACGGCTTTCTGCGCCGATATGCCGCCAGTCGGCCCGGAAAGCGGGTGATAGGCGGTAAAGGCAACCGCCGCGACGACCACCGCCACCACGGCGCCCACGCGGGATGAGGCCTTGCCCACATCCACCAGCAGCGTGTGGATCACGGCGATCAGCAGCATGCGGAACATCAGTTCCTCGTACAGGCCCGCGCCGATGCTGATGGAGATGCGCGACCAGAGGTTCAGACCCTCCAGCGACGCGTCTGTCCCAGAAGGGGCAAAGGCAAGGTTGGCCGCCAGCAGGCGGATCACGACCTGCCCGAGAGCGATCAGCGGCAATGACAGCAGCAGCGATTCGCACGCCATCACACCCAGCGCCCGCCCGTCGATGCGCCATGGGTCGCGCGTCAGCACGTGCCAGACCAGCAGCACAACCACGACCGCGATGCCGCCGAGATAGAAGCCGCTCGACGGCGCCACGCCGAAGGCCGCGAAAAACTTCAGCAGCGTCTCGTGCGCCTTGTTGGTCAGTACCCCGTTCTCAGATCTCAGAAGCAGCGCCAGCCCGATCTCGTAGGCGATCACCAGCGGCAGCAGAAACGCGAGAATCTGCAGCGGGCGCTTCGAGACATCGAGATATTGCTGGATGGTTCCAGCCGGGCGGGAGGACGCACGCGGAGTTGTGCGAGAGGGCGAGCGTGACCGGCTGGTTTGAACCACGGCCGGTCAGGCCTTCTTCTGCTGCATCGCTTTCAGGCGGCGCGACAGTCGGCTCTTGCGCCGGGCAGCGGTGTTGCGGTGAATGGTTCCCGTGGCCGCGATCTTGTCGAGCACCGAACAGGTCTTGTTGAACTCAGCCTGGGCCGCCTTGGAGTCGCTGCCGTGCAGCGCCTTCTCGAGCGACTTGACCTGATCCTTGATGCGGCGCTTGCGCCAAAGATTGCGCGAGTGTCGCTTGGCGTCCTGTCGCATGCGCTTCCGGGCAGACTGAAGATTGGGCACGAGCGGGAATCCTGTCGGTGGAGAGAAGGTTGATGAGGAGCGGCGCGCGATGTCCGGGCCGGAGAAAGCCGCGTATTATCGCGGGCAGCGGCGGGAAAGCAAGCACGCGAGGACGTGTGCGGCGCGGCCTGCTATGATCGCGACTCTCAAGCGAGTGTAGCTCAATTGGATAGAGCAACGGCCTACGAAGCCGTAGGTTAAAGGTTCGAGTCCTTTCACTCGCGTTTTGGCCCTAGCGGGCTGATTCATTGAAAAACGGCATGCAGGCAGCCGATGTCATTGGGATTCAGGGCTTTTCCCGACGGCAGGGGATGTCGCATGTTCGAACGCATCCGCCACGATTTCAATGTTTACGGCCGCTCCTGGCGTCATCGCGCCTTGTGGGCGATGGCGCTCTATCGCTTCGGCCAGTGGGGAGAGCGCCAGCGTCTGCAACCGCTGCGATGGCTGCTGGGCAAGATCTACGGCTTCTGCGCCGTGTTCGCGCCGATCATCACCGGCGTCGCCATCGACCGCGCGATGAAGATCGGCGAGAAGTTCCACATCGTGCATCCGGGCATGGTGGTGATTCACCCCGGCGCGGTCTTCGGCGACCGCTGTGGCATCATGCACAACGTCACGATCGGCCAGAACATGAACAGCGGCGTGCCGGTGTTCGGCAACGATGTGTTCATCGGCGCCGGGGCCGTGGTGCTCGGTGACATCCGCATCGGCGACGGCGCGTGCATTGCGTCCAACAGTCTGGTGATCAGCGATGTGCCAGTCAACGCCATGGCCATGGGCGTGCCCGCCAAGGTCTATCCGAACATGGGCATGTATCGCTCGGCCGTGGTCGGTTCGCTCCCATCGGCGACACCAGCCGCCGGTGAGACGAATGACGTTTCACGCAAGGCTGCCTCGTAACGCTGCGGTCGTGGGGGCGCTCTCGGCCGGTCGCCAGTTTCCAACTCGAATCACCGCCTTGGCGTTGCCCTGCAGCGCGACAGCTGCGAGCGTTTCGTTGTCGATTGGCACGCGTCGCAGCACCCACGGCGGCAGATCCGGCTGGTCGCCCAGGCACAGTCGCGGCGGATCAGCAGTCGTATCGACGCTGAATCGATCGAGCCCGCCCGAGATGCCCGCGCCGGTCGCCTTCAACCACGCCTCCTTCAGCGTCCAGAGATCAAAGAACGCGCGATCGATGTCTGCAGGTGCGACGGACTCGATGTAGGCGCGCTCCGCATGCGAGAAGAACCGCCGCGCGAGATCGAGGCAGCGCACGCCGCGTCTGACGACCTGCACATCAACCCCGATCGCGCGCCCACTGCTCACGCCGATCAGCGTGTGCGTGCCGGAGTGTGAGAGGTTGAATTCAATCTGAGGCTGGCGATCGAGGAGCGCGGGCTTGCCGGCGGCTCCGCGCGTGAACTTGAGCGCATTGGGCTTCTGACCTGTGTAGGTACTCAGGAGCCGCCGCAGGGATGCACGCTGGCGGATGAAGTCATCGCGCCCCCGCTGCAGGCTGATTGCGTCCGCCTCATTGCATTCCGCATGCACGAGATCGCGGCGGGCCTCCGCCACGACAAGGCCGCTGACATCCACATTCCAAAGATGCACCTCATCCGGTCCAAGCGCCATCATGCAGTCAAAATAGCACCGGCAGCGAACGGATGCCGCGCAGAATCAGGCTTGGCTCGCGATCGAAGGTCTCCGACTGCAGGCGGATGTTTGGAAAGCGGCGGAACACCGTCTCTGTCGCGATCTGCGCCTCGGCCCGTCCCAGCGGAGCGCCGGCGCAGTAGTGAATGTTGAAACCGAAGGCGACGTGCTTGTTGTCCTTGCGCGTGATGTCGAAGCGGTCGGGCTCGGAGAACTGGGCAGGATCGCGATTGGCCGCCACCAGCGAGACGAACACCATCTGGTTCGCGGGAATGACCTTGCCCCCGATCGGCGTCT
>Ga0111538_10001176_pt1 | contig 36842 bp, 25 predicted proteins | sample SoiMethybrSBSTD1_FD_79669 | JGI IMG/M metagenome (GOLD analysis project Ga0111538, IMG submission 79669) | Bulk soil microbial communities from a Populus tree surrounding site in Tennessee, USA - Soil MetaG P. TD hybrid SBSTD1 (version 2)... | ecosystem: Environmental > Terrestrial > Soil >...
CCGCGTTCGGGCCGCTGCCGCTCGGTCTCGCGGCGTTCGGCATGCCGGGCTGCACGCTGTACACCGGCACCGAGATCGCCACGTTCGTGGTCGGCTTTGCCCACCGGGCCGAACACACGATCGCGATCCCCGACGAACCGCTCCTGGTAGGGGCCCGCTTCTACCAGCAGGCCCTCGTCCTCGACCCCGCGGCCGGCAACCCGCTCGGCGCCGTGATGTCGGACGCGACGGCCGCCGTGATCGGCGACCGGTGACAAGAGCGAGGCGCTGGTGGTGGTCCAGCTGCGGCTCGACGAAGTCGGCGCGCCGACCGCGAGTCTTGGACGATGTTGGGGTCGAAGCCACGATCGCGCTGTTTCCCGATCGCTGACCAGGGCCCTTCGCAAGCCAGCCGATTGCCGAACCGCATGCGCGACGTGGAACGCGCGATACGCTCAGTGCATGCCGCGCAAACTGCACGTCGCGATGGACGAACTGCTCGACGCGATGGAGGAACGGAGCGACTCCGTCGTACCGTACTTCAACCAACGCACCGGCGAGATCGACATCTGGGTCGACCCCGACATCAACGAGTTTCCCCAGCTCGATCGCGACGATCCGGACTGGGTCGAGATCCCGCGCGTCGAGTCACACGACGCGTTCCGCACGATGCAGAACTTCGTCGACGGCATCGACGAACTCGACGTCCAGCGCCGACTGCAGAGTTCCCTCGAAGGGCGCGGAGCCTTTCGCCGCTTCCGCGAAACACTCGCCGGCTACCCCGACCTGCGCGACCGCTGGCAGACGACGCAACGCGAGGACTTGCTGCAGCGCGCGCTCGCGTTCCTCGCCGGACTCGACATCGAACCCACCTACGAAATGCGCCAACAGCCGGTCCCGGCCGACACGGTTGCCGGCAAGCCGAAGGAACCGCGCATCCTGCTCCACCACCTGCTGCTGCTCGGCTCCCCGAACGGCAAGACCGAGTTGATCGAAGGACGCGTGCACCGGTTCATCCAGGCCAAGTCCCCGGAGCAGGCGCGAAAGCTGTTCGAACACCTCGCGCGCGAGATCGTGGAACTGCAAGGCCTCGGCTGGCGGCGCAGCCTCGTCGAGGGCTTGCACAGCATCGACCTCGGCCCGTTCCGTCTCTGGATCGAACGCGATTCCGTCTGGCTCGCGACCGAGGTGCCACGCGCGATCTGGGACGCGTTCTCCTGAGGCGCGCCTACTTGCCCCCGAGCCAACCGTCGCGGATGCGCCGCTGCTGCTCGGTCGGTTGCTCGACGAAACGCAGCGTCGGCGTCATGCGCGTGCGCTCGCGCAGCGCGACCTCGACCTGCTCGGTCCGACCCTCGCGTTGCAACTCGACCTGCACCTTGTCGCCCGCCTTGCGGTCTCGCACGAAGTCCGCTGGCTGCACCTTGCGATCACCGGCGAGCGCCGTGATCACGTCGCCGACCTGCACGCCGGGGCCGCTGGCTTCGCTGACGCGCACCTGGTTGTCCGTGGTCCGCGTGTCGAACGGCAGTGCCACGGACGTCGCCTTCTGCTCCGTGTACTCGATGCCAGCGTAGGCCAGGCACTCGGCCAGCGGCGGGTCCATCGTGCCGCGCACGTGCCGCGCGAAGAACTCGCCGAAGTCGTGGTTGCTGATCGCCGTACAGGCGCGCTCGATGTCGCCCTCTTCGAAGCCTGTGCCGCGCTCGGCGAACCAGCGGTTCATGAACACCATGACGTCGTCGAGCGACTTCCTGTTGTCGGTGTGATGCCGGATCTCGAGGTCGATCGTCGCGCCGAGCATCTCGCCCTTCGCGTAGTAGTCGACGCGCGGCGGTTCGGTGCGTTCGCGATGCCAGACGTTGCGGCTCGCCCAGTAGACCGAGTGCTCGCGGCGCGCATCCTTGTTGAGCTCGCGTTCGATGTAGCCGCTGAAGTCCTTCAGGAACTCGTCGCGCGACGTGATGCCCGTGCGCACCAGCGTGAGGTCGCCGTAGTAGGACGTCCAGCCCTCGGACACCCACAGGTTGCCCGTGTAGTTCTCGTGCTCGTACTCGAACGGCCCGAGGACCTTCGGGCGGATGCGCTTGACGTTCCACAGGTGGAAGAACTCGTGCGCGGTCACGAACGCGCCGGCGCGCGGGTCCTTCTTCTGGCCCACCGCGTTGAGCCCGATGCTCGTCGAGTTCAGGTGCTCGAGCCCGCCGCCGCCGGGGATCGTGAACAGGAAGACGTAGTTCGGGAACGGGAAGCTGCCGAACATCTGGCCCTGGCAAGTGACGATGCGCTTGCAGAGCTCGACGAAAGCCGGCAGGTCGAAGTCGTAGCGCTGCTCGTTCTCGAAGAACACGCACGAGAACGGCGTGCCGTTCACCTCGAAGTCGTGTTGCTTGAAGATGCCGAGCTGCGTCGGCGCGTCGATGAACGTGTCGTAGTCCTTCGCGCGACGCATCAGCGGATCGTCGGTGGGCAGCAGGCCGTTCGCGTACTTCCAACCCTCGGGCAGCTTGTAGCGCACGGTCACGGGCCGTTCCTTCGCGCCGACCACATACAGGTAGGTCGAGGGTCCCGCGATCTGCATGCCGGTCCGGTCCCCGCCCGTGGCGCGCGAGCCGAAGCGGCCGGGCCGCTGCTTCACGCTGTAGGACACGCGCATGTCCGACACGCCTTCGGTGGCGATCGACCACGTGAGCGGGTCGATCTGCAGCACTTCGAGCCTACGGTCGCCGCTCGTCGCGGTCAGGTCGGCGACGTTCTCACCCGAGTGGCGGATGCCATAGGCGCCCGGCGACCAGTTCGGCATCGCGACGCGCGTCGTCGGTCGCGCCACGTGGTGCACGTCGAGGTCGACGCGCAAGGTCGTCTTGTCGTCGAGGACCGCGACGCTGTAGCCGATGTCGAGCGGCGTCAGATCGTCGCGGTTCGTCTGGGCGGGAAGGAAGGACGGGAACGCTCCGATCAGGAGCAGGGTCGCTGCCGCGCGCAAGGGAACCTCCGGGGGAAAGGTGGTTCGCCGATGCTACGCGAATCGACGCGGGGCTGCCGGGGCAGCGCGCGCTGAGCAAGCAGGGCCGCGGAATCCGCGATCGCAGTCCCCCCCTTCCGCCACTTGGCAGCGGAGACCAAGATGCTGCGGTGACCACGTCGGACTCCGAGTTCTTGGCCAGGTGGGAGCAGCTCGGGAGGTGCTGATCCGCATCAACCATCTTGGCGAGCACTTCGGCGACGCGCTGCATCCCTATGTGCAGGCGAAGTACCGGGAGCTCTGGGGTCACGCGCAGAAACCATCGTCGCTACCCGAGTGACAGGCAGCGGTGGTACGGGCCCTCGAGTCGGGGGCGGCAGGTGCCGGAGCCACCGCTTGGAGCATCGCGCACAGACGCTCGGTCGTGCTCTCGAGCCGCTGCTGCCAGAGCTCGGCCCAGCGCGCGTCGGGCAGCCGGCCGTGCCGCAGCAGTTGCGCCGGATCAGCGCGGCCGACGAGCCGCTGCAGGCGGAAGCTGACCGCCGTCGGTCGCCGGTAGCGCCGCAGGCCCGCGAGCGTGCGCTCGAGCACGGGACGCACGGTCGCGGCATCCTGCGCGAGCAACCAATGCAGCAGCGCCCAGGAGAACTCGGCGTGCGAGCGTTCTTCGACGGCGATGCGCTCGAGCACGGCGCGCGTGACCGGTTCCTGGCACACCTCGGCGCAGGCCGCGGCGACGTCGGCGTTGAAGTCCTCGAGCTGGCAGCCGTCGCCGAGGCTTTCCTTCGCCATCACCTCGAGCACGTTGCCACGCACCTGCAAGCCGTCGAGCAGCAGGTCCGGCATCGGTTCGACGGTGTGGGAACGGCCCTCGTATCCGGCCGCGAGCGCGAAGCAGGCGCGCGCATGCTCGATCTCCTCGAGCGCGGCGCGGTGGCTCCAGGCGAGCAGATCCGCGGGCGCCCCGGCCGCCGCGAGCTGCCACGAGATGCGCGAGAACGCGGGCACCGAGGCATGCTCCTTCTGCGCGTCGTGCAGCCAGAGCGCCGCGAGCGCGCGGCGCGTCGGTTCGTCGATCTGCGCCGGATCCGGACGGTCGCCTGCCGTCCAGTCGCTGCCGCTGCGCAGCTCGGGATGGATCTGGCGCCCGCGCACGCGCAGCGGCCGCCCCCACGCGCTGCCAAACGCGAGCATCGCGAGGAAGCCGCCTCCGATCCAGGTGGCGACCGCGGTCAGGGCCGCCAGCGCGCCGAAGGCTGCGGCTCCGTAGCCGTGACCCGACACGCGATGCGATCGCTGGCCTTCCACGATCGCGCCGATGCCCAGCACGAACTGCAGGAGCAGGAGCCCCGTGAACAAGAGCAGCAAGTCTTGCACGATGCCGTCGCGCTCGCTTCGCCCATGGCTGAGAGCCAGGAAAAACACGATGATGCTGATCGGCAGGACCAGAAACGCCAGCCCCGCCCAGAGCCTCGGATTTCGCCACCCTGGCAGTGGCGGACTCTCTGTTGTCATGGGCCGTCTATCGGTAACGGCCCGTCACGGCATGAAACGAACAGGGGCGGCCGAAGCCGCCCCGTGACTCTGGGCGCTGCCAGCGGCCTACTTGACCAGCGGTACGCGCGCGCCGCTGATCAGGGCCTGCTCTTGCGGCGAGTACTGCGCGACGAGATCGATCGCGCGCTGGCGCAGCTCGTAGTCCGAGGCAAACTTCTGCCACGGCGCGCTCATCGCCTTCTCGATGGCCGCCGCGGTCGGCGCCCGCGCACCGGCCGCACGCGCGGCTTCGAGCTCCGCGTCGATCTGCGACTGGCGCAGTTCCTCGGGCAGCGCCTCCGCGCCGAAGAAGATCGGAGCGTCCTCGAGGCGGAAGTCTCCGGGCACGATCACGACGAGCTTCCCGGACTCCTGCGGAAAGTTGACGCGCTGTGCGGTCTGCGCGCCGACGTAGAGCACGGGCTCCTTGACCTGGCGCGGAACGAACAGCGCGGGGTCGCCGGACAGCACGAGCAGCCAACCGCTGTTGACCAGCGGCTGGTCGGCGCGCCAGACGTTGCGGAACGGCTTCTCGACCTGGAATCGCTCCGCCTGCACGAGCTCGAGCTGCTGCTTCGGCAGCGGCGGCTGCGTGAGAGGCACGATCGGCGTGAGTGGTGCCGAAGGCACATCGGACTTCCGCGAGGAAGCGATGGCCAGGACGACCGCGATCGCGCCGAGGAAACAGATGCCGGTCAGCGACCTGGCCCAACGGCTCGGAACAAACATCGTGGAGTGGTTCATGGTTCGGCCCTGTTTCACTTGGTGGTCAGTTCGATTTCGTCGAACCCGAGACGGCCCTCGAGCGAACCGTAGGTGGGGCCGAAACGGAAGCTGAGCTTTTTCACGTTGTCGAGATCGACCTGCGAGCCGTTGTTGCAGAAGTCGGTCAGCCGGATGCGAATCGTCTCGAACTCGCTGTTCCAACCGAGTCCCGAGCCGCACACCGGCCCCGAGTTGCGTTGGTATGGCTCTTCGATGCCGCCGCCGTAGGCGCCGATGTTGATCGTGCCGGTGTGGCCCGCGCCGTCTTCGAGCACGACCGAGAACGTCAGGTCGCCGAGCACCGCGGTCGTCAGCGGATGCCGCGACGCCTGCGCGGCGCGGAACGACAGGTAGGCGAAGGCGCCGAAGTTCGGCCGATTCGTCGCGGTCGACAGGTCGTAGGTCAGAGCGCTCGGAGTGGCGCCCTGGTAGCTGAACACGCAACCGAAGCTGTCACTGCGCCGTCCGCCGGTGCCTTCGTCCATCGTGAAGCCGTTGAACGGATCGTTGATGTTGTCCGAGAAGTCGCTGTTCGCGTCGTCCTCGCGGCCCTCGGTGAACGATTGCACGCCGATCGTCACGTCCGCGCCGCACACGGCGCGGTTCGGACTCGTGAACGACTGGCTCTGGAAGTCGTCGATGATGTACTTCCCGGACTGCGCGTCGTCCTCGAACATCAGGTTGACGGCCACGCCGGCCGAGGTCGGGGCTCCGACGGGGCGGAACGTTTCGTATTGGCGCCACAAGTAGTCGCGCGAGGGCACGTCGCCCTTGATGTGATGGGAGACCAGCGCGAGCAGGTAGCCGCGCATGATGTTGTGCGTGGTTGGTCGGCCGATCAGGTTCGGGCCGTCCGCGACCGAGCTGCCGCCGCCGTCGTGCAGGTCACCGTGGCCCACGCCATAGAGCGAGATCGACTGGCGCTTCCGCGTCGCGCGTTCGTGGAGCGTATACCAGTACACCTGCGAGCCGCTGCACGGGCTGCCGTTCACGTCCGCGTCGGCCTGCGCGACCCACAGGTGGAAGTTCGCATCGTGCGGGTGCGAGCCGCAGCCGGCTCCGGGCACCGCCGTTCCGATCGGGGCCGACCCGTCCCAGCCGCCGAAGTCGACCGGCGCCATGCTCGACACGAGCTTGATGTCGCCGATCGAGTAGGCCGTCGGCATGGGAACGGCCGCGGACCGGAACAACTGGTCGTAGGCGCGCGCGACGCCGTCGGCGCCGCGGCTGTGGCCGATCCAGATGATGGTGTGGCTGTCGACGTGGCCGTTCAACACGCCACCGCCGATCGTGGTCAGGTGGGACAGGATGTACTGCGTGTTGGTGAGCGTCGTCCCCCCGGCCGTGAAGCTGCCGGGCATCGTGTCGTTCGAGTGACTCATCACGACGTAGCCGTACGATGCGAGGTGGTAGCCGATGTGATCGTACCACTGGTAGTTGTGGCCGTTGCCGTGACTGACGACGACCAGCGGAAGCTGCCCGAGAGTCGCGATGGCCGTCGGGTAGTAGGTGTCCTGGTCGAGGAAGGTGCCGCCCGAATAGAGGATCTCGGTGACCGCGTATGGACCCTGCTGTGGCGCCGTGTTGAGGCCACCGAGTTGCAGGTTGCGACAGACGTAGAAACCGGCCTCGTCGCCGTCGTAGCCGTCGATCAGGTCGGTGCCGTCGTCGAACTGGCCGTCGCGGTTGATGTCGATCACGACGTCGTATCCGACTCCGATCCGCGTGTCGCCCGACAAGGCGGTCTCGACCGGCCCGGGCAGCGTGCCGCTGTCGAGCAGGAAGGTGTTCTGTTGGATCGTCGTGGGCGCGGCCGGGAACGTGACCGTCTGCGGCGTGCCGCGCACGTCGACGAGCGCCGGTGTGCTGACCCATTGCGCCGCGGTCTTGTTCGCGACGACGTAGAGATCCACCGTCCTGCCCGCGACGTAGGTGTATCGCGGATCGATGCCCAGCGAGACCGGCGACGTCCGGTTGACGGCCGTGATGTGCTCGAAGAACGGGTAGGTCGCGAGCGGATTGCCCGCGAGTTGCGGCCGCGCCACGAGCGTCAACTGGACACCGTTCGAGATCGCGAGGCCCGTCGGCTGGCCCGTGTCGAAGGACACGGCCGCGAGATAGAACGTCTGGGCGTGCAGCCTCTCGTTGTGCGGGATGAAGATGTCGGTGGTCAGCGTGCCACTGGCCGACGCGGTGCCGGGGCACGCGATCACGAAGGCCGCCGTGAAGCCGAGCGGCACCGAGATTCCGAGCACCGTCGTGGGGCCCGGATCGGTGTCGAGCATCAGTGCGACCGGCATGCCGGCCTGAGCCCCGCTCACGGTGACGCTGACGGTGGTCCCGAGCGGTTTGATGATCGAAGCCTGGCCGTCGAGAGCGAGGGTCGTCTGCGCACGGGCTGCGGCGGTCGCCAGCATCAGCGCGGAGAGTAGGGCAATCGAAGCGATGCGGTTGGGAATCACGGTGATACCTGTTCGATGGGCCAGAGTGGTCAGAGGGAGCGGCCAGCGGTCGGCAAGCAGAACTCGCAGAGCAGCGACCTAGAGGTAGGTGTAGTTGCAGGTGACGGAGCAGCCACCGGGAGTCGTGATCACGCACTGGACGAGGCCCGGAGCATGGGCCGGCGTCAGGGCGATCACGGCCGTCGCGCTCGCGCTGGTGACGACCGCCGGGCTGCCACCCATGGTCACGCTCGTGCCGGGCGCGAAGCCCGTGCCGATGAGGATCAAGTTCGAGTTGCCGGCCGCCGGGCCCGACGTGGTCACCTGGTTCGTGATCACGGGCGTCGGGTTGAAGCCGATCGTCGCCTGCGCTCCATCCGGGTTGCGGACCCGCAGCGTCGCGTCGCACGTGACGCTGGCCGGCATCGCGAACGTGAGCTGCGTCGGGGTCAAGGTCAGCGGCGTCACGCCGACGTTGTTGATGTCGACCGTCGCGAACGCCGAGAAGTTGTTGCCCAAGACCGTGATCGTGCCACCGAGCGGCGCCGAGTTGGGACTCCGCGACGTGATGGCCGGCGGCGGCGCCTGCGTGAACTCCATCGCGATCGCGTTGGTCAGATCGATGCGGCCCGGATTCGCCGAGTCGGTGCCCATGATCGCCTGCAGCGTCAGCGGGAAGCTGAGCGCGAGCCCGGGCGGGATGTTGATCGTGTAGGGTGCGACGTAGCTGCCGATGTCGATCGGCGCGATCAGCGGGAAGCAGGCCTGGCCAAACGGGGTCGTCGTGACCGTCGCGGCGCTCGCGGTTCCCAACCACACACACAGCACGAACGGAGCCGAGGCTTCGAGCGGCGGCGCCTGCAGCGCCAACGACCACGGGTCCGCGATCGCGAGTCGGACGATGCGGTAGAAGCCACCCGGCCCGCCGTTGACCTTCAACAAGTCGTAGGGACCGCCAGCCCCGACCAGCGCGTTGCCGACATAGCAGGCGTCGGGCAAGTGGAACGAGACCCAGTCCCACGAGCGGATCTCCGCGTTCTGGCCGGTCGTGCCGGCCGTCGTCGAGGACGTGAACCCGACCCGCGCGGTGGGGCCGCCGAGGCCGAGCCCACCCGTGCTGCCGCCGGTCAACTGCGTGCCCCCGTTCTCGAACGAGAAGGGCAACGTCAACAGCGGCGTGATCATGTTGTCGACGTAGACCGAGAGGCTGGGCACCATGTAGGTGACCTTCATCCGGTGCACCCCGCTGCCGAGATTGATCGTCGGGGCGACGCGACCGATCGACACGCCCTCGTTCTCGCTGTTGCCGAGCGCTCCCGCCGTGTGCACGGAGATCTCGTTGTTGCCCGTGTCGTTCAGGAAAGCCTGCTGCACCCGGTCCATCTCGATCGCGATGCTGTTCGTGATCGGCGTCCCAGAGACACCGAAGCCATAGCCGATGCCCCAGATGCCGCCACCGATCGCGGCGGCGCCGGCCGGAGAGCCCTGGACGACGAAGGCCAGGCCCTCCACGTTCGGGGTCATCGCGAAATCGAACGTCGTCTCGAACCCCTCGGCGACGAGCACGGGCGTCGTGTACCAGACGCTGCCGGTCTGCTGGGCGCCGTTGTTCGTCACGCGCACAGCGGTGCCCGATTGCACCGCGGAACCGTTCAGCGTCAGGCCGCTGATGCTCGAGAAGGTTGGATAGGTGAAGCTCTGTCCAACGACGGTTGATCCGAGCACGAAGCTGGCGACACAACCTGCGATGAATGGCGCGTAGTTCACGGCGATTCCTGCGGAAGGAGGAGAGGGGACCGACGCCGCGGCGACGGGGAAGGCGTGGAAGGGCACGAATGTATACCGGATCGGCGCCGAATGGACAGGCCTCACCCCGGCGCGCGCGCGCGATGCCATCGCCCGATCGGCTAGGTGAATTTTCCACCGCACGGGTAGTTTGCGATGCGAGCTCGGCGATGCGCGCCTTCCCACTCTGGCTTCGCGATGTCGTCGCAATTCTGTGCCGGCGCTCCGGCGAATTGCTCTTGCCGACGTTGTTCGAGCGTAAACGACGAGCGCGGATCAGCCGCGTGGCCAGACGTTGTCAGCTTTGCTGCGATCGGGAAAACGTCCAGCCGGATCGAGCGTGATCTTCGTGATCGCGCGCGCACCGAATTCCAACTTCGCCTCGAACGTGCGGTTGCCGGGGAACCAGACGTCCACGGGCCAGGTCACGATCGCCGAGCCGTCTTGCTGCATCACGGCGTTCTTCATCGCTGCGGGTGCTGGCCCGTCGGCCGCGAACTCGACCTCGAGCACCACGGGCGACGGCATCTGTCCTTGTTGGCGCACGGTCACCACCGTCGCGGAGCCCGACCCGCTCACGCTCTCGATCGATCCGTCGACCGACTCGGTGGTCCACAGCCAGTAGTACCAGAACCAACCGAGGTCCCGCTCGAGCGCATTGCTCATGAAGAAGACGAAGTCCCACGGGGAAGGGTGTTTGAAGGCCCACACCTTCGCGTACTCGCTCATGGCCCGCTGCACTGCTTCGTCGCCGACGATGCCGCCGAGCATCGAGAGCATCTGCGGCGCCTTGCCGTAGGTCTGGAACGAGTACCCGTTGCCCGCATAGTTCGCGTTCCACATCATCGGCGGTTCGTTCTCGTCCCCACTCTGCTGGCCGTAGTTCTGGCCGTAGCCGTCGAGCTTCGGCGCCCTGCCGCGCCGGTGCGCATCCGACAGGATGTTCATGTACTGGTTGAAGCCCTCGTCCATCCACCCGTACATCGTCTCGTTGTTGCCGACCATCATCGGCCACCACTGATGGCCGGTCTCGTGGTCGGCGGCGCCCTGGTTCGAGTTGATGACCATCGGATACTCCATGCCCGAGCTCGGACCGTCCTGCAGCGTCAGCTGCGGGAACGGATAGGGCGCCCACAGCGCCGAGTAGAACTCGAGCGCGTGTCGCGTGATCTGGCCCGCGTTGGTGAACGATTTCGCCCGGTCGGGCACGTGCACCATGTGGATCGGGATCGGTCCCTTGCCCGGGATCGTCGCGCGCGTCGCCTTCCAGACGTAGTTTGCCGCCGTCGCCCACGCGAAGTCGTTCACGTTGTCGGCGACGAAGTGCCACGTCAGCGAGTCCCCGGCGGCCGTGCTGTTGCCGGGACCGACCTCGTCGGGGCCGACGATCGTCACGACGTCGTCCGATGCGAGGACCTGCGACAGGCGCTCGCGCGCTCTCGCGGTCAGCACCTCTTCGGGGTTCTGCAGCACGCCGGTCGCCGTGACGATCCATCCGCCCGGCACCTGCAAGCGCACGTCGAAGCGGCCGAAGTTGTTGTAGAACTCCGAGGGCCCGAGATACGGATTGGTGTCCCAACCGCGAAGGTCGTCGTACTTGGCGAGCCGCGGATACCACTGCGTCGGCTGGAACAGCGTGTCGTCCCAGCGCTGCGTCATGCGATGACCGCGACCCGTGTCGCCGCCGGGCAGCTTCGTGTGCCATTCGATCTCGACGTTCGCGGTCGCGTGCGCCGCGATCGGCTCGGCGAGTTGCACGACGGCCACGGTCTGGTCGAGCCCGGAGACCGTGGTAGACCTCGGCTCGTTGCCTTCTGCTCCGCGACGACGCGCGGGCCGCGCCGTGAGGTCGATCTGCTCGCCATCGATCATCAGGCGCGTGACGACCATGCCGTCGGTCGTCTCCGCAGGCACCGACGCGCCGCGCTGCACGCGTGGCCGGAAGATGTTGTGATCGAGCCGCAGCACGAGCATCGACAACTCGTCGGGGCTGTGGTTGTGCACGGCGATCTGCTCCTTGCCGAAGATCGATTGGGTCGCGCGGTCGAGCCGCGCTTCGATCGTGAAGTCGGTCTGCAGCTGCCAGTAGGCCGGACCCGGGCGGCCCGTGAAGTCGCGCGTTCCGGCTTTCATCGCGCGCTGGATCGAGCGCGTCAGCGGCACGTCGCGGCGGATCGCGCGCGGCGTCGCGTCGAGCCTCGCCCGCATCGTCTCCGCAATCGGTGTGGGTACAGGCGCGGGATCCGTCTGCGCGCGCAGGGAGCCAGGGGCCAGCAGGGCCAACGCGGTCGCGAGCGGAACGGCAAGGTGTCGCATCATCAAGGGAAGCTCCGGGGGTGCGGGCCGGGAATCTACCGCAAGCACCTCCGCGGAACGCCCCCGCGGCTCGTCGCAGGGTGCAACATCGGCGCCACAACGAAGGCACAGGCGACCGAGGCTCGGGCCATTGGCACTTCCCCGGCTCCTCCGCTCTAATCGGCCGCCCCCAATCAACAGAAGGAAACCACCAATGTGCACCGCATCCCCCTCCACCACTCCGAACGCCGGCCTCCGCGAGAACACGCGCTCGCTGCCGCGCATCTCGGAGACGGCCCCCGACTTCAAGGCCGTGACGACGCACGGCGAGCTGCAGTTCTCGGAATGGAAGGGCAACAGCTGGACGATCCTGTTCTCGCATCCGGCTGACTTCACACCCGTGTGCTCGACCGAGCTGACCGAGCTGGCGAAGCGCAGCAAGGAGTTCGAGACGAAGAACTGCAAGCTGATCGGCGTCTCGATCGACAGCATCCACAGCCATCTGGCCTGGGTGGACAACCTCACGAAGATCCTCGATGCGCCGCGGCTGCCCTACCCGCTGATCGCCGACAGCGATCGCAAGGTCGCCGAGCTCTACGGCATGATCCATCCGCACGAGTCGGCCACGGTCACGGTGCGCGCGCTGTTCTACATCGACCCGAAGAACACGATCCGCGCGATCATCTACTACCCGCTCAACGTCGGCCGCAGCGTCGACGAGATCCTGCGCGTGCTCGATGCCCTGCAGACCGCCGACACCAATGGCGTGGCGTGCCCCGTCAACTGGAAGAAGGGCGACAAGGTCATCGTGCCGCCGCCGAAGAGCTACAAGGACGTGGAAGCCCGTGCCGCGCTGCAGAACGTCGAACGGCTCGACTTCTACCTGATCAAGAAGAGCCTCTGATCAAGGCGAGCCAGCGACGGCGGGTCGCTCCTGCGGCAGACAATTGCTGCGCCAGCCGCGCATGCCGTCGCTGACGTTCGCGACCTGCGCGAAACCCGCGGCGCGCAGCACCCCGCAGGCGGCGCTGCTGCGGTAGCCGGTCTCGCAGATGACCGCAATCGGACGCTTGCGATCGAGCGTCGCGAGCGCCTCGGCCTTGCCGAGCTCGGGCCCGAGCTCGGCGTGAATGGCTCCAGGCACGCGGCCGGCGGTGAACTCGCCGGGCCGGCGCACGTCGACGACCTGCCACGTGTGCACCGACTCGAGGTCGACGAACAGCTCCGATGTTTCGATCTGCTTCAGGCTCTGCGGCGCTGCGGGCAGTGCTTGCGTCCAGCCCACCACACGGTCCTTGCCGATGCGCAAGAGCCGCATCCTCGCCTCGGCGGCAGCCTCGGCCGACGCAGCGTGCAACACGAGCTCGCGGTCGGGTGGCAACAAGGCGCCACACCACGATTCGAACGTGCCGCGCAGGCTGAGGCCCAGCGCACCCGGCCAATGCGCGAACCCGTGCCGCGCCTCGGGACGGCAGTCGAGCACGAACGCGCCGCCGGCGACGGCCTTCACCGCCTGCGCCGCGTCGAGCTCCGCCAGCGGCGGCAGCGCGGACAAGAGCGTCGGCCCACGCCGGTTCTGCGCAGCGGCCTCCGCGAAGTAGCGCGGCGCAGGACGCTGGTTCCGGATCAGCTGCGTCGCGAACTCCTCGGGATCACCGACCGACATCGCCCAGTTCGCGAGGCGCTGCTGACCGATCGTCGACGAAGTGTCACAGCTGATCGCGGTGCCACAAGCCGAACCGGCGCCGTGCCCCGGCCAGACCTCGGTCGCGTCGGGCAGCTTCGCGAGGCGGTCGTGCAGGCTGTGCCACAACATCTTCGCCATGTCGCGCGGCGACAGTCCGCGCGCGGCGACGAGATCGGGCCGGCCGACGTCACCGAGGAACAGACAGTCGCCGCTCAACAGCTTGCCGGCCTCCTGCCCGGGCGCGCTGAGCAGGAAGCTCACGCTCTCGGGTGTGTGGCCCGGCGTGTCGATCACGGCGATCTTCGCGTCGCCGAGCCGCAGCTCGTGGCCGTCCTCGAGCCGCGTGCACGGCAGCTCGCCGTCGAACGCCGCCCCCATGCCGATCTGCGCGCCGGTCGCGGCGCGCAGCTCCGCGAGCCCCGCGACGAAGTCGGCGTGCACGTGCGTCGCGAGCGCCCAGCGGATGCGCAGGCCGTGCTGCGCGCAGATCGCCAGATACTCGGCGATGTCGCGGCGCGGGTCGACGACCACGGCCTCGTCGCCGACGCCGATCACATACGAGGCCTGGGCGAGCGGCTCCAGGTAGCAGCGGCGGAACAGCATGCCGGCATCATGCCGGCACTACGGCTGGATGACGACTACCTGGGCGTTCGAGGCGGTCCAACCCTGGGTCCCGCAGGGGTCGAGCACGAGGCTCTGCAGCGCGAACTGGTAGCCCGTCGGCGCCGTGTTGGGGATCGGGAAGCCGAGGCGCATCGCGCCGAGTCCGTTGGCGACCGCCGAGAACGTCACGAGCACCGTCGGGTCGAGCCAGATGTCGACGCCGAGCAGCGGGACCGGACCCGGCAGCACACCGAGCGTGGCACCCCAGAGCGCGATGGCTCCCGCGGGAGTCTGCGTGCACATGACGCCGAACGCGTTGTTGCCGACCTGGGCGGCGCTCGTCGGCGACAGCAGCAGGCTGCCGAGACAACCCGGCGAGCTCGCACCCCAGGGCTGCGGCACGGCCGGTGTCGCGAGCACGAGCGGGTTCGCCGCGAACGTGACCGTACCGAAGCTCGTCGCGTGCAGGGCGGCCCCGCTCGTGTCGAAGGTATGGCCGTTCAGGTTCCAGGTCGCGACGTGGCCCGGCACCGAGTAGAGCTCCTGGTTCATCGTGGCCTGGATCTCGGCCGCGGTGCGAGCGAACGGCCACATGCGCACTTCGTCGATCTGTCCGTTCCACACCTCGATCGGCGTGGCGACGTCCGAGCCCTTGCCGATGCGCAGCACTTCGCTGTTCAGGTCGCGGATCGGCAGGCCGTTGCCGGCGACCGATCCGACCTGCACGCCGTTCACGTAGAGCACCGCGGCCTGGCCGTCCCAGGTTCCCGCGACGTGCGTCCACGTGTTGAGCTGTCCCGGCGCGAACGTCCAGTTCACGTTGAACTGGGCATTGTTCGTCGTGACGACCTTCCAGCGCAGCACGCGCGCGCCGATGTTGTCGGCGTTGATGCGCAGGAAGTAGTCCTCGCTCGCGTTGACGCTGAGCCCCTGCCGCACGATCGTCGGGTAGCGCCAGCCCGTAGGCAGCGTCGCGTCGTCGTAGGTGATCCAGGCTTCCACCGTGATGCCGCTGCGCGGCACGACGAGCGTGCTGTAGGGAATCTCGATGTAGCCGTCGACGGTGGCGGACAGCGCGACGCCCTGGTTCTGGGACGGAGCGAGCAGCGCCAAGCAGGTGAACGCCGACAGTGGTGCAAGAAGACGCTTCATGGAGAGCCTCCGTGGTGCGAGATGTGGAACCGCAGACACTAACGCATCGTGTCGCGCATGCGCAGGGGGTATCCGTTGCACACCCGCCCGGACCATCACCCGATCGCCGTCACCGCGCCCACGGCGTCACCTTCGCGCGGGTTTCTCGAACAGGTTCGGGGAACGACCAGGTCCAGCTCGAGCTTCTCGGTCGTCGTCGTGACCGTCGATCCTCCGATCTTCGATACGGTCTTCTGCGGCAGCAGCACGCCGTCGAACTCCGCGTAGTCGGTGATCTCGGTCACGGTCGGCACAGCACCCAGGCGGCCGCGCATCGTCGTCTTCATGCGGAACGGCAGCAGCGTGCCGGCGTCGATCGAAACGACGATCGGTTCACCCTCGCCCGGGAATGGCGTCTGCCGCAGCACGATCGCGTCGCGCTCCCCGTCGCGCTTCTGTTCGACGATCTCGAGCCGCGCGAACTGCTGGCTCCACGCGTCGACGTCGAGCCGGGCCCCGCGCTGCAGCGTCGCGAACTCTTCGGCGGTCAACTCGCGCACGCCTTCGAACGGGTTGCGCGACCAGCCGTGCATGCCGTCGCACACCTGCAGCATCTCCCCCACGCCGGCCATCGTGCTCTTGTTGTGGATCCGGTCCGGGTACTCGATCGTCGTCACGCTCGGCCCGACCATGCCCATCACGTCCACCCTCGACGTGATCCGCAGCGTTCTGGCCGTGAGCAGCTTCGCGGTGCGCGAAGAGGCGCACATGCGCTCGAACAGCCTCCGCGTCTCGGCGTCCATCTCGCAGGGCTTGCGCGCGGCCGCAGGCGCTTTGGGCGCCGCTGCGGTAGGCGTCGCAGCCGCGGCCAGCACGGGCGCATTCGCGAGCTCGCGCAGCGCCGCCACGATGAACGGATCGCAACCTCCCGCGTAGTCCGAGCGTGTTGCCGCGACGTGCACGTCGGGCACGACGCCGGTGCCTTCGACAGACGTGCCGTCGGGCAGCGTGAAGTCCGCGATCACGGCCTGCACGCGAAAGGAGCAGGCGATCGTCTCGACGACGGACGGCAGCGCGGCGCCCGCGCTCGTCTCGCCGACCACGCGCACGCGGCCGAGCTTCTGCAGTCCAGCCGCGAGGATCTCGGCCGTGCTGCCGGTGCCGCCGTTCACGAGCACGATCACGGGACCGCGATACGGCTCGGCGACCGGGTTCACGAGGAAGCGCATCGGCTCCTTCTGCTGCCGCATGTGCATCGAACCGAGTGACAGCTCTGCCTGCAGGAAATGCCGCGCCACGCCCATCGCGAGCGCGCCGAGGCCACCCGGGTTGTCGCGCAGGTCGAGCACGACGCCGGATGGACCCTGGGCCTCTTCGAGCGCCGCTTCGAAGCGCTCCTGCAGCGGCGTGAAGCACGGCGAGAAGCGCACGAAGAGCACGTTGCCGTCGAGCATGCGCGACTCGAACTCCGCATCGAGCAGACCGAGGTTGCCGAGGTCCATGGACGGCATCCCGGGTGCCTTGCGCATGGCTCGCACCGTGTGCGGTTGCTCGCGCGGCTGCGCGATCTCGAGCTCGACCTCTTCGCCGACGGGCCCGTGCAGCGCGCGCATGACCACGTAGGGCACGAGACCTCGCCAGCTTCGCGGATGCCGCGCGCGCAGCGGCGCGGCCAGCTCGGAGCACGGCGTGCCGCCGACCGACACGATCTCGTCGGCGGCGCGGATGCCGGCGAGGGCGGCCGCACCCTCGAGGTCGACGCCGGTCACGATGACGCGGTCGTCGAGCCAGGCCGTGCGGATGCCGAGCGTGCCGCTGCCGGGCGCCTTCGACTCCTCGAGCGTGCCGTTCTCGCGCTCGGGCGGCAGCACGGCGACGTGCGAGTGGCCGAGCTCGGAAACCATGTCGTTGAGCGCGGCCAGCAGCTCGCTCTCGGTCGCGGCGGCGTCGACGCGCGGCGCATACCTGGTGCGCACGCCGGCCCAGTCGAGCCCGCCCATGGTTTCGTCGAAGTGTCTCTCGCCGATCGTGCGCCAGGCATCGGCGAAGATCGCGCGGCGATCCGCGAGCGAGAGCTTGCTGTCCGACCGCGTCTCGAACGGCAGGGGCGGCGCGCCCGTGCAGGCCGAGAACGGCGCGGCAAACGCGAACAGTGCCGTGACGAGCGTGGCGAAGCGGAGGACCTGTCGCATCGCTCAGTCCTCGACGTAGCTGCCCATCAGGTAGCGCGGCTCGAGGTCCTGCCACGTGCTGGGCACGAACGGCAGCCCGGCGTCGAACAGCCGTTCCGCCGTGATACCGCTGGCGCGATGCAAGCAAGCGCCGGCAGCGCGAAGCTCGGCGCCGACCAGCGTCTCGACCGAGCAAGGCACGACGAACAGGTCGCCGGGCCGGACCGAGGCGAGCACGGCCGGAAGCGGCAGCGCCTGTGGCGGCTGCAGCACCGCGAGTCCGCCGTCCCGTGTCAGCGACAGCACGCCGAGATGGAAGCGACAGCGCCGCGCGTCGAGCAGCGGCAGCAGCCGGGTCGCGGTCGTTGCGACTTCGCGCGCGCTGGCCGCGAGCAGCGTCAAGCTGTCCACGGCGAGCACGTTCACGTCGGAAAAGCGCTGCAGGAACCGCACGAACGTGACCGCGACGCGCAAGCCCGTGTAGGAGCCGGGCCCCAGGTCGACTCGCAGCTCGGCGATCTGCTCGGGCCGCACGCGATGGCGGGCACAGAGGTCGGCGGCGAGTGCTGCGAGGTCCCCACGGCCGTCCGGTTGCGGAGACGCGAACACCTGGCCCGTCGCGAGGCGCAACGCGCACGAGAACGGCGCGTCGCCCGTGACGTTGCTGCCGGACGGCGCCAGGGAGATACCGTTGGTCATGCGCCGAGCTCCGCGGTCACGACGTCGGCCAGCTCGCGGCACAACTTCGCGCACGTGGCCGGATCCGGGGCCTCGATCATGATGCGACACAGCGGCTCGGTGCCCGAGTAGCGCAGCAGGAGCCGGCCGTCGTTGCCGAGTCTGCGTTCGATCTCGGCCTTCTTCGCCGCGATGGCCGGCACCGTCTCGAGCTCCGGCTTGCGCCGCACGGCGACGTTGAGCAGCTGCTGCGGAAAGCGCTCGAAGCCCGCGAAGACCTGCGACACGGCGCCTGCGCCGGCGAGCTCGAGCAGCCGCACGCCGGTGTAGAGCCCGTCGCCGATCAGGTCGTGATCCGCGAACAGGATGTGCCCGGACTGCTCGCCGCCGAGCGCGCAACCGGACTTGCGCATCTCGAGATACACGTTGCGGTCGCCGACCGGCGTCACGTGCAGCTGGACACCGATGCTGCGCAGGAACCGGTGCAGGCCGAGGTTGCTCATGACCGTCGCGGCGATCTGGGCACCGGGCAGTCGCCCCGCCGCGTGCAGCGCGCGCGCGAACGCACTGAGCACGTCGTCGCCATCGCGCACGGCGCCGCGTTCGTCGACGAAGATGCCGCGATCACCGTCGCCGTCGAGACAGATGCCGAGGTTGGCTTCGTGCTCGAGCACGGCCTTCCTGAGCGGTTCGGGGTGCAGCGCACCGACACCGTCGTTGATGTTGAAGCCGTCGGGCTCGCAGGCGATCTCGACGACTTCGGCGCCGAACGCGCGCAGGATGCGCGGCGCAAGCCACGAGCCGCCGCCGTTCGCGGCATCGACGCAGACCTTGCGCCCCGTGAGGTCGAGCCGAGGGAACTGCTGCGCGAAGCGTTCTTCGTAACGCAGCAGCAGGTCGCTCTTGTCCTTGATGCGCGGCGACCGCGGCTCCGCGGGCCGCACCTCGACGGCGAGACGCGCGATCTCCTGCTCGTCCTCGGCCGACAGCTTGGCGCCGTCGGTCGCGAAGATCTTGATGCCGTTGTCGTGCGACGGATTGTGCGATGCGCTGATCATCACGCCCGCGTCGACTCCCTGCGTCTTCGTGAGCATCGCGAGCGCCGGAGTCGTGCAGAGGCCGACGTCGCTGACGCTGACTTCCGCGGCGCCGAGGCCCTGCCCCAGCGCCTCGAGGATCCAAGGCGCCGACTCGCGCCCGTCGTTGCCGATCAGCACGCGCTTCTGCGCGGTTCCACTGTGCTGCAGCAGGATCCCCAGGGCCGCGCCGACACGGCGCAGGGTCTCGGGATCCATCGGCGCATGCCCTGCCTGACCGCGCAGGCCATCGGTGCCGAACTGCGGCAGTTCGATCTTGCTCATTGGCCGCGGTGCAGTTTGACCACCACCGACTCGTCGAGCATGCACTCGGTGCGATCCACCGAGGCCTGCAGCGAGCCGAGCAGCAGGACGCGCGCCTGGAGATCGATCTCGAGGCCGTAGGACGCGCCCGACTCGGGCCGCGGGATGTACACGTAGAGACGCAGGTTGGCCTGGACCCAATCCTGCAGCGCCTTCTTGTCGGGATCCTCCTTGAGCAGCACGAGCTTCGAACGCAGTTCGCCTCCGGCGCGGATCCGAACGATGCGCGAACGCGCCTCGGGCTGATACTGGTCCCGCAGCTGGGGATCCAGCGCCAGGTCGTCGACCTTGATCGGCAGCTCGAGCTCGAACACCGCGGTCTGGGGCAGCACCTCCATGGTCAGCACCGGTGGATCCTGGAAGCGCAAGCCCAGCTCGGCGCCGCCGATGATCTCGAGCCCCGTGGTGACCTGCCGTTCGCTGCCAACGCTCTTGATGATCGCGCGCACCTGCTTGCCGCCGCGCTGCCGGAACTTCTCGATCGCGCTCGCGCGGCCGAGAATCATGGCGGTTTCGGGTTGGAACGAAGCGGTGTCGCGACGCAGCCGGCCCAGAACGGGCGGATCGGCCTGCACATCGACCATCTCGAGCGAGAGCGACAGCGGATGCTTGTCGATCTTCGACACCTCGACGCGGATGCGCGCCGGGATCAGCTCGACCTGCAGATCGTCCATCAGGCGATCGAGACCGATGTCGGCTGCCGTGAACTCGAAGCTCGTGCGCGTGTCCCAGTCCTCGAGCGTGAGGAACCGCGTGATCTCGAGGTCGAGCGGCTTGACGAACTGGTCGAGCCGGCGGCGCGGGCCGCTCAGCACGACGTCGACCTTGTCGATCGGACGATCCGCGTCCATGAAGCGATTCAGGACCACGAGGTCGGTCGGCAGCACGACGGCCAGCCGATCCCCGCCCTCGGCCCTGACGCGTTGCGCCCCGACCGCCACGAGCGAGAATTGGCGCTTCGGCAGGCTGTTCGTGATCTGGGCGTTGATGAAGAACCAGAGGCCCGAAGCGAGCACCAGTGCGGCGAGCTTGGTGTAGGGATCGGCCACGATCGCGCCGAAGAAGCCGCGCTGCCTTCGCTTCTCGCTCCTCATGAAGCCTGCTTCCGCCCGAGCACGCCTTCGAGCTGCTGTTCGAGCTGTTCCAGCGTCAGATCGAAGTTGAGAGCGCCGCCCTTCGCAACCGAGATCTTGCCCGTCTCCTCGCTGACGACGAGCACGAACGCGTCGGTCTCCTCGGACAGGCCCAGCGCAGCGCGATGCCGCGTGCCGAGCCGCTTGTCCACGTCGGGATTCTGGCTCAGCGGGAACAGGCACGATGCCGCGACGATGCGGTCGTCGCGCACGACCACGCCGCCGTCGTGCAGCGCGCTCTTCGGGAAGAAAATCGACTCGATCAGGTAGGAATTGAGCTCGGCATCGATCGTGATGCCGTTCGCGGTCAGCTCCGACAACGACGCTTCGCGTTCGATCGCGATCAGGGCGCCGATGTGTTCCTTGCTCATGCGCGCGACGGCCCGCAACAGACGCGGCACGATCTTCGTATCGGGCCGGAAGAAGCGTCCGAAGATCGGCGCTTCCCCGAGGTGCACGATCGCGCGCCGGATCTCGGGGTGGAAGACGATGACCATCCCGAGCACGGTGTATGGGGCGGTCGCGGTGACGAGCCAGGAGAGGCGATCGAGCTTGAACATGTCGATCAGGATCACGAACGCCGAGAGGAAGACCGCGAGCAGCAGCGCGAGGCCGCGGATGATGCCCGAGCCGCGCGTCTCGAGCAGGAACCGCAGCACGATGTAGATGATGGTCGCGAAGACCATCACCTCGATCACGATCTTGACCGCGTCCCATACCCCATCGATCGTCATGTCGCCCACACCGGGGACCACGACCATGGTTCGTGCGGCTTCTCGCGCGGCGATCATCGTTGGACGGTTTTCGCTCGGACTCAGGCGCCTGACAGACCCACGTCGGGCTTCTTCTCGGCGGCAGCCGCATCGGTCACGGGACGGGCATTCGCTTCGGGTCGCTTCTGCCGATCGACGACCTGCTGCTGCCGGAACTGCGATTGCCGGTACTCTTCGAGGCTGTCGCCGCGCATCACGGCGGCGATCTCGTCGCCCGACAGCGTCTCGTGCTTCAGCAACGCCGCGGCGACGAGGTCCAGCGCGGCCCGCTGATTCTGCAGCAGCACCGTCGCGGCGCGATACTGCTCGTCGAGGATGCGCTTGATCTCCTCGTCGAGCAATTCACGCGTGCGCTCCGAGACGTTGGTGCCGAGGCGGAACTCGTGGCCGAGGAACAGATTCTCGTCGTCCGCCGTGTATTTGATCGGGCCGACCTTGGGGCTCATGCCGAGCTCGCAGACCATCACGCGCGCAAGATTGGTGGCTTGCTCGATGTCGTTCTGCGCACCGGCCGACACGTCGCTGAACACGAGCTCCTCGGCGATGCGACCGCCGAAGCAGACGGCGATGCGGCCCAGCAGTTTCTGGCGCCAGTGGTTGTAGTCGTCCTTCTCGGGCAGCGACAACGTGGCGCCGAGCGCCCGGCCGCGCGAGATGATCGTGACCTTGTGCACGGGGTCCTGATCAGGAGTGAGGATCGAGACGATCGCGTGACCGGCCTCGTGGTAGGCCGTGACCTTCTTGTCCTCTTCTTCGACCGCGCGGCTGCGCTTCTCGCGCCCCCAGCGCACGCGGTCGCGGGCCTCTTCGAGGTCCGACATGTCGACCGCATCCTTGTTCTTCATCGCGGCGAGGATGGCCGCCTCGTTGATGACGGCGGCGAGCTCGGCGCCCGAGAACCCGACCGTGGCCTTCGCGATGATCTGCAGGTCGACGTAGCCGCCGATCTTCACCTTGCGCGCGTGCACCTTGAGGATCGCCTCGCGCCCCTTCGCGTCCGGCCGGTCGATGACGACCTGCCGGTCGAAGCGGCCGGGCCGCAGCAGCGCCGGATCGAGCACGTCGGGCCGGTTCGTGGCGCCGACGAGGATGATGCCCTTGTCGCTGTCGAAGCCGTCCATCTCGACGAGGATCGCGTTCAGCGTCTGCTCGCGTTCGTCGTGGCCGCCGCCCATGCCGGTGCCGCGCTTGCGGCCCACGGCGTCGATCTCGTCGAGGAAGATGATGCAGGGGCTCGCTTCGCGCGCCTGCTTGAACAGGTCGCGCACGCGGCTCGCGCCGACGCCGACGAACATCTCGACGAAGTCCGAGCCGGAGATCGAGAAGAACGGCACCTCGGCCTCGCCGGCGATCGCCTTCGCGAGCAGCGTCTTGCCGGTGCCCGGCGAGCCGACCAGCAAGACACCGCGCGGGATCGAGCCGCCGAGCCGCGCGAACTTGGCCGGGTTCTTCAAGAACTCGATGATCTCGCGCACCTCGGCCTTCGCCTCCTCCATGCCCGCGACGTCGTCGAACGTGATGTTCGTGCGGTTCTCCTTCGTGTAGAGCGAAGCCCTGCTGCGGCCGAAGCTCAACACGCCGCCGGTGCCGCCCGGCGAGCGCATCTGGCGCAGGATGAAGAACCACACGATCGCGAGCACGAGCAGCCACGGCCCCACGGTGCCGAGGATGTAGATCAGCGCCGTGTTCGGCTCCGAGATGCGGAAGTCGCTCGGATCGAGCGAGAGGTGGAACGAGCGCAACGGAACGTTCTTCTTCTCGAGCGCTTGCACGACGCTCTGCAGCGACGGTTCGAGGCTGCTGGTCGGGGCTTCGATTCGCACATACTGCACGCTCGAGTCGCGCTGCAGCAGCGCAGTCATGTAGGTGCCCGCGGTGCGGCCATCCTCCTGGCGCTTCTGCGTGCTCGCGGTCTCGGGCCGGCCGTTCACTTCATTCACGAAGAACGCGCGTTCGACGAGGATCTTGTCCTGTTCGAGGTCCGCCAGGAAGCGGCCCGTGGCGCCCGCGCCTGCATAGGCGCTCGTGTCGAGGCGCTGGGCGGACAGCGTGCTGAAGAGCTCCATCGCGTTCGGGTTCTCGCGCAGCCACGGGCGCATGACCGCCTCCATCTGGGAGGTGCCGTTGGTGCGTCGGATGTCTGCCGTGACCACGTCCTCCGACCACGACATCTTCTCGATGCGGCAGTTCAGCAGATGGCTCAAGAAGGCGTGCACCGAGCTCTGGTGCTCGCGGCCCGCGCTCTGCACGACCAGGAACAGCGCCATCAGCAGCGCGAGGATCAGGATCACCCCGCCCATGCCGCGTGGCTTCCGGCCGCGCTGTTCACCCTCGACGGGTTCCTTGGGTTCTTTGCTCGTCATCAGTTCCTTTGTCGCCGCAGTACGACAGCCGGATGAGTCCACCATCGGCGCATCGCCGGGGGTGCCCGTAGTCCGCCTGCCAGCGCGCGTTCAGCCGGGGGCCGAAGGTCGCGCGAGAGCACCGAGGATAGATCAGTCGCGCCCGGGATGGAAGGAGTCGGGACGGGAGCGCAGTGAGCGCGTCCCCTACTTCCCCGCGGGCTCGAGCTTCGCGCGATGTTCCTTCAGCGCCGCGACGACGAACTCCGACATGCCGGACACCCCCTGGTCGAGCATCGCGAAGATCTCCCTGCGCATGCGCGGCTCCCAGAACCGCTTCAGGTGTCCCGCGATGCCCTCGAGTGCTGTCTTGCGTTCGGGCTCCGCGGCGAAGAACGAGGCGATCTCGTTCGCCATCTTCACGAGCTTCTTGCCGTCCATCAGCGGACGTCACCCTTCAGTGCCCCCTTCTCCAGGGCACCCTTTGGCAACAGCGACTCCTGCTGATCCTGGACCGAATCGAACTGCTGCTGCCACTCGGAACGCCGCGCGCGCGCCGTCACCTGCACGGCCGTGACCTTGTATTCGGGGCAGTTCGTCGCCCAGTCGGAGTTCTCGGTCGTGACGACGTTGGCGCCCGACTCGGGGTGATGGAACGTCGTGTAGACCACGCCGGGCTGCATGCGCTCCGTGATGACGGCGCGCAGCGTCGTCTCCCCCTTGCGGCTCTGCAGCGAGACGAGCTCACCGTCCTCGATGCCACGCTGCTCGGCGTCGTGCGGATGGATCTCGAGCACGTCGGCGGCATGCCACACCGAGCTCTGCGTCCTCCGCGTCTGCGCGCCGACGTTGTATTGGCTCAGGATGCGGCCCGTCGTGAGGATCAGCGGGAACTTGCGCGTCGTGCGTTCATCGGTCGGCACGTAGTCGGTGATCATGAAGCGGCCCTTGCCGCGCACGAACTCCTGCTCGTGCATGACCGGCGTGCCCTCGGGCGCCTTGTCGTTGCAGGGCCATTGGATGCTGCCGAGCCGGTCGATCTTCTCGTAGGTCACGCCTTGGAACGTCGGCGTCAGGGCCGCGATCTCGGCCATGATCTCGCTCGGGTGGCTGTAGTTCATCGGGAAGCCGAGTGCTCTGCTCAGCATCATCGTCGCTTCCCAGTCGGCGAGGCCCGCGAGCGGCGGCATGACCTTGCGCACGCGGCTGATGCGGCGCTCGGCGTTCGTGAAGGTGCCGTCCTTCTCGAGGAACGAGGACCCGGGCAGGAACACGTGCGCGTACTTGGCGGTCTCGTTGAAGAAGATGTCGTGCACGATCAGGCACTCGAGCGAGGCCAGCGCCTTCAACACGTGCTTCGTGTCGGGATCCGACTGCGCGATGTCCTCGCCCTGCACGTAGAGCGCCTTGAACGAGCCGTCGATCGCGGCGTCGAACATGTTCGGGATGCGCAGGCCGGGCTCTTGCTGGATCGGCACGCCCCAGAACGCGCCGAACAGCTCGCGCACCTTGGGGTCGGAGACGTGGCGGTAGCCCGGCAGCTCGTGCGGGAACGAGCCCATGTCGCACGAACCCTGCACGTTGTTCTGACCACGCAGCGGGTTCACGCCGACGCCGGGCCGACCCAGGTTGCCCGTCAGCATCGCGAGGTTCGCGATCGCCATGACGGTCGTGCTGCCCTGGCTGTGCTCGGTCACGCCGAGCCCGTAGTAGATCGCGCCGTTCCTGGCCGTCGCGTAGAGACGCGCCGCGCCGCGCAGGTCGGCCGCCGGCACGCCGGTGACCTTCGCCATCGCTTCGGGCGAGTTCTTCGGCAGGCTGATGAACGCCTTCCACTTCTCGTACTCGGCGACGTCGCAGCGCGCGCGCACGTAGTCCTCTTTCGCGAGGCCTTCCGTGACGATGACGTGCGCGAGCGCATTCAGGACCGCGACGTTCGTGCCCGGTTGCAGCGCGAGGTGGTATTGGGCCGCGACGTGCGGCATGCGCACGAGGTCGATGCGGCGTGGATCGACGACGATCAGCGACGCGCCCTCGCGCAGGCGCCGCTTCATGCGCGAAGCGAACACGGGATGCGCGTCGGTCGGGTTGGCGCCGATCACGATCACGCAGTCGGCGTGGTCGACGCTGTCGAAGTCCTGCGTGCCCGCGGACTCGCCGAGCGTGGTCTTGAGGCCGTAGCCGGTCGGCGAGTGGCAGACGCGAGCGCAGGTGTCGACGTTGTTGTTGCCGAACGCGGCGCGCACGAGCTTCTGCACGAGGTAGGTCTCCTCGTTGGTGCAGCGCGAGCTCGTGATGCCGCCGGCCGACCCCACGCCGTGCTTCTTCTGGATGCGTTTGATCTCGCTCGCCGCGTGGTCGATCGCCTCGTCCCACGTGACTTCGCGCCACGGGTCCGTGATCGAAGCGCGGATCATCGGCTTCTTGACGCGGTCGGGATGCGTCGCGTAGCCCCACGAGAAGCGGCCCTTCACGCACGAGTGGCCGTGGTTCGCCTTGCCGTCCTTGTGCGGCAGCATGCGCACGACTTCGTTGCCCTTCATCTCGGCGCGGAACGCACAGCCGACGCCGCAGTAGGCGCACGTCGTCACGACCGAGTGGTCGGGCTGGCCCGCATCGGCGATCGACTTCTCCATCAGCGTCGCGGTCGGACAGGCCTGCACGCAGGCGCCGCACGACACGCACTCGGACTCGAGGAAGTTCGTCGGCCCCGCGGCGATCTTCGACTCGAAGCCGCGCCCGGTCACCGTCAGCGCGAACGTGCCCTGGATCTCCTCGCAGGCGCGCACGCAGCGCGAGCAGACGATGCACTTGGTCGAGTCGAACGTGAAATACGGGTTGCTGGTGTCCTTCTCGGCCACGAGGTGGTTCTCACCCTCGTAGCCATAGCGCACCTCGCGCAGGCCGACGACGCCGGCCATGTCCTGCAGCTCGCAGTTGCCGTTCGCGGGGCACGTCAAGCAGTCGAGCGGGTGGTCGCTGATGTAGAGCTCCATCGTGCGGCGGCGCAGGTCGGCGAGCCGCTTGCTCTGCGTCTTCACCTTCATGCCGGTTTCGCACGGAGTCGTGCACGAAGCCGGGTAACCGCGGCGGCCTTCGACTTCGACGAGGCAGAGGCGGCAGCTGCCGAACGCTTCGAGGCTGTCGGTCGCGCAGAGCTTCGGCACCTTGACGCCGGCGCTGATCGCGGCGCGCATGACCGACGTACCGGCCGGGACCGTGACCGGCACGCCATCGATCTGCAGCGACACGGTCGTCGCCGAAGTGCGGGCCGGCGTCCCGGCATCGAGTAGCTTGTTGGAGTCCATAGGGGCTCAGCGCGCGCGCGCGAAGTCCTCGGGGAAGTGTTGCAGCGCGCTGAGCACGGGCGACGGGATCAAGCCGCCCATGGCGCAGAGCGATGCGTGCGTCATCGTATCGCAGAGTTCGCGCAACAGGGTCAAGTTCATTTCGCGCTGCTTGCCCTGCACGATGCGGTCGATGACTTCGACCCCCCGCGTGCTGCCGATGCGGCAGGGGGTGCACTTGCCGCACGATTCGATCGCGCAGAACTCCATCGCGAAGCGCGCCATCCTGGCCATGTCGACGGTGTCGTCGAAGACGACGAGGCCACCGTGCCCGATCATGCCGCCAGCTTGCGCGAACGCCTCGTAATCGAGCACCGTATCGAACTTGGACGGCGGCAGATAGGCGCCGAGCGGGCCGCCGACCTGCACCGCGCGGATCGGGCGCCCCGACGCCGTGCCGCCGCCGAAGTCGTAGAGCAGCTCGCGCAGCTTGATGCCGAACGGCACCTCGACGAGGCCGCCGTGCTTGATGTTGCCCGCGAGCTGGAACGGCAGCGTGCCGAGGCTCTTGCCGACGCCGAAGCTCGCGTAGAAGGCGCCGCCCTGCTGCACGATCAGCGGCACGGCCGCGAGCGTCATCACGTTGTTGACGGCCGTCGGCTTGCCCCAGAGACCGCTGATGGCCGGCAGCGGGGGCTTCGGACGGATCTCGCCGCGCTTGCCCTCGAGGCTCTCGAGCATCGCGGTCTCTTCGCCGCAGATGTAGGCGCCCGCCCCGATGCGCAGGTGCACGTCGAACTTCCTACCGCTGCCGAGCAGGTTGTCGCCGAGCCAGCCCGCGGCGCGCGCGCGCTGGATCGCGGTCGTGAGCACGACGCGCGCCGTGGGATACTCCGAGCGCAGGTAGATCCAGCCCTCGGTCGCCCCCACCGCGAGGCCCGCGATCGCCATGCCCTCGAGCAGCATGTACGGGTCGCCTTCGATGACCATGCGATCGCTGAAGGTGCCCGAGTCGCCTTCGTCGGCGTTGCACGCGATGTATTTCTGGTCGGCCGGCGCCTGCAGCACCGTGCGCCATTTGATGCCGGCCGGGAATCCCGCGCCACCGCGCCCGCGCAGACCCGACGCCACGACCTGTGCTGTGATGTCGGCCGGCGCCATCGAGAGCGCCTTTTGCAGACCCGCGAGACCGCCGTGCTCGGTGTAGTCCTGCGTGCTGACGGGATCGGTCACGCCGACGCGCGCGAACGTCAGACGAGTCTGCCGCTTCAAGTACGGGATCTCTGCGGCCGAACCGACTCGCAGCGCGTGCGCGCCACCGCGCAGGAAGTCTGCGGCGAACAGGCCGGGCACGTCCGCGGTCGCGACGGGACCGTAGGCGATGCGGCCCGATCCGGTCTCGACTTCGACGAGCGGCTCGAGCCAGAACATGCCGCGCGAACCGTTGCGAACGAGCCGGATCGAGAGCTTCTTCTCGCTGGCCTGCCGCACGATCGCTTCGGCGGTGTGATCGGCTCCCACCGACAGCGCGGCACTGTCGCGCGGCACGTAGACGGTCACCGTCATGGGCGCACCGTCTTGCCGTTCTTGCCGAGACCGGCGATCAGCTCGTCGAGCCGCTGTTCGGTGACGCGTCCCGCGAGCTGCCCGTCGAGCAGCAGCGCCGGCGACAGAGCACAGTTGCCGAGGCAGTAGACGGGCTCGACCGTGAGCCGGCCGTCGGGCGAGGTCTCCTTCATGCCGAGGCCGTAGTGCTCGCGCAGCCTGCGCTCGAGACGCTCGCAGCCCATCGCCTGGCACGCCTCGGCGCGGCAGAGCTTCAGCACGTGGTCCCCGGGCGGCGTGGTGCGGAAGTCGTGGTAGAACGTGATCACGCCGTGGACTTCGGCCTGCGTGATGTTCAGTGCCTGCGCGATGCGCGCGATCGCGGCCGGCGGCACGAAGCCGAGTCGTTCGGAGATCGCGTGCAGGATCGGAATCAGCGCGCCGCGCAGAGCCTTGAGCTCCGCGATCGCGGCGTCGACGGCCTCGAGCACGGCTTCGGAGCCGGGGGGAACACGGGATGGCATGCGCCCGGTTTTGTATCAGAAACCCGGGGAGCACCGCACGACATGCAGGGTCGCCCTCGTGCGTACGATCCGATTTCGCGTCATGCTGGCGGCATGGATGCCCGCGGATTGCGCCAGGCCCGCCGCCAGGAGATCGCGCGCCGCGCTTTGCAACGCACGGCGGCCGGTCGCAACACCGCGACGCTGGCCCGGTGGCGCCGGTGCCGGCGCCGCGTCGGCAACTGGCTGCTCGCACTGCTCGCGCCGGCGCTGCTACGGCTGCTCGCCACGACGTGGCGCGTGCAGCGCCGCGGCGACGCGGGGTGGCAGTTGCTCACGAGCGACCGGCCGTGGCTCGTCGCGATGTGGCATGGCCGCATGCTCACGGGGTTGCCGATGCGGATGCACCGCGGCCGCAGCATCGGCGTGCTCGTGTCGCCGAGCGACGACGGCAACCTCGCAACTCGCGCGCTGCGCCTGTTCGGCTACGTCCCGATCCGCGGCTCGCTGAGCCGCGGCGGCGCGCGCGCGCTGCGCGAGATGACGGACACGCTGCGAGAAGGCCGGCAGCTCGTCGTCACGCCGGACGGACCGCGGGGTCCACGCCACTCGATGAACGTCGGGCTGCACTGGCTCGCGCGCAACACCGGCGCGCCGATCCTGCCTGTCGGCTTCGCGTGCGACCGCGCGTGGCGACTGCGCAGCTGGGACCGCTTCACGATCCCGAAGCCGTTCGCGCGCATCGTCGTGCACTACGGTGATCCACAGCCGATCGCTGCGGCCACCAGCGACACCGAGCTCGAGACGCTCGCGGCGAAGCTGCGCACGCGGCTCATCGCGCTCGAACGCGAGGCATTCGCGGCACTCGGCACCGCTCCCGATTTCGAAGACGACGGCGAGCTGACGAGCCCGCAACCACGCGCGAAAGAGAACGACCTGGGTTCCCTTGACCAAGGGGACCCAGGTCGCAGCAGTACCGTCGAACCGTGATGGTTGGCTCCGCGCGGAGCCGACGGGCGAGGCAGGACTACAGATCCTGCGGCCTGACCGTCTTGCGGCCGTTCGCCTCGGCGCGCCTTTCGGCGCCGGCGATCATGCCGCGGACAGCGCTGTCGAGCGCGCCGTAGAAGTCGGACGAGACGTTCGACTTCTTGCACGCAGCCTTCGTGCGGGACTTCGAGATGATGAGGTCGCCGGTCGCGGCCTTCTTTGCGTTCTTCTTGGCAGCCATGATTTCTCTGTTCTCGGTGAACTCGTCCGCCGGACTGCAGCGAAGTGCCACGACGCCCGCGAACTCGCGCGAAGTGTGGCGCCGACGGTTCCGCTGTCAATGAGAAACTCGCGACGAAACTGGCCCCAGGAGGCCGTTCTCGGCGTTTCCCGCGGGCTGGTGCAACGCGCTGGCCGTCGGTGTGGCGCGCCGGTGATGCTTCGGGTGTCGAACGGGTACAGCGTGCAGAGTGCAGAACAGGCGTGCGCCTCTCGTTCGGCAGTGGTTCGATGCGGCTCGCCAGCTAGAGTGAGGCTGCTCCCCATTCCATGAGCTGGCGCCGTATCCTGCTGTTCTCGCTCATCTTCGTCGTTGCGCTCGGCGCATCGACCTGGGGCTATTTGCAGCATTCCGACGCGGCCACGCGCATGCTGCGCAACGAGCTGCAACGGCTGCTCGCGGCGCCGTCCAGGCTCGACACGACGAGCATCGATCTCGCTGCAGGCCGGCTGTCGGCAAACGGCTTGCGCATCGACGATCCGACGCGGCCCGGCAAGGCTCTGGTCGCCGTCGAGAACCTGCAGGTCGACGTCGCGGGCAATGCGCTGGGTCCGCTGCTGGCCGTGCGCGCCGTGCGCGCCGAGGGCCTCGAGATCGACCTCGGGCCCGATCTGCCGACGCTCGAGATGCTGCTCACGGAAGCCGCGAGGAAACCCGGTGATTCGGCGGCGCCCGCGGAGCTTCCTCGGGTCGAGGTGCACCGCGGCCGCGTGCGCTTCACGCTGCGACCCGGTGTGCCGGCGATCGAGCTGCTCGACCTCGAGCTCGTGGCGACGCCGATCGAAGGGGCGCCGACCCGCGCCGAAGTGCTCGGCACGGCGACGCTGGCAGATCTCGGGACCACCGTGGACGTGAATGGCACCATCGACCTGCCCACGCGAGCCGTGCGCCTGATGCTGCGCATCGGCGACATCGACTACGACAGGGCCCAGCTGAACCGCGTCCGCCAACTGACCGGCTTCGAACCCGCGACGTTCGACGCGGCGGCACATCTGCGCGAACTGACGGTGTTGCTCTCGCTGCCACCGCGATCGGAAACCGACGGCGAGGCCGACGCCGGCAAACCCTCGGTGGACATCGCGTGCGAGCTCGACCACGTTCGCGTGGCGGTGCCCGACCTGCCGGGCCTCGTGTTGGACGCCGCCATCACGGGCCACTTCACGACGAGAGCGGGCGGCTCCGCGCGCGCCCACTTCCACCAGGAGACCGCGACCGGCAAGCTCGAGATCCAAGCGGAAGCGCGACAGCTGTTCGGGACGCCGCACTTCGAAGTCCGCGGCAAGGGCAGCGACATCGTGCTCGACGACGACGTGCGCGCGGCCTTGCGCACGTTCTCCGTCGGTCGCGACGTGCTCGCCGCGCTTCGGCCGACGGCCGGCCACGCGGATCTCGACCTGTTCCTCTCCGATCCGCAGGTCTCGGGGGGCATCGCCGAGCTGGACCTCGTGCTGCGCGACGTCGAGATGTCCTACCACGGCTTCGGCACGTCCGAGAACCGGGTCGCGTTCCCGCTGCCGCTCGTCGCCGCACAAGGTCGCGTGCGCTTGCGCGACAACGTCGTGTTGCTCGAGGACGTGCACGCCTCGATCGACCCGGAGGCCGGCGGCGGCAGCGTGAAGATGAACGGCCGCGTCGAGACCGAGGAATCGGCGGGCAACGACACGACGCTGGACATCGAGGCCGAAGAAGTCTTCTTCAGCAGCCATCTGCGCGAAGCGCTGCGCGTACTGCTCCACGACGACGGCGCCCTCTACGACAAGCTCTCCCCGACGGGCCTCACCGAGGTCGCCGTGCGCGTGCGGCCCCGGCGGCAGCTGTCGGGTGGCTGGTCGGTCGAGGTGCGGCCGATGGGTGCTCAGATGTCGTGGACCGGCTTTCCGTATCGCCTCGAAAACCTGCGCGGTCGCGTCGTCGCACGCGCCGAGGGCGTGCGCTTCGATCTCACGGGCGCGCACCGATCGGGCACGCTGACGATGCAGGGACGCATTCCGCTCGACCCCGCCGCGGCGGACGGCGGCGGGTTCGAGGCGATGTTCAGCCTGCAACAGGTCACCATCGACGACGACCTTAGGCGCGCGGTCGCCGTGTTGGCGCCCGACATCGATGCGCCGTGGCAGGCAGCTGCACCGCAGGGCCGTTTCGACGGCAAGGTCAAGGTGTGGCGGCCGGCGCCGACCGATCCGCTCTACCACGACGCGCTGCTCGAGCTCGGCGGCGTCGACCTCGGCCTGCCGATGGCGCCATGGCGCGCCGTCGGCCTGCGTGGCCAGTTGTTGGTGCAGGGCGCGGACAGCGCCGCCCGCGTCGACTTCGACGCGTTGCGCGGCACGCTCACGAACGGCGCCACGCGCCAGGCCCAACTCGCGATGCTCGGTTCCTTCGCGACGGGCAGCGAGAAGCGCAGCGAGCTGACGTTCGTCGTGCGCGATCTCGAGCTCGACGAGACTCTCGGCAGGAGCCTCGAGCGGTATGGAGCGCTCGACGTCGGCACCTGGGATTCGCTGCGGCCCTCGGGCAAAGTCGACCTCGTCTGCGTCCACGAGCAGAAGCAGGACGCGCCGGCGCAGGTCCGCATCGTGGTCCAGCTCGTCGACGTCGCCTCGCAGGCCGCGATCCTGCCGCGCCCCGCCGAACACATGACCGGCGAGCTGACGATCAAGAACGGCGAGCTGCGGTTCGACGACGTGCGCGCCAACCTCGGCAACACGCTCGTGCAATGCAGCGACGGCAGCGTGCGCGCGCGCCCCGATGGCCGCACGGAGCTCCGCTTCAAGGCGCAGGCGAAGGGCTTCCCGGTCGACGACGGCATGGCCAACCTGTTCTTCGGGCCGCTGCGACAGGCCGTGCTCGACCGCAAGCTCACAGGACGCGCGGACGTCGATCAGTTGGCGCTGCAGTTCGCGATTCCGGGCACAACGATCCCAGGCACTGGGATCACGCTGCCGCTCGAGACGAAGCTCAGCGGGCAACTGCGCCTCTACGACGTCGAGCTGTCGCTGGGCCCGGCCGACTCGGACGTGCGCGTCCAGGGCATCAGCGGCTTGCTCTCGCTGGATCCGAGCACGATCTCCGACGCCGGAGGCGGGATCGTGGGCCGAATGCAGGCCGGCTCGCTGACGATCTTCGGGCAACCGTTCGAGAACATCGAAGCGAACTTCACGGCCGATGCCGACCGGCTCGAGCTCGGCCGGCTGACCTCGAGGTTCCACGGCGGGACCGTGACGGCGGCCAAACTCGACCAGCCCGCGCTGCGCTACGAGATCCCGGGCAAGCGCTTTCCCGAGGGCCGACTGTCGGGCGACCTCGCGTTCGAGCGCGTGGACGTCTATCAGTTCCTCGACACCTCGGGCTGGACGAACCCGCCGTATTCGGGTCTGGCCAGCGGCAGCTTCTCGCTGACGCGACTCGACGGCTCGCACCTCGTCGCGGCGGAAGGCACCGGCAACCTCAAGATCGAACAAGGCGATCTCGGCGTCGTGCCGCTGTTCACCGCGATCTACGCCCAACTGCCGGCGCCCGATCGGCCGCGCTTCCACTACCTCGAGTCCACGTTCCGCCTCGCCGACCACCGCGTCACGTTCGATTCGCTCGACATTCGTTCGAGGATGCTCGGCGCGAACGGCATCGGCACGCTCGATCTCGACGGTTATGTCGACATCAAGTTGCAGCTCAACAACCTGCTCGGCACGTCGGCCGACCCGTTCCTGATGCCTCTGATCGAAGAGCTGACGAAGAACATCGTGCGCTTCCACCTGTTCGGTTACCTGCGCGACCTCAGGACCGAGAAACGGTGGATCGTCGAGTCGTCGCCGAGGCGACGCCAGGTCAGCCCGTTCCCGCCCCCGTCGCCGCGCCTGCCGCTGCCTGATTACTGAACATCCTGGATGCTGAAAACCGGCTGATCGCACACTGTCCATGTCCTCGTTGCACGCTGTCATCATGGCCGGAGGGTCCGGCACGCGATTCTGGCCCGCGAGCCGCGCGGCCCGCCCGAAGCAGTTCCTGCCGCTCGCGCGCGGCAAGGTGCTGATCGCGGCGACCGTCGACCGGCTCGCAGGTCTGTGCGAGCCCGACCACGTCTGGATCGCGACCAACGCCGTGCAGGCACGCGCGCTCGCGAAGATCCTGCCGGACTTCCCGCGCGATCACGTGATCGTCGAACCCGAGCCGCGCGACACCGCGCCGTGCATAGCACTCGCGACGGCGACGATCGCCGCGAGCGACCCGCGAGCGACGATGGTCTTCATGCCTGCCGACCACGTGATCGAGCCCGTGCCGGCGTTCCATCGCATGGTCCGCCGCGCCGTCGAGATCGCGAGCGACGGCGAAACGCTGGTCACGTTCGGCATCAAGCCGACGTTCCCGGCGACCGGCTACGGCTACATCGAGTGTGGTCCCGCCCACGACGGCGGCGAGCCGCGCGCCTTCTCGGCGCTGCGCTTTCGCGAGAAACCCGACCGGGCCGCGGCGCAGCAGTTCCTCGACCGCGGCGGCTTCCTGTGGAACAGCGGCATCTTCGTGTGGACGGCCTCTGCGATCCGACGCGCGATGTCGCGCGGCAACGAGAGTCTGCTCACCGCGTACGAAGGCATGCTGGCAGCGATCAGCAAGCGCCAGCGCGCGCAGACGGCACGCGCCTTCGAGCAAGCGCCGAAGATCTCGATCGACTACGCGGTCATGGAGAAGGCCGACAAGATCGCGGTCGTCGAGGCCGCCCTGACGTGGGAAGACGTCGGCAGCTTCGCGGCGATCGAGGCGGTCGGCGCGGGCGACGACTCGAAGAACTTCGCGTTGCTGACGGCGGGCGCATCGCAGCTCCTGCTGCAGAGCCAGCGCAACATCGTCTACGCCGAGGGCAAGCGAACGGTGTCGTTGTTCGGCGTCGAGGATCTGATCGTGGTCGCGGTCGACGACGCCGTGCTCGTGTGCCCCAAACACCGCGCCGCCGATCTCAAGGTGCTCGTCGAGCACATGCGGGCCCAGGGCCGCACCGATCTGCTGTGAACGCACGCCGCATCCTCGCGGTCGACTTCGGCGAGAGGCGGACCGGCCTCGCCGCCACGGACTGGAGTGGCACCATCGCCGTGCCGCTGCCGCGCATCGAAGCCAGCGACGAAGCCGCCGTGATCGCCGCGATCGTCGCGGTCGTGCGCGAGCGGGAGACCGAGCTGGTCGTGCTCGGCATGCCGCTCGCGATCGACGGCGGCCTGGGCCAACGAGCGCAACGCACTGCCCAGTTCCGCGACCGCCTGCAGCAAGCGCTGCCGTGCCCGCTCGCGACGCAGGACGAGAGCCACTCGACCGACGAAGCCCATGAGCTGCTCAAGGCAGGAGGCCTCAAGGCCAAGCGGCGCAAGGAGCTCGCCGACAGCACCGCCGCGCTCGTCATCCTCGAGCGCTATCGCGCCGCACAGCATCGACGGTCCTGAGTACGCGCAAGCAGAAGAGTGTGCCTGGTCCCCGTAAGCCGGGTTCTGGTGCCGCCAGAAGCGGTGACGACCATTTCTCTAGGACCGCCCTCACGGACGGCCGCAAACGACCTACCCGAGGACCTGAGCGCGGGCAGCGCGATCCTCCTATTCGGTCTTCCTCCAGGTGGGGTTTGCCGTGCCGGAACGGTCGGCCGTTCCGCGGTGAGCTCTTACCTCGCCGTTTCACCCTTGCCGTCGCCAGTGAACTGGCCGTCCGGCGGTTTGTTCTCTGTGGCACTGTCCCTGTCCTCGCGGACGGTGGGCGTTACCCACCACCTTGCCCTTGGGAGCCCGGACTTTCCTCCCGCGGCAAAGCCGCCGGCGGTCGTCCAGAGACCAGGCACGACCGGAATGTAGAGAGCGACTCGCGCGCCGCAAGCAGCAACAGGTACCGCACCGACGCATTTGTAGGTAGTCCACGCCTTGCCGAATTGCTGCGCAGTAGCTGACCGACACGATAAAAATGCTGTCCCTCGCCTTGTGGAATGAGCGTAGGGAGGTAACTTGCGGGCCTCGTCGCCCGCGCGGTTCCGAACCGCCACTCACCCTTGTTCTGCATCCTCTGAGGCCGTCCGTGCACCTCGCAGCAAACTCCCTCGTCGTTTGCTTTTTTCTTGGTCCGTGCCTCGCCCAACTGCAGCCTGCGCCCTCTGTGGCCACAGCGCTCGCAGTGACTTCTACCGCGATTGTTCCGGCCGGTTCTCCCACCGACAGTGAACCATTGGCGGTTGGGCCAGTGCCCGAGCCCAGTGCCCTGTTCCTGGTGGGTACCGCACTCGTCGGTCTCGCCTTGACCGTGCGACGCGCTCATCGCCGCTCTCGGTGAACCTGCTCGCCCGAGAGGCGACCAGGTTCAGTGATGCTCGACGTCGCAACGCGCGGACCTGACTCCAGCGAAACGCGCAACCAGCCCCGCTGCGACGTCGTCAGGCCTGCTCGCCCGAGAGGCGACCAGGTTAGCGATGCTCGACGTCGCAACGCGCGGACCTGACTCCAGCGAAACGCGCAACCAGCCCCGCTGCGACGTCGTCAGGCCTGCTCGCCCGAGAGGCGACCAGGTTCAGTGATGCTCGACGTCGCAA
>Ga0111538_10001177_pt1 | contig 36832 bp, 29 predicted proteins | sample SoiMethybrSBSTD1_FD_79669 | JGI IMG/M metagenome (GOLD analysis project Ga0111538, IMG submission 79669) | Bulk soil microbial communities from a Populus tree surrounding site in Tennessee, USA - Soil MetaG P. TD hybrid SBSTD1 (version 2)... | ecosystem: Environmental > Terrestrial > Soil >...
AAACAGGCCGATCCCGCCTTTTTTCGCATCCACCTGCAGGAGATCGCGGCCGCGCCGCGATTCGAGCACGCGCTCGTTGACGAAGTATTGAATCGTGCCCTCGCCCTCGTAGCGGATCACGTAGTTGCCGGACGGGTAGCGGAGCCCGTCGCGCCAGAACATCAGCGTGCGGGCAATCTGCCCCGGGGCGAGCGAGCGCACCCAGCCGTGCTCGTCGAGATCCAGTTTTCTATTGTCCTCCCACGTGTCCTCGGTCCCCGAGATCCAGGGCCGCGACTGCTTGAACGCATCGACGAACACCCACTCGCCGCTGAAGTCCGTGACGTCGGCCAGGTTGGTGCCGATCGGCGAGCCCTCAGACGACACGCGGGCGGGCTCGGCTTCCGCTCGAACGGCGCCGGCAGCCGCGCGCAGCTGCGGGTCAGCCGGCGCGTCCGCCCGCTGCCCCGGCGCGCTCGAGCTTCGCTCGGAGCCTCCGCAACAAAGCGGCACGAGGGCCACGAACAGCGCGCGCGTCCGCCGCACTTCGACCAGCGTAAGACGCTTCGCTCGGCGGGCAACTGCGCAAAAACTCGCCTTTGCCAAAGCCCATGCCGGGTCAAGATTTCAAGGCGCGGAAAAAGCATGACACCGAATCTCTTCGCTTACGCCGCGTTGATCCTGTTCGTGCCGCTTTCGGCCCTGGCCTTTTTCTGCCTGCGTCCGGCGACGGCGGTGGCAACGGTGCTGATCGGCGCAGCGCTGTTTCTGCCGGAGCGCGTCGCCTTCGACGCGCCGCTGATCCCGCCGATGGACAAGGTGACGATCTCTGGATTGTGCGCGCTGATGGGCGTGCTCGTGAGCTCTGGCTCGCGCGTATTTCGGGCGCGTCCGATCGCTACCTCGCGCTCTTGCTCGGTTTTTTGCTGATCGCCAACATCTTCACGACGCTCACCAACCAGGACGCGCTGACGTACGGCTCGACCTTCATCAAGGGCCTCGACATGCACGACGCCCTGTCCGACACCGTACGCGTGACGCTGAGCACCGTGATCCCGTTCCTGCTCGGCTTTCTCCTGTTCCGAACGCGCCGCGACCTGGTCAGCCTGATGCAGGTGATGGTGATCTTCGGGATGATCTACGTCCCGTTCGTGCTGATCGAGCTCCGCTTGAGCCCGCAGTTTCACCGCTGGCTCTACGGCTTCCACCAGCACGAGTTCCAGCAGACGATCCGCGACGGCGGCTATCGCCCGATGGTGTTCATGGAACATGGCCTGGCGCTGGCTGGATTTCTTTTCGCGAGCCTGGTCGCGGCGACCACGCTGGCCCGGCTCAGGGTCGCGGTTTGTGGGGTCCACGCCGCGATCTGCGCCGTCGTGCTCGGTGCGACGCTGCTCGCCTGCAAAAGCATGGCGGCCGTGGTGTACGCGCTGACCGCGATTCCGATCCTGCTGCTCGGACGCATGCGTGCACAAGCGCGGGTGGCGGCGCTCCTCGCGTGCGTGGTGCTGGCGTACCCGGCGCTGCGCAGCGCCGATCTTTTTCCGACCCGCCTCCTGGTCGATCTCAGCGCGCGCGTCGCTCAGGACCGCGCAGCTTCACTCGAGCAGCGCTTCGAGAACGAGGACATGCTGGCCAGGAAAGCCGGCCAGCGACCGCTTTTCGGCTGGGGCGGCTTCAGTCGCAACCGCGTCTACGACGCTAAGGGCAACGACGTCTCGGTGACCGACGGCGCATGGATCGGCATTTACGGCTCCGGCGGGGCGGCCGGATTCATCTGCATCTTCGGACTTCTGACGATTCCGGTCTTTCGCGCGGGCCGGGCGATGCGGCGTGCGGAAGCAGGACCCGACCGGCTGCTGCTCGCCGCGCTCAGCCTGCTGGTCGCCTTCATCGGCATCGACCTGTTGCCGAACGGGCTGTTCTCGGCGCTGCCGCTATTTCTGGCGGGAGCGCTCGGGGGCGCGGCCAGCGGGCTCGTTCACGCCACGAACTCGAGCGCCGGTACGCGGATGCCCGCTGCCACCAAACTCTCGCGGTCGCTGATCGGCCGCCAGCCGAGCAGGCGCTTGGCTTTGGAGCAATCGAAAAAGGCAGCGGCGGTCCGGCCTTCCCACGCGCGATAGCTCGGCAGCGGTCGGTCCGGATAGCGGGCAACGGTCTTGACCGCCCACTTCAGCGCGTCTGCCGCGAAAAATCGCCAGATCGGCCCGACCCTTCTCGAGAATCGCACGTTGGCGTGTTTTTCGAGCTCGTCCAGGTACTCGCTGGCACTCACGCACGCGTCGCCGACCAGATTGAAGCTTTCTCCTTCGATGCCGGGAACTTCGATGCAGCGGATCATCGCCTCGGCCACGTCGTCGACCAGCACCAGCGGCAGCCTGGTGTCTCCGGCGCCCCACAGCTCGCACACCGACGGGTGGGGCCACATCCCGACGCCCCAGTGACGTGGATCGCCGCCGCTACCGATCACGATTCCGGGGCGGACGATCACCACCGGCAGGGCGGACTGCTTGAACAGGTCGATCAAAAGTCGTTCGCTTTCCAGCTTGGCGCGCGCGTAGGCCTGATGGGCGATCACCGCGCGGTCGGCGGCCGTCTCCTCGGTGATCGTGCCGGCGCTTTTTCCCGCGTAATAGATGGCGATCGACGACGCGTAGACGAAACGCTCGATCCCGCGCGCGGCGCTGGCCGAGGAGAGCGTTCGCGTCACCTCGATGTCGCCTTGCTCGAAGTCTCTAAAACTCGAACCCTGAGCGCGCGCCAGGTGAAAAACTGCGCGGACGCCGTCCAGCGCGTCGCCCAGGAAAGCCTCGTCGGTCAACCTGCCACTCTGGATCTCGACGCCAGCCGCTTCGAGCTCGCGCGGCAGCCCCGCGCCGCCGCGCGAAACGACCCGAACGCGATGACCGCGTAGAACCAGGCCCTTTACCAGCGCCCGGCCGATGAAGCCCGAGCCGCCCGTCACCAGCACGTCGGCGGACCTTCGGCTCCTGCTTTTGATGGAGTGGATCGCCTTCGGCGTGCCCTTGGCAACGCCCGCGGCTAGGGTCATGCGTTCACCGAGCGCGACCACTCGCGCCGAGAACCTGGATTCATGGCGCGGATCGATCTGATCCTTCAGCCCGGAGTAGAAGGCGCGGACGCTGCGGGTGATGCTGGCTTGAAACGGCGCGCCGTCGCCGCCGAGCTTCGCCTTGTAACGCGCGTAGTCGGCCAGAGTGCGCGCCGCCTGCCCGAGCGCCTGCGCGGACTCGACGGCCGTCGTCGCGAAACGATCGAAGTCCATCGCGAGCGGTCGATGACGATGCAAGAAAAACAAGTTCCGCTCGAAATCCACGCTCGCGCTGGCCAGCGTTCCGCGCACGCGCAGCACGTGCTCCGCGTAACCCGGGCCGAACCCGAAGCGCAAGCGCACCAGCGTCTTTTTGACTTGCCCGGTGACCTCCCAGCGTTCGTGGAAGATCGCGCCGTTCGGCAGCTCGTGGTTGCCGAAGGCCTGCACGACGAGATCCTCGGGCTCTCCACACAGGTCGAGCACGTGGGCGATCGAATGCGGGCCGATTTCGAGCATGACGTTGCCCGGCGCGCGCAGCATCCAAGCAGCGAACGGACCGGACCGCGCCTGGGGCAGGTGCTTGTTCCACACCACGTCGATCGCGTCGATGCGCCCGAGCCAGCGCTCGCGACACGCCTCGCGCAGCCGCTCGTACGCGGAAAAAAACAGGAAGTTGTGGCTCGTTCCCAGGCTCAAACCCCGTTCGCACGCGAGCTCCGACAGCGCGTGGCAGTCGGCGCTGCTGGTCCCGAGCGGCTTCTCGAACAGCACGTGAAGACCGGCGCGCAAGAGCGTGCTGCCCACGCTCCGGTGCTTGTCCGGCGGCACCAGCACGTGCGCAACGTCGAGTCGTTCGCGCGCCAGCATCTCCTCGAGATCCGAATAGACGCCGCGAATCGCGTGCGCGCTCCCGATGCGTTCGGCGGCCGCCCGATCCAGATCGCAAACCGCGGAGAGCTCGACGCCGGGAACGCCGTGCAAGCCGCGGGCGTGATAGTCCGCGATGTAACCGGCCCCGACGATGCCCACGCGCAGCGGCGGCGGTTCACCCCGGCTCGTGCTGGAGCCCCTTGTATTCGATGATGCGAGGGCTTTTGCCCTTGTAGTGATTGACATGGTACTCGAACACTCCTCGCGCCTCGGCAAAGCGCGCGACCAGGCTCGACAACGCCAGCAGCGCGGCATCCCGGCGCGACTTGCCGCGTCCGAGCTCACGCGCGAGCAGCCTGACGACCTGTAGTGGGTAGACCGACAACAACCAGAGCGAGCCCCCCAGAGTCGGCAACAGGCCGGTCAGCACCGCCAGCGGTACCACCACGCCCCAGAGCAGCGCGCGCCGCCGCTCGTGCACGAAATAGTGTTCACTGCCGCTCCCGTGCAGCGCCGCGACCTGAGCGTAGGCGTGCCCGGTGCGCACCGAGCGCCGCCACCACTGCTCGAAGCGCGTGATCGCCGCATCGTGATAGGCCATCGAGTGTTCGAGCCGCACGATCTTTCCGCCCAGCTGGCGCAGGCGAACCGCCAGCTCGTCGTCCTCGGCGGCGATCACCGCCGGATTCCAGCCCCCGACCTTGGCCAGGCTGTCGACTCGAATCATCACGATGCCGCCGAAGCTCGCCACGAATCCCGGTGGCACGCGATCCCACTCGAGCTGGCACAGCCGGTTATACACGGTGCGATCGGGATGCAGCTCGTGCAGCGCACCGGTCACGGCGACGAGCTCCGGATGGCGGTCGAGGGTGCTTGCCGCGAGCTCGAGCCAGTTGTCTGCGAGCATGCAATCACCGTCGATGAACTGGACCTTGTCGATGTCGGGATGAAGCTCGAGCAGACGCAGCACGCCCGCGTTGCGTGCGCGCGCAGCGGTGAACGGGCGGTCGCCGGAGAGCGTCACGACCTCGACACCGGCGGCGTGCGCGATCTTCACGCTGTCGTCGTGCGAGCCGGAATCCACGTAGACAATGCCGCGGAGTCCCGCTGGCCGACACGTCAGACAGGCCTCGAGCCGCGCCGCCTCGTTGCGGCCGATCGCCACCAAGCCGACGCGCGACAGTACGTCGCGCGGAATCGTACCGGCACCGCTCGCAGCGTCCTCGGTCTGCACGATCATGCGGGCACGAGCGATTTGTCCACGCCCGCTCGCACCTACAACTGCCATGGACGACAAATCGGCTGCGCAATTTTTCACGGAGTGGACAACGACTCGGGCAATGATTTTCATTCACGACTCTCGCCTTCGGAGTCGCCCTTGATCGAGATCAGCGCCTCGAACCGTCTAGGCCTCGTCGCGATCGCGATGCTGCTCGCGTGTCCCGCGCTTTGCGGCTGCGCGTCGGACCAACCGTACGTTTGGGCGCAACAGTCGAAGACGGCCGCGGACTGGGAGCCCAGCGGACCGATCCGCACCGGAGATCGCATCTACGTGCTGGTCCGCGGCCAGGACCAGTTCTCGGGCGAGTTCGAGGTACGCGCCGACGGCAGTTACGTGCAGCCGATCGTGGGTGCGATCCGCGTCGCGGGAAAAACTCCGCGCGAGGCGTCAGAGCTCATCAAGACGCGCCTGCGCGGAATCCTGGAGCGGCCGCAGGTAGAGGTCGCGGCATTGTCCCCGCGTACGCCGACGGTGAGCGTGGTCGGACAAGTCACCGAGCCGGGGCGTTTCGAGATCACCAGCGACGAAAGCGTGTTGAGCGCACTGGCCCGCGCCAAGGGGCTAACGATCTGGGCCGACCGCGACGGGATTTACGTGATCAGGCGCTACCCCGAAATCGTCCGCGTTCGCTTCCGCTACGCCGATCTGACCGGCGGCCAGGCCAAAAGCGTCGGCTTCCGGCTGCGCGACGGCGACATCGTCGTCGTCGAATAGGAAGCCTACGTGCTCGATGCAGCGCTGCTCGCGCTCGGTCCAGGACTTTTGGCGCCGACGCTGGGCGCCGTCGAACTCGGCTCGGGCGCCCGGATCGAGCTCAGGGCGGGCAGTGCGCCGGTCACTTCGGGCCAGCCGTCCGTGCCGACGGTCGCGCTGGATCTCAGGGGGTTTTCCACGGCAGTCTTCAGCAGCGACCGGCACACCCTCACTCTGCGTTACTTTCCGCGCTTCTTCGTGCGGCATCCGAACGATCTCGACCTGACGCGGCCGCTGTTCTTGCACGCCGGCGATCTGCATCACGAGTATCGGGCGGCGCCGACGCTGACCTGGAAGAACGACGTTCGAGCCAGCGTGGGCGAGGTCGACTACTCGTCGAGCGAGCTCGCCCTCGCGAGCGGGCGCGCAAACCCGCTCGACGTCGCGGTGATCCAGTTCGCCGAAGTCGAGGGTGCTACCGGCCTGCACCACGCTTTCGACGAGAAAACCAGCGGTTCTGCCACGCTCCTTCTCGGCTACAACACGCCCTACGACCAGATCGAGAGCACGGCCGACGACGGCACGATCACCATCCCCTACCCCGCCCACGCGCAGGCCGTGCTCGCGCTCGAAGCGAGCCACAAAAGCTCCGAAAAGACCACGCTCTCCCTGCCTGCGTTCGTGCGCTACGACGGCTTCTCGAACGACTCCGAGTTCGCGGCGGCTTCGCTGTCGCTCGCGATCACCCACCTCCACGGCGCTCTCACACGCAGCGAGCTCCGAGGTGGCGCGATGGTCGTCAAACGCCTCGATACACCCGGCGACGACGTGAGCGTGTTTCCGCGCGCGCTCGCCGAAATCTTCACGCGGTCGGCGTCCTCCGAAACCCACCGCTTCGAGCACCACGCCGGGCTCGCACTGGAACCGTACCTCGATCCGGTGCGCGCCGAGTATCGCCTGCTCGGCGGCGTGGAGCTCGGCTCACTGCTCGAGCTCTACCCGCGCTGGAGCGCTGGCATCGAGCTCGCCGGAAGCACATCGGTCTCGCGCCATCCGCTCGTCCCGCCGGAGCTCGAAACCTATCTCGAAGCCCGCACCCCGTTCCGCTACCGCCTCGGCGACCACTCGTTCTTCGAGTTCGGAACGCGCTGGCGCGCCCGCGGACCTCACCTCGGTGATCCCCCCTTCGAGCTCACCGACTTCGAGCTCTGGGGCTACGCCGCCTTCGGCTGCACGCTCGGCAACCTGAGCCCCACTGCCCTCTACTGAGGGACGATCCGTCGCGCCACGTCGCTCGACCTCCTTTTGTTTTTGCCGGTCCGTCACGGTATCCCGCGTCCGACCCCCAGCACCCCCACCACCTCACGTCCACGTCCCCTCACTTCCGCGTCAGCAACAGCTCGACACCAAAGGTGATTTTCGACCCAATTCGGCAAACCCATCGCAATCCGGCCCCACCTCTGTTTGCGCCTACTGGTGGCTAGGCAACCGTTGCGCGGCCATCGATTTCGGTGCCGGCGGCGCTCTCAAGCGCATTGTGGCGGCTCTGGCGCTTCCAACCGTTCATCGCATCGGGCCCGCGCGCCCCCAAATCGCAGCTTTGAGGCTTTACCAATCGATGTTCTCGCAACGGTTGCAAGGACATCAATTGGGCAAAAGTGAGGACGGGGAGTGTTGCTTTGGGCGGAGGCAAAAAGGCGGCGGGCGCGCGCGAGGCGATTCAAAGCGCGTTGTCGCGAAGCCACTCGCCGAAACGTTCGCCGATCATCAAGCTCGGCAGGTTGGTGTTCGCGCTCGGAATCGTCGGCATGATGCTGGCGTCGGCGACGATCAGGCCTTGGACGCCGCGCAGCCGGCCGCGACCGTCGACCGCTGCGGCTGGATCCGAATCGGGCCCCATCGGAATGGTTCCGCAAGGGTGGTAGCCGGAGCCGGTGACCTTGCGAATGAAACCCGTGAGCGCCGCACGATCGCCGAGCACGCTTTCATTTGGCCAGAGGAAGTGCGCGAGAGCGCGCATCGCGGGCGTGCGACCGAGCAGCCAGGCAAGCTCGATCGCCTCGACCGCGCGCGAGAGATCGCTCCCGTCCTCGAGAAAGCGCGAGTCGATGCGGGGCCGGGCGTGCGGATCGGCGCTCGGCAGCGTGATCTGGCAGGTGCCGCGCGGTTTGCCGATACAGCACATCAGCGTCACGAGCGGCGTGGACAGACCCGGCAGCGGCAACAGTGACCCCGGCTGGAGCTGCATGTCGTCGGGGTAGCTCGAGCCTTCCGAGGTGTAGCGCAGGAGCGTCTGCAGCAAGGGATGCTCGAGCCGCGACACGCCGCGCTTCGGCACGAGCACGATCGCCGAGCCCGGATGATCGAGCAGCCGCGCGCCGACCGCGGGCACGTCGGCGACCTCCGACACAGCGAGCCGCATGAGCTCTGCCCGGGGACCCACGCCGGAGCGCAGCAGAATCGCCGGGCTGAGGATCGCGCCCGCGCACAGCACCACGCGCCTTGCGCGCAATGTCTCGACGCGCCCGTCGCTTTCGACCTCGACGCCGGTGACCCTGCGATTCTCGAACAGGACACGGCGCACCAGGGTGCGGGGACGAAGCACGAGGTTCCTTCGAGCTCGAACCTGGCGCGTCAGATAGCAGCGTGCCGCGCTCATGCGCTCGCCGGCGACCTTGTTCATGGCGTGGGGCCCGGCTCCGCTCTGGGTGGGGTCGTTGTGATCGCCGCAGCGCGGAAAACCGAGCGTTCTGCAGGCGTCGAGGAAGGCCGCTTGCCAGGGCACGAGCTCGTCGCCAGGATGGCGCCGGATCGGGATCGGGCCGCTCCTGCCGTGCCACTCGTTGTCGAAGTCGAGATCGTTCTCGAGGCGCTTGAAGGCCGGTAAACAGCGCTCGAACGACCAGTCGGGAAGCCCGAGCGCCGCCCATTCGTCGTAATCGTAAGGACGGCCGCGCAGCGCGATGCAGGTGTTCACTGCCGACGATCCGCCGACCACCCTGCCGCGCGGGAACGCGAACAGCACTTGCCCCGGCGTCGGCCGGTGGAAAAACCTCCAATCGTGAGAAAAGAGGGAGTTTCGCGTGCCGTCGCGCAGGTCGGCGGGCAGCTCCGCGTCCGGTTCGTAGTCCGGACCGGCCTCCAGCAACATGACTTCGTGATCGCCGCGTTCGGTCATCCGCGCCGCAATCACCGATCCCGCCGATCCGGCCCCGACGATGATGGTATCGGCGCCCGCGGCGGCCTTGGAATGCGGAGAGCTCACGTGGGCAAAACGCTAACACGCCCGCTCGCGCAGTGTAGGCTACGGGCGTGGCTCGCTTCCGAGCGTTGTTCGGCTGGGACGACGCCGAATCGGCGCAGCTGCCGAGCAGGGCCGCGCGCCTTGCCGTCGCGACCCTGGCCCTTGCCTTGCTCGGCTTGCAGGCGCGAGCCATCGCAGGCCCCTACGAGGATTGGCCGTTCAGCTCGGCCCCGATGTTCGCCCGCTACCACGATGCGAGCTGGCCGATTTACGAGCTCACGTTCTACGCCGAGCTGAAGCCCGGCGTGGAGCGCCCGCTCGACCCGCGCTCCGATCTCGGGATCGGGGAGACCGCGTTCAAACGCTTGCTGTTCGGCGACTACTACGGCTCGATCGATCCGCGCCACCCGGCGGGCCACCATGAACACGACACGCCCGAGCTTTTTCGGCAAAGGCTCGGCGACTTTTGCCGCAAGCTGACCGCGGTCTTGCGCCAGCGCACCGGTTCGGCGCCGCGTGCGCTTCGCCTCGAGCTGTCCCGAGTCCAGCAGGAACGTGACGCGAACGGGATGTTGCAGGTCGCCGGCGTGCTCGAGCGCCGCACGGTGTTCGCCTTCGACGTGCCCGCCGATCGGCCCTTCGAACCGAGTCGCGACTGATGTGGCGACGCATCCAGGCCTGGTGCTTCGGCGCGACGCGCGCGTACCAACTCGGCATTTTCCGGCCCTTGCTCACGCTCTGGATCGCCCATGACTATCTGGTTCGGGTTTTCCCCCGGCTGCGCGAGATCGCAGGCAGAAGCCCGGAGTTTCTCGACCCACCGCTGCTGGCGCGGGCGCTCGGCGGGCTGGGTTTGCCGATCCCGCCCGCTGCGGGGCAGCTTTCACTGCTTGGTGCGCTGGCGATCGTGCTCACGACCGCGGCGCTGATCGGCGTGCTGACGCGCCCGGCGCTGATCGGGCTCGCAGCGCTGAACCTCTATTTCGGCGCCGCGGTACACGCCTGGGGCTACGCCGCGCATTCGGCGGCGCTGCCGGCGCTGGTGCTGGTCGTGATCGCGTTCGCGCCCGGCGTCGAAAGCTTCTCGCTGGACGCCTGGCTCGCGGCGCGGCGCGCGCGACGGCGCGGCCAACCGCCGCGCGAAAGCGCCGCGATCAGCGCCTGGCCGGTGAGGCTGACCCTGCTCTTGCTCTGCCTCTTCTACTTCGCTTCGGGCGTGGCGAAGCTGCGACACGCGGGCCCGGCGTGGGCGGACGGCCGCACGCTCGCTTTCTATTTGAGCGGCGGCTCGCGTCTCGGCGGTGGCGAGCCGCAGCGCTTCATCGCGGACCCCGCTGCGCCGGCGAGCGAAAAATGGCGGGACGGCGCGGGGCTGGTCGACTACGCATACCTGGGCCGCCCCACCGCGCTCGGGCTCGCCACATCGCGTTCGGCGACGACCACGCGGTTGATCGCGCTCGGCACGCTGCTCTTCGAGTTGAGCTTTCCGCTCGCGCTACTGGGCCGGAGGTTATTGTTCGGCTACCTGCTCGCGGGCGCGCTGTTCCATCTCGGCATCATCGCCACGTTACGCATCGAATTCTGGTCGTATCTCGTCGTCTACCTGTTGTTCGTCGATTGGCTCGCGCTCGCAGATTGGCTGAAGCGACGTGTTCGAAGATTGCCTCGAGCAGCCTAGCCGCCCGTTCCTTCCGGGATCGGCGGAGCGTCCGAGGGGCGGCCTGGCTTCTTGGAACGCTTGGCGCGCTGGGCTTCGAGATCATCCGTCGGTGTTTCGCCGATGGCGAGCTCGGTTTCGCCGAAGATGACCTGCATTTTCGAGCCTTCGGTCGCAAGCTGAACTTCGAGCACTTTCGCTCGCAAAACCGTCTTGTCCTTGATGCGCCCGGCCAGGCGCACGCTTTCAGCGTCGAACTCGCCCTCGAGCTCGCCCTGCGACTGCACCTCGCCGACCTTTACCCGCCCCTTCACCGACCCGGTCGAGCTCACGAACAGCCCCGGCGTATCGATATCGCCTTCGATCCGTCCATTGACGACGATCGGACACGTCGACGTAAGCGAACCGCGGAAGTGCGTGCCCTCCTCGACCACGGTCTGTTTACCCTTGGGTCCATCCATCGCTTGTTCCTACCTTTCGACTCGACGCTGCTAGGGAAATCAGCTCTGAGAACGTGAGCGCACGATTCTCATTCTGAGCCGGCAGCCCGGCTCGAAAGCGAATACGGTGTTCTGACTCGCTTGTTCGACGGTGCCGACGACGGCGCCCTGCGAGCTGACGACGAACTGGCGCGGACCGACGATCCCCGGTGACTCGCGCTCGAAGAACAGGCCGTGCACGGTGACGTTGCCGGTCCCGTTGATCTGACAATCCTTGAGCACGCCACAGTGCCCGATCACCAGATCGGTGCCGTCGCCGAGCGTGATCGTGCAGTTCTCGAAGCGGCTGTCGATCTCCACGCTCGAACCGGCTCCGAACTCGAGCGCGGCGTTGCGCAGCACGTCGCCCTCGCCGAAGTAGCGCGTCGCGCTCGGCTGCAGGCGGCCTTCGAGCAACGCCATGATGTCGTTGCCGGGCACGCGCTTCTGGCCACCGTCGGGCCCGGCGTCGATCCATTCCGCGCTGATCTCGTTCAGCCGCACGCCCGCGGCCGAGACCCCGAACAGCCGCGCGCCGGTGAGCATGGCGCCCGCGAACTCCGTGGACTCGAGCCGCGCATGGCGCAGATCGGCGCCTACCAGATTCGCCCGCACGAACTGCGCTCCGGAAAGCGTGGCGCGCGTCATCGACGCGTTGTGGAAAATGGCGCCGGGAGCGCGCGCCTTCGACAGCTCGGCATCGTCGAGCACGGCGCCCGAGAAGTTCGCTTCCTCGAGATTGGCCGACGACAGATCGGCATTGCTGAGCTGCGCCGACGACAGGTTGGCGCCGCCCAGATAGCTCTCGATCAGCTCCGCGTGACTCATCACCGCGCTCTCGAGGTTGGCGCCGCCGAGATCCGCGGAGTCGAGCTGGGCGCCGGTCAGCCGCGCGCCGCGCAGTCGGGCTTCACTCAGCGTGGCACCCTCGAGCGTCGCGCGATCGAGGTTCGCGCCGTCGAGCACCGCGCGCTTCAGGTTCGCTCCTTCGAGATCGGCCTTTTCGAGGCGGGCCTCGGTCAGATCGGCACCCGCCAGAAACGCCTCGCGCAGGCTCGCATTGGTCAGATCGGCCCGCAGCAAACGCGCATTCTCGAGGTTCGTCCCGTCGAGCTCGGCGCGCCGAAAATCGGCTCCCGCCAGATCGCACCCGGAAAGATCGAGTCCGCTGAGATCCGCTCGCGCCAGGCTCTCCTTGCGCGAGATCTTCACCAGTACCTCGTCGCGTGTCAGTTCCGCCATGCTCTGCTTTCCAGTTTGAGCTCAGTTCTTCGTCGTGCCGAACGGGGCGGCCGTTTGATCCGCCGCCCTGCGCTTCTTGATGAAAGCCCCGAGCGCCTCGACCTTGCGCTGGAACGGGAATCGCTCGAGGTTTTCGACCAGCCCGACTTCCCCGAGCCGGGCCAGGATCACGCTGATCTCGAGCATGACCTCGCCGCGTTCCTGGCGGGCGCGCTTCTTGTCGACGCCCGCGCTGCCGCCGCGCTCGAAGGCATCGTTCAGCTCGGTCAGGCGCTCGGCCAGCCGCTCGAGCTGCGCCAGCTCGTTCGAGCGTTGCGGATCGGGCGGGATCGACGCCATCGATTTGTAGCGCGTGAAGCGCCTGACGATCTGCTCGCACAGGTCGAGCGCGAGCCCGGTGGTCTGCGCGAGCTCCGCGGGCTTGGCCACGTAGTACATCGACAGTGAGGTCAAACCGGCGCGATAGAGCTTGTCGAGCTGAACCTTGCGTACGCCCGGTACCTGGCACAGGAGCGAGCGCACGATGATCGGCTCGCGTCGATCGCGCTCCTCGTCGACGGCGAACGCTTCCGGCAACAGGGTCGCCAAACCGTGGGACGCGGCCAGCAGCTGCTCGCGAGCGCTCTCGTTGAAGGTGGTCGCCTCGCCGGCTTCGGCGGCCTCGAGCGCCGTGCGCAGCTCGCCCAGCGCGGTCGCTAGCGGCGCGAGCCCCATCCGTTCCGCGGAAGCACCCAGCGACGCGAGCGCGGGCGCGCAGACCTGAATCCACTCCTTGGACGGCTCGCCCATCCGGAGCTCGATCATGAAATCGCGCACCGGGCCGATGTAGGCGACCGTGATCTGGCGAAACAGCGCCTGCGCCTGCTCGATGTCGTCGGGGCGCGACTCCTGCGAAACCTTGCGCGGATCCTGCAGGATGTTGTCGAAAGTGCTGTCGATGTCGTCGAGGATGGCGGCGATCGGCGCAGCCTGTGCTTCGGGCGGCGCGGGGCTCGGAGCGGCGGCCGTGACTTCGGCGAGCGCCTGCGACATCGAAGCCGCCGCTCGCTCGGGTTCGGGCGCCGGCTTCGCCTTCGCATTCAGGGCTTGGCCTACGTCCATCTGCAGCGTGCGGCGCTGGGAAGCCGCGCGGCCGGTCCCCACCTGCGTGTTCCCGGTTCGCGAGCCTCCCGAGCGCGGCGGCGGAGGCTGGCCGCGCGAAGCGCCCGTCGTGCGTTGCGTCTTTGCGATCTCGCGCCCGACCGAACCGCCCGGCACCGCCGCACCGCACTGCACGCAGAAGCGCGCTGTGGTGTCGATGCGCGCGCCGCAGCGCGTGCACTGGGTGTATCCACTCGCGGACTCGGCCATCAGGCTGCTTCCCCCACACGGCACGCGCGGCGCCGCGGCTGAACCGCCCACGCGTCACGTTCGGCATCACGAGTTGTAGTGTTCTCTCGCATCGCTCGAGGCAGAGCGTTCAGAAGAACAGAGTCCCTTCCCGGTGGCAAGCCCTGCATCCCGTTCATGAATCCCGCGTTCCAGCCCGGCTGGCCTGCGCCCAGGTGCCATCGCTGGCGCCGTCGCAGGTGCTTTCCGGGCGGCCTCGCATTCGTCTGGTTTCGTGGGGGTTACTCTCCTTGATTCTGAGCTAATTCTCGGACAGGGGCGGCCGTTAATGCAGCGCCCGCGCCGTATCGTCGGCCGCTTTGCTGCGCTCCCCTGCCGACCGCTTCGCAGCAGGGTCGGCGAGCAGCTGAGCCGCGCGCCGGAAACGCGTGGCCACGTCTTTCCAGAACGCAGCGTCGGCGGTCCGCGGCGGGACGAGTTGCAAGATGAAGGCGGCGTCGTATGCGGCCATGCCGCCGATCGGTCCGCCGGCTTTGGCGAGCGCGTCGAGCTCCTGGACGTTCCCGACGCCGGCGGGTAGGAACGGCCCGCGCAGCATCATCTCGGCGGCGTCGCGTGGCCCGCCGCGCAGTGCGTTGGCCAGCCCGCGCACGAGCCGGGTCGAATCGCTGGCCTTGCCTGCGCTCGCGGGATCGAGCTCGAGCACGCGAGCGGCGCGCTCGAAATCCTCCGAACGCCAGTAACGCCGCCCGAGCTCGACCAGTATCCGGGCGTAGAGCTCGGCCGCTGGTCCCGACAGCTTGCCGGCGTCGAGCCCGGCTCGCAGTGAGCGCGGCAGCCCGCGCTGGAGCAGCGCGCGCAACAGCGCCGGATCGTCCGGCTTCTGATCGGCGAGCACGAGCCCGGTGTAAAAGGTCGGCAGGCGCGCGGCCAGACGCCGCTCGACGGTGGTCAGATCCGGCGCCGGCAGAGGCGGCAAGAGCAGCGCATCGAGCGCGTCGATACGGCGGCCGGCGTAGAGCTTCGAGAGCAGCTGCCGCGAGCGCTCGACGCGGGCGTCCGCCAGAATGCCTTCCGCTGCGAGCTCGCGTAAACCGACCAGCGCCGCGTCGCGCCCACGGTCTTTGCGCGGATCCAGCGCCTGATCGAGCGAGGCGTAGTAGACGTTCTTGAGCTCCTGGTCGCGTGCGAGCTCGTCCGGCAGCGGCACGTCGCGCACGACCTCGACGAACCGCATGTCCGCCGAACCGGCTTCGACGGCTGCAATGCCCTTGCCGTAGCCACCGAGCCGCGCGCCCTTCGAGGCGAGTTGATGGATGGCCGCCGCCTGGCCGACGATCCACGGAGCGAGCGACTCTTTCATGTATTGCTGGAAGCGCGCCTTGTCGATCGGCGCTCCGAGCGCGGGCGGCGTGGACGCCAGGCGCGCGAGCTTGCCCGCGAGCGACAGACCCTCGAGCGCCTGCCGCAGATCGAGCCTCAGTGCGGGGGGCGGCGCGGCCAGCAGCGGATCGACGAGCGCGTCGGCGCAGCCTTCCGGCGCGAGCTCGGCGCGCAACGCGCGGATGGTGCCGACTGGAAGCGCGCTGCAGCTCTCGAGCGCGAGCAGCCGAGCGTCGCGGCGCTCGGCGTCCTTTTCGGCGAGCGCCTGGTCGAGCTCCTTGCGCGCCGCAGCCAGGTTGTCGCACGCAGCAGCTTGGCCGGCTGCACGCGCGGAAAAGACAGTGCAAGTCGCGGGCGGCGGCGGCACGGGCGCCGGCGCGGCTTCGGCCGGGGGCGCGGACGTCGAGGACGGTGTCGCAGGCGCCGGCGGTGCTGCGGCCGAGGCTGCGGGCGGCGCCTTGGCTTCCGGCGGCGCCGCCCCGGCACAGGCGACGATCAGACTACCCACGAGAATCAGGCCTTTTTGCATTCGTTTCCTCAGCGGCGGTGGTGGGCAACGTCCGAAATACCCCGAACCGCCGCCGCGTGCGTCCCGAGCCCGCGCTGCCGCGCCCCGACCCGCAACGCCCAGCGAAAGACCTTCGGCAAGTGAACCCAGAACGGGCCTTGCCAGCCGATCGCGCGAAACGCGCGTTTCATCAGCACGGCCAGCGCCGGGCTAAGCACGGTTTCCGCGTTGGTCATCCAGTTGGGGTGTGCTGCGGCGGCGCGAACCAGGGTCGCGTAGAGCTCGTTCAGGTCGAGCTTGGGCGACAGGTACCACGACGGCAAAAACAGCGGATCGTCGGGCTCGAACCAACCCAGGTCCTTGCACACGCGCTCGAGCGGCGTCCCCGCATAGACGCGGATCGCCGTCGAAAACAGGACCACGTGTTCGGGCGGAATGTGCGCCTCGCAGAATTCCAACGTTTCGCGGACCGTGTCCATGGTCTCGCCCGGCGCGCCGAGCATGAAAAACCAATACGTCGGCAAGCCCGCTTCCTTCAGCAGCTGGGCGGCGCGCACCACCGCTCGCTTGTTGAAGCCTTTCTGCAAGGTCTTGAGCGTGACGTCGGATGCGCTCTCGGGCGTGCACATCACCGAGCGAAACCCCGCACGCTTCATGGACGTGAGCAGCTCAGCGCTCAGGCCGGCTGGATTCAAACCCATCGTCGAAAGCTCTACGCCGAGCGCGCGGCGCTCGAGCTCTTCGCAGATCGAGCGCGCGTGCGACAGCGGCAAGTTGAAGGTCGAATCCACGAAATCGAATGCTTTCACGCCGTGCTCGCGAAACGCCTCTTCGATTTCGTCCACGACCGAAACCGCCGAGCGCAAGCGGTAGGCGTGGCCTTCGATGTTGTTGTAGACGCAGTAGCTGCATTTCAGCGCGCATCCGCGCTTACTCTGGATCGGATACGGGCCGCCTCGCGCCGCGTAGCGCCGCACGTCGACCCAGCGCCAGGCTTCGCTGCGCGCCGAGGCATCGAGATCGGAAACCGTGGCGCGGCCGTGTTGCGGCTCACCGCGCAACAGGCGCCCGGTATCGAGAACCGGCAACAGCAGATCGCGCGGCATCTCCCGAGTCAGGAGCCCGGGCAGCGCCCCCGGCGCCTTCCCCGCGGCCAACTTTTCCAAAAGCCGGGGCATCGCCTGCTCGCCTTCGCCGACCAGCGCGTAATCGGCTTCCAGGTAATCGAAGACGTCGCGCGGCGATACGTTGACGGCGCTGCCTCCGATCACGATCGGCGCCGACGGCCGCGCTGCGCGAACCGTCTGGATCACCGCTTCTTTGATCTCGGCAAGGTAAAATACCGGGTGCTCGAAGTTGCAATTGTCGATGTTGCGGATCGTGACACCGACGATCTCCGGCTCGCACCGCTGAAGCGCGGCCAGCACGTCCTTCCGTGGATCGCGCGCGAACGTCAGGTCCAGGACCTCGACGTCGTGCCCGGCCGCCGAAAGCGCGCTGGCGACCGTACACAGCCCGACCGGCACCGCGGGCCACGGCATCTGCTCGCGATTGGGATTGATGAGCAGGACGTTCACGGCCGGGCCTCGAGCGGCGGTTGGGGTCCGAATTGTCGTCGCACGCCCTTCGCGCTGCAACGGTGATATGTGATGCCGATGGAGCCCGGCGAAGAGCCGCCCGCCGATTTGCGCGCCCGCGTCACGGCTCTCTACGACGCTTACCACGCCGGCACGGCCGATGCTCGGCAGCGGCAGGCGTGCGACCGCGAGCTCGGCGAGCTCCGGGCGATTTATCGACGCAACTCGGGCGCGTTCCCCCCCGACTTGGTGTCCATGCTCAAACAAGTCGCGGCCTCGCTGCAGCGCCCAAGCTCGGACATCGAAGGGGTTCTCAAGGATTTTTTCGGCTTCGCCGCCTTCCGGCCCGGCCAAAAGCCGATCATCGACGCGGTGGTGGCCGGTCGGGACTGCGTCGGGATCATGCCGACCGGCGCAGGAAAATCACTCACCTACCAGCTTCCGGCGCGCCTGCTCGGGGGGACGACGCTCGTCGTCTCTCCGCTGATCGCGCTGATGAAGGATCAGGTCGACGCGATGGCGAAGGTCGGCCTGCGCGCCACGTTCCTGAACTCGAGCCTGTCTTTGGACGAGCGGCGCGATCGCACCAAGCGCCTCCGCGCCGGCGAGTTCGAGCTCGTGTATGCGGCGCCCGAAGGGATCGAGGCCGGGGTGGGGCACGTGCTCGAAAACATCGCGCTCAGTCTGATCGCCGTCGACGAGGCGCATTGCATCAGCCACTGGGGCCACGACTTTCGTCCCGCTTATCGCAACCTGACCGGGCTCAAGCAGCGCTTCGGCCGAGTTCCGGTGCTGGCACTCACCGCGACCGCGACCGACGAGGTCGCGCGCGACATCGTCGAGCAGCTCAAGATGCAGAACGCCGCTGTCTATCGCGGCTCGTTCTTCCGGTCGAACCTCAAGCTCCACGCGTACGAAAAGGGCGCCGCGCTCGGCGCATCGACCAGCCAGGCCGTGGCACGTCTGGTCGCGGCGCGGCGCGACCAGAGCGGCATCATTTACTGCCTTTCGCGCAAGACGACCGAGCAGACGGCGGAGCTCTTGCGCGGCGTCGGCATCGCCGCCGAGGCTTATCACGCCGGCCTCGACAGCGAAGAGCGCACCCGGGTTCAAGACGCGTTCCAGAACGGCACGGCGAACGTCGTCGTCGCCACGATCGCTTTCGGCATGGGCATCGACAAGCCGAACGTGCGCTACGTGATTCACCGCGACATGCCGCGCTCGCTCGAGGGCTACTACCAGGAGGTGGGGCGCGCCGGCCGCGACGGCCTGGACAGCGACTGCGTGCTTTTCTATTCGTGGGCCGACGTCAAGTCGTACGACCGCTTCGCCGACGACGCGCCCGAGTCGCTGGCGCCGCGCCTGCGCGCGCAAGCGCGGCAGATGTACCAGTTCGGGGACGGCTCGAGCTGCCGCCACCGGCGCCTGGTCGCCCATTTCGGCGAAAGCATCGGCGCCTGCGGCACGTCTTGCGACCGCTGCCAGCCGCACGACACGCTGGCCTCGACCAGCCCGGTCGCCGCACCAGCAGCCAAACGCGAGCGCCGAGCACCGAGCCGCGGCGCCCCGCCGCCGGACGTCGATGCCGAGCTGTTCCAGCGCTTGCGCGACCTGCGGCGGGAGCTCGCGGCCGAGCAAAAGGTGCCGGCGTACGTGGTCTTCAGCGACGCCACCCTGCTCGAAATGGCGGCCCGCCGCCCGCAGAACGAAAGCGAGCTCCACCAGGTTTCTGGGGTCGGTCCCACCAAGCTGGAGCGCTACGGAAGCGCGTTCTTGAAGGTCCTACGGGGTTGAGTGCGCCGCTGATCGAGCTCCGCGGGGTATCGAAGTCGTTCGGCGCGACACGTGCGCTCGACCGCGTGAGCTTCGACGTCCGCGCCGGCGAGGTTCACGTGCTGGCCGGAGAAAATGGCGCCGGCAAAAGCACCTTGATCCGCATTCTGAGCGGCGTCTATCCGGACTTCGAAGGCGAGCTTTGGGTCGGCGGCACGGCGCAGCGCTTCCGGTCGCCGCAGGACGCCGCCCGCGCCGGCATCGCCACCATCCACCAGGAGCTGTCGCTGATCGGCGCGATGAGCGTCACCGACAACCTGCTGCTCGGTCAGGCCGGCCGCGCCTACCATCTGATCGATCGGCGGCGCCGCCGCGCAGCAGCCGCGAAGATGCTGGAACGGCTCGCGATCGACGCCGATCCCGACGCCGCGGTGGAACGGCTGCCGCTCGGCACACGCCAGCTGATCGAGATCGCGCGCGCGCTCGCGCTCGACGCGCGCGTGATCGTCATGGACGAACCGACCAGCGCGCTCGGCGAAAGCGAATCCGAACGGCTGTTCGATCGGATCGGCGCGCTGCTCGAGGGCGGCGCAGGCGTGGTCTACATCTCGCACCGGCTCGAGGAGATCTACCGGCTCGCGCACCGCATCACCGTGCTGCGCGACGGCGCGCGCGTGCTCACCGCCGACGCCAAGGACCTGCTGCGCGCCGAGCTGATCCGCGCGATGACCGGAGCCGAGCTCGCTGCGCGCGGCGCACGGGAAGCGAGCGCGCGGGCCGAGGCAATTTTTCGCGTCGACCGGCTGCGCGTGGACGATCACGATCGTCCGGGCCGCGCCCTGGTGCGCGACGTGTCGTTCGCGCTCGAGCAGGGAGAAGTGCTCGGCGTCGCGGGCCTCGAGGGCTCCGGCGCCTCGGAGCTCCTCCACGCGGCGTTCGGCAGCGTCGCCCGCGGCACCGGCAGCGTCCGCGTGGCGAACGAATCGATTCAGCCCTCCTCGCCCGGCCACGCGATTCGGCACGGCTTGATGCTGCTGGCGAGCGATCGCGAGGCGAGCGTCGTGAAGAGCCTCGGCGTCGCCGCCAATCTCGCTCTCTCGAGCCTCGGTGCCTTCTCGCGGGCGGGCTTCATCGACCGCCGGCGCGAGCACGCCGCGGCTCGCGACATGGTGGCGCGGCTTTCGATCGCGACACCATCGCTGCTCACACCGGCCGGCGCGCTGTCCGGCGGCAATCAGCAGAAGGTCGCTTTCGGGCGCTGCCTGCTGGCCCGCCCGCGCGTGCTCTTGCTGGACGACCCGACGCGCGGCATCGACGTAGGCGCCAAGGCCCACGTCTACTCGCTGATCGACGAGCTCGCGCGAGACGGGCTCGCGATCGTGCTTCGCTCCACGGAGCTGGAAGAACTGCTCACGCTCTGCGATCGCATTCTGGTGCTGTTTCGCGGCGCGCCCGCGCTCGAGCTCCGGCGCGACGGCTTCTCGCGCGAGCGCATCCTGCACGCGGCGATGGGGGGAGCGTCATGAAGCGGCTCTCCTTTGACGCGCCGCTCGCGCACGCGGTCGTCCCGCTCTCGATCGTGCTGCTGCTCGGCTGCATTTTTCACCAGAACGGTGCGTTTTTCGCCTGGGAAACCCACCGCGCGGTGCTGCGCGAGATCTCGGTGGTCGGAATCCTGGCTTGCGGCATGACCTTGGTGATCGTCACCGCCGGCATCGATCTTTCGGTAGGCAGTGTGCTCGGCCTGTCTGCCGTCTCGTTTGCGCTGTTCACCATGCCCTGGGGCTTGGGCGCCGCCCCGTCGATTCTCGCAGTGCTGGTGATCGGCGCCATCGCCGGTCTGATCTCGGGCCTGCTGGTGGCCCGGGCGCGGCTTCAGCCTTTCGTCGCGACGCTGGCGATGATGGTGTTCGCGCGCGGGCTGGCCAAGCAGCTCTCGGAAGGACGCAAGGTCACCACCAGCTGGCTCGGCGCGGACGGCGTGATGCGCAGCATCGAGCTGCCGCCGATCTATGCCGCGATCGACGCCCGCATCCTGGGCGGCAATCTGTCGATGGTCAGCGTGATCTTCGCGGCCTGCGCGGCGCTGTGCTGGGTCGTCTTGATGCGCTTGCGCCTGGGGCGCCAGCTCTACGCGGTCGGCGGCAACGCGGAGGCGGCGCGCCTGGCCGGCGTGCCCGTGCGCTCGACGATCACACTCGCCTACGTGCTGTGCGGCCTGTGCGCCGCGATCGCCGGCATCTGCCAGGCCGCGCAGGAAACCCACGGCGACCCCGAGACCGGCGCGGGCTACGAGCTCGAAGCGATCGCCATGGTCGTCCTCGGCGGCACCAGCTTGATGGGCGGCCGCGGCGGCGTGGGCCTGACCTTGATCGGCGTGCTCACGCTCGGCTACCTGCACAAGGTGCTGAGCCTCAACGCGTTCAGCACCGAGGCGCGGCTGATGCTCACCGGCGCGATCATCGTCGCGGCGGTGCTGTTCCAGCGGCGGATGGCCGGCCGGGACGGCTGATCGGTCGGCCGTTCACTCCGCCGCGACATCCGCAGCGGCTCGGGACAAGCTGAAAACTCCCTGGAAACCGCCCCAATAGAGGCACTCCTCGTCCAGCGCCATCGATTCGACGCCTCCGCCCTTTTCGAGTCCGAAAGCGAACCCTACTCCACCGGATCGAGGCACGCGCCACACGCCGGCGCCGATCGCGCCCTGGGTAACGAAGAAGCTGGCGCCGTCGAACACCGTCTGCAGAGGCTCGGCAAAGCCGCTGAGGCGCGCGATCGGCGGTGAACCGTCGGGCTTTGCCTCCCACAGCACGCCGTCTGGTGCCGGGCCACCCAACCAACAGACCGACTCTTCGTCCCTTCCTCGTCGGTGAAATAGACGTTCGTGTCGTCGGTGACCATGGCGTAGGGGCGGCCCTTCGTCGACGCCAACACGGTCGCGGTTCCGCCGTCTTTGGGCAAGCTCAGAATTTGCCCGGTTCCTCCCTCCACGCTCGGCACCTGACCGACCACGACGGCGTGCGATGAGACGACCAGCTTCTGCAAGCCATTGCTCAAACCAAAGGGGATCTCCGCTATTTCTACCTCGTCCCCGCCGCGGATCGGCGCGCGCCTCACGTGCCCGGTGGTGACCCACGCGTGTGGCTCCGGGCCTGTCGTGTCGAACACCATTAGGTTGAAAGCGAGGTACAGATCCGATCGCGTCCACGCCGACCGTGGGCGCCTCGATCGAGACCGTGGACCCATCCGGTGGCGGAGCGGAGAGATCCCTGGCGACGATCTGCCGAATGACCGACGTGCACTTGGGCTCCGCAGCAGCATCCTTGGGCCCAGGCGCATCGTGTTCCCCGCTGCACGCCAGACAGCTCGCGGCGGCGGCCCCTATCAAAAGTACGCTCGGCAGACCCTTTGCTCGCCGTGGACGATGCTGCATCAGTTGAGAGTCCGGCGAATGGCTGGTCGCGAGGGCTGATCCGCCCGCTCGCTTCGCTCGTATAGGACGCACCTGGGCGATGACAACGATGCCGAAATCTCGAACGTTTCCGCGGCGAAAGCTCCTGACCTTGGTCGGCGCGCCGCTCGTCGATTCGCCCCGCGAGCCGATTCCTGCCGAAACCGAAACAGCGTCGGGGCGCTGGGTGCCGTCCAGGTCACAGCGTCGCCGGTGGTGCGAGCTGGTCCGCGCTGCGTAATAGGCCGAGCGCGCGGAAGTGCTTGCTGAGCATCGCCGCCGCGCGCGGGCAATCGCGGCGCGCCGAGGTCTCGATCGCGGCGGCACGCAAGTCCGGTTCCGCGAAGCCGAGCAACGGCAGGACCCGATCGAGCAGCTCTTCGTAGCCGCGCAGCTCGTCGGGATCGAGCGGACCGAGTTGTTTCGGCGCGCGGCCGTTCGCGCGCGCAACGCTGCGCCGCGCCGCCATCTTGAGCTTCATCTTGAACGCCGCAAAAAGAAAGATGCTCGAGCCATTCATGTCGGAGAGCACGTGATCGCGCGCCGCGATCCACTCGGCATCGAGCTCGCTCTCGAGCTCGCGCCACTCCGGGCGCCGGACCGCGGCGGCGAACGTCGCGAAGAACCCGACCTGCTCGTGGTGATGACGGGCGTCGGCGAATTTTCCGAGGTGGCACAGGTCGTGAAGCAAGAACTCGAGCGCGTTCGCGTGCGGCGCGGCCGAGATCCCTTCGGGCAACAGCGAGACGCAGCGCTCGCCGCGCGCCTGCAGCGCGAGCACTTCGAGTGGCTCCGGCACGCGTTCGAACACCGTCACGGACAGGCCGCGGCTCCAGGCCGCGACGCCCCGCGCGGCGGCCTCGCACACGCCCTTCAGGCGAAACTCGCTGACCAGCTTCACCTCGGGCGCGTCGGTTCCGGCTTCGAGCGGGGGGCGGCGCTTGCCTTGCCGCCAGTGCCAGGGCGAAGTCCGGCGCACCTCGGCCAGCAAGACTCCGCAGGTTCGCTGAAGCCCGCCGTCCATGGGCTCACCGCCGCGGTCTGATCGACCCGGGCGGAATGCTCGGCGAACCCGACAGTGACTTGGCGACGCGAAACGTCGTCGCCATGCCGCGCTGCAGCGCCCACAGCGGACCGCGTGAAGCGGCGCGCGTCCAGGCGCGATCGGTCACCCAGCCGCCGGAACGCGTCATCCTGATCCCGCTCGTGCCGCGCTGAGCATCGGGAGGCGGCTCCGCCGCCGCGGCGAGCTCGTCCGCGCTCTTGTCGCCGAAGACGTCGGAGACCCATTCGCGCATGCCGCCGGCCATGTCGCGCACGCCATACGGCGATTCATCGCTGGGAAAGCTGCCGATCGGCTCGGGTTGCCCGGCGTAGCGGCGCGACTCGCGCATGTGGCAGAACGTCGGATCGAAGCGATTGCCCCATGGCCAGATCCGCTCGTCGGCGCCGCGCGCGGCTTTCTCCCACTCCGCCTCGGTGGCGAGCCGGAGCTCGACGCCGAGCTTCCTGCCGAGCCAGCTCGCGTAGGCGCGCGCGTCGAACCAGTCGATCAGGCACACCGGCACGCGCGACGCGTGCCCCGCGGAGGGAGGGAACAGCTCGCAGGCCTCGCCCTCGATGATCTGCTCGCCATTCGGCACCCAATGGCCGTGCGCGTCTTTGTGCACGAGCAGCCCGGAAACGCCGCCGCGCTCGGAGCCCGGCAGGTCGCGCGGCGCCCGCTTCTCGACCAGCTCGCGAGGAGCTTGCCGTTCGAGATCGTCCAGAAACTCACAGTACTCCCGCATCGTCACCGGAAAGCGCGCGATCGCGAAATCGGGCACGAACACTTCCTGGCGCTGGATCGGATGCACCGCGCCTGGATCGCCGCCGAGGACCACCGTGCTCCCGGGCACGTACACGAAGCCCTCCCCGATCTGCGCCTCGCGGTAGAGCTTCACGTCGCCTTCGCATTGGGCGCCGCGGCCGAGCACCACCGGCCAGCGCGCCTCGCGATAGCCGTCGAGCTCGAGCGTGATCAACCAGCTTCCGGCGGGCAGCTGCGCGCGAATCACCGGCGATGGTCCGAGATCGCGCGCCTCCTCGAGCACCAGCAAGCGATCGCGTTCGATGAAGCGCCGCGCGATCACCCGCGCCCCCGCGGGGTACGAGCGCAGACTCAGTAGCGCTCCGGCGTTCAAAAGCGCCTGATAGCGATGGGTCACGTCGTGTTCGAGCACCAGGCGCTCGTAGTAGATCTGCGCCGCCTCCTGCTTTTGCTTCTCGGCGGCCTGCGCGCGCGACCAGTAGAGCTCGGACAGCCCGCGGTGCGCCTCGACGCATTCGGCGTCATAGCCGAGCGCCTTGGTATAGAGCTCGATCGCGTCGGCGAGCGCGCGGGCAGCCTCCCGCTCGGCTTCGGCCACGCGGTCCTCGAGCGCCCAACCCGCTCGCTTGCGCTCGAGCGGCTGCCAGCCCTCCACGTCCTTCAACGCATGGCGCGCGACCTCCATCAAGCGCTGCTGCTCGGCTTCGAGCTGATGATGGCGCTGGGTCGGCGTCTCGGCGCGTTCGCACAGGCGGCGCGCCTCCTCGCGACGCCGCTCGCGCTCCTTGGCGCCCTCGAGGTACGCTTCCACTTGCTCCGCGACCTGATCCGCCGAACCCGGACGCAGCGCGCGATCCTTGGCCAACAGCGCGAGGCACAGGTCTTCGAGCAAGAGCGGGCACCCCGGAACGATCTCGCGCGGCCGCACCGGATCCTTCTGGTAAGCGGCGAGCAGCGTGGACGGCGCGTCGTCACCCGCGAACGGGTGCTTGCCGGTGATCAGCTCGTAGAGCACGACGCCGAGCGCGAACAGGTCGGCGCGGTGATCGATCACGGGCTCGCCGCGCGCGACCTCCGGCGCGAGATAGCCCGGCGTGCCGCCGCCCGACGACGCGAGCTCCGGCAGCAGCGGCCCGAGCTGGCTGTCGCCGTGGATCCGGCCGTCGCGCAGCTTGAGCAGCCCCCAGTCGGCCAGATACACCTCGCCGAACTCGCCGAGCAGGATGTTGTCGGGTTTCACGTCGCCGTGCAGAACGCCGCTCGAGTGGGCATAACCGAGCGCACGCGCGACCTGCACGAACACGCCGAGCAGGCGCACGAGCGGCCAGCCGTTCCGCGGCTCGGGCTGCTTGAGCACGTCGCGCAGCGAGCGCTGCGGCACGATGCGCATCGTGTAAAACGGCTGCTCTTCGAAGCTGCCGATGTCGTAGACGGGAACGATGTTCGGATGCTCGAGGCGGGCGGTGACGCGCGCTTCGAGCACGAAGCGGCGCAGCGTTTCCACGTCGGCTCCGCTGCCCTGGCGCAGCCGTTTCATTGCGACGTTGCGGCCGATCTCGCGGTCGTAGCCGCTGACCACCTCCCCGACGCCGCCATGTCCCAGCGGCTCGAGCGGAACGTAGCGCGGACCGTCGACTTGGCCGGGGAGGATCGCCGGTCCCGGCAGCGGGCGATCCGACGCCCCCGGCACCCTGGGCGCGCGCTCCGACGGCACGGTCGGCAGCACCAGCGGCTCGGAAAACGACGGCCAAGTCTCGGCATCGGCGGGCACGGCCTGCTCGAGCACGGCGATTTGAGCGGGGGTCAACAGGCCCTCGAACAGCACGCTCGCGGGCTGATCCTCGTCGATCGCACGGCGCGCGACGTCCCACAGCGCGGAGGGACGCAACCAGGCGCGAGCCACGGCCTCGAGCGCCATCGAACGCGCATCTCGAGTCTTCACGAGGAACCGAAGGTACACCGAGCCGAGCGCGGCGGCACGGCGTCCTCCCGAGCCGCACGCCCTAGCGAACCCTGCCCCACGGCGCCTACGGCTTTCCGCTTTGGCGAAAGCGTGCCTCGGCCGCGGCGCCGATCCATGACAGGCGCACCGCGATCGAGGTCGGCGTACAACGATCCGGCACGAGCGCCGTGTAATGAGCGACGGCAAGTCAGATCGGCACCCACATCCCCGCCGCGAGCCCGAGGATCTCCTCGCGCATTTCGGGGGAAAGAATATCCACGTAACGTGAAAAGTGCCCCCGAGCCCGAGCCTCCTTTATCCCCAACATGATGAGCGTGCTGCGGACTTCTTCGACCAGCCTGATCGGGGAGTTCTTGAATTGAAGAAATAGCTCGGTCACGCGGCTCCCGAAAAAACGCCAACCTCAAACCCTACAGGATGAGTCGAGGCCGCGTCCATGGTGCACGGCGCAGCACCGCGGCCCTGGTTTTTTCGGCTTTGACGAGCTCTCTCGCTTCGGATCTAGAGGCGCTTCGTGCCTCGGTCCTCGAACTCCCGGATTCGCTCGCCGGTGTAGATCTGGCGCGGGCGATGGATGCGGAAGCCGTCGGGGTCGTTGCGCTGCTCTATCCAGTGAGCGATCCAGCCCGGGAGCCTTCCGAGCGTGAACATCACCGTGAACATCTCGGTCGGGATCCCCATCGCGCGATAGATGATGCCGCTGTAAAAGTCCACGTTCGGGTAGAGCTTGCGCGAAACGAAGTAATCGTCGTTGAGCGCGGCCTGCTCGATGCTCTTCGCCAGATCGAGCAGCGGGTCGCGAATCCCGAGCTCGTTGAAGATGCGATCGCACGCTGCCTTGAGCAGCTTCGCGCGCGGGTCGAAGTTCTTGTATACGCGGTGCCCGAAGCCCATCAGGCGCACGCCGTCGTCGCCCTTCTTCACCTTGTTGATGAAGGTCTTGTAGTCGTTGCCCTGCTCGTGAATGCGCTCGAGCATTTCGATCACTTGCTGGTTGGCGCCGCCGTGGCGTGGCCCCCAGAGCGCGCAGATCGCCGCCGAGATGCTGGCAAACAGGTTGGCCTCGCTCGAGCCGACCATTCGCATCGTGGAGGTCGAGCAGTTTTGCTCGTGGTCGGCGTGGAGGATCAAGAGCAGGTTCAGCGCGTCTTCGTGCGCCTTCGGCACCTCGTATTCCTCGGCCGGCACCGCGAACATCATGCGCAGGAAATTCGCCGGCCACGACAGGTCGTTGCGCGGGTAGACGAAGGGCTGCCCAATAGACTTCTTGTAGGCGAAAGCCGCCAGCGTTTTGCTCTTGGCGAGCACGCGGATGATGTTGAGATCGAGGTGATCGTCGTCGCTGGGGTAGAAGGTCGAGAGCGAAGCCACCATCGCCGCCATGATCGCCATCGGGTGCGCGCTCGGCGGATAGCCCTCGTAGAACTTCTTCATGTCCTCGTGGATCAGCGTGTGCAGCGTCATCTGGCGCCGGAACTCGCGCAGCTCGTCGACGCTGGGCCGCTTCCCGTAGATCAGGAGGTAACAAACCTCGGTGAAGCGGGCGCGCTCGGCCACTTCTTCGATCGGGTAGCCGCGGTAGCGCAGGATCCCTTTCTCGCCGTCGATGAAGGTGATCGCGCTGTTACAAGCGCCGCTGTTGCCGTAGCCGGGGTCGAGGGTGATGAGCCCGGTATCCTTACGCAAATTGGCGATGTCTATCGCCCGCTCGCCCTCCGAGCCTTCGACGAGCGGCAGCGAGTATTCGCGGTCCTTGTAAACGAGTTTGACGTTGCTCACTCGGCGGAGGTTACTTCCGTTGTTGCGCGATCGCCACAGCCGTCCGCGCAAACCTGCGCGGATTCGCCCCGAATCGTCTCCCGCCTAGCGCCATCGCAAAATTGCCTCGTCCACGGCGCCGGAACGCAGCCGACACACATCCGAAAACGATTAGCTTCGTTGAATGCGGCTTGACCGGACACTGCCGCCGGCCAAGATGCGCGGCCGAGGTGCGCACGATGGATCGAATGCGTTTGGGAGCTCAGGGGCTCGAGGTTTCACGAATCGGTCTCGGCTGTATGGGTATGAGCGAATTTTATGGAGACGCCGACGAGGCGGGCTCCATCGCAGCCATCCATCGAGCGATCGAGCTCGGGCTCACCTTTCTCGACACCGCCGACATGTACGGGCCGTTCAAGAACGAGATGCTGGTCGGCAAGGCGCTTTCGGGACGGCGCGAGCGCGTGATCGTCGCGACCAAGTTCGGCAACGTCCGCGGCGAAGACGGGAGCTGGCAAGGCATCAGCGGCAAGCCCGACTACGTGCGCTCGGCGTGCGACGCCTCGCTGCGCCGGCTCGGCGTCGATCACATCGACCTCTACTATCAGCATCGCGTCGACACGAACGTGCCGATCGAGGACACCGTGGGCGCGATGGCGGAGCTCGTGCGCGCCGGCAAGGTGCGGTATCTCGGGCTCTCCGAAGCGGCACCCGCGACGATCCGTCGCGCGCACGCGATTCATCCCATCAGCGCGCTGCAGACCGAGTATTCGCTCTGGACCCGCGACCCCGAGGCCGAAATCTTCGACACCGTCGAGGCGCTGGGGATCGGCTTCGTCGCTTACAGCCCGCTCGGGCGGGGCTTTCTGACCGGGCGCTGGAAGAGCCTCGACGATCTGGCGCCCAACGACTTCCGCCGCTTCATGCCGCGCTTTTCCGAGGAAAACTTCCAGAAGAACCTCGAGCTCGTCGCACACGTCCACGCGCTCGCGGCGGCCAAGGGCGTCAGCGCCGCCCAGCTCGCGCTGGCCTGGGTTCTGGCGCGAAAGCCCTTCATCGCGGCGATCCCCGGGACGACCAAGGTCCGCCATCTCGAGGAGCTCGCCAGCGCGAGCAGCGTGCCTTTCAGCCCGGAAGAGCTCGAGCGCATCGAGCAGATCGCTCCGCACGGAGTCGCCAGCGGCGAGCGTTATCACCCGGCCAGCATGGCGAGCGTGAACCGCTGATGGTTGAGTTTTTTTCGGATCAACCGAAAAACACGCCACGACCATTCCATCCGAAGCCCGAGTCCGCCGGCCTCGCCGGAAAGTCAGCGTGGCCCATGGTCTCTGATGCCGATCGTGATCTGATCGTGCCAAAGACCATGAAGGGTTTCTATGGCACGGGCATGATGCTGATGATGCGGCTCGTGCTCGTATCGCGCACCATGTCGAAGTTGCACAAGCTGATCGCCTGGAGCGCGATCACGTTCGACAACGCAGCGTAAGCTTCTTCGAAATCGCTATCCCCACCGGTAGCCGCGAACTGGGGCGGTGGAATCGTGGCTACGATGTTGTTCCACGTGGCCGCATAGACGCGGCAGGGGCTCGGCGGAAATTGCGTGATCGGTCCGCTCGCGATGTGCACCGTCGAAAACGAGCGCTGGAATAGGCGCGGCAGCGCAGGACCGGAAGGATCGGCAAGGAGCCTGTCACTGATCGGTAGATAAGCGAGCAGCTTCACCTTGCCGCCTTCGGCGGTATCCGCCGAGAGCGCGGTCCCCGAGAGCAACATCATCGCAGTCGACGCAAGCAGAGATAGTTTTCGGATCATTGGCCCCAACCTCCAGTTTCTCGGACGCGTGCAAGAATTCGCGCCCAATTTACAAACATAGACCGACTCCTTTTTTCAGAGCAACCTCCGTACGCGGTCGCAGTCGCGCGCGCCGCGCGCACATTTGCCTACGCGCTCGCACCGCCTCCTACGCGGTCGCGCCTCCGGCGCTCCTCGCGCGGCAGCCCGTGACGCGTTTCCCTTGTCCGACATGCATGTCTCTCGCGCTCGCGCTTGAGCGACGCGGTGAGGATGTTCGGCGAATTTGGCTGCCTGATTGACTGGGCCTCGTACGACCTCTACACCGGCGGGGCGAGGGCGCTTTCCATGCTGCGAGTCGTCGGCTTCGCTCTAGTCGTCTCCACCTTTGCGGCGTGCCAGAAATCCAAGCCGGACAGTGTGGCTGCACGAGACGCGGCGGAGCGGCAGTACGTGATCGGGCTCAGTCAGTGCAACCTGGGCGAACCCTGGCGAGTTCAGATGAACGCGGACATCAGCAAGGCTATAGCCGCTCATTCGAACCTGCGGCTCGTGGCGAAAGACGCACAGAACGATTCGCTGGTTCAACGAGCTCAGGTCGAAGAGCTGGTCGCTCAGGGCATCGATCTCTTGCTGATCAGCCCCAAGGAGTCGGCCCCGCTGACCAAACCCGTCGCCGAGGCCTACCGGAAGAAGATCCCCGTGATCGTGCTCGATCGCGCGGTCGAGGGCGACGAATTTTCGACCTTCATCGGCGCCGACAACGCGCGGATCGGGCTCGAGGCCGGAAAATTCGTGGTCCGGGCACTGGGCGGCAAGGGCAACGTGGTCGAGCTCAAAGGTTTGATGACCTCGACCCCCGGTCAGGACCGAAATAGCGGGTTCCGCAAGGGACTCGAGCTCGAGAAGAACCCGGGGCTCAAGCTGGTCTTCGAAGCCGACATGCAGTGGCTGGAACCGAAGGCGCGCACCGAAATGGACGCTGCGCTCGCCCGCGAACAAAAGATCGATCTGGTGTACGCCCACAACGATCCGGGCGCGCACGGCGCGTACCTTGCAGCCAAAGCGGCGGGCCGCGAGAAGCAGATGAAGTTCGTCGGCATCGATGCGCTCCCTCACGAGGGCGTGACCTACGTGAAACAGGGCATCCTCGACGCGACGTTTCTCTACCCGACCGGTGGCGCGGAAGCGGTCGAGAACGCGCTCAAGATCCTGAAGGGCGAAGCGGTGCCGAAGAAAATCGTGTTAGGAACCCGCGTGTTCACCCGCGACAACGTCGAGCGCGGCGGGGAAGAGATACGGTAGCCAAGCGGAGGCCCCATGTCGAAAAAGGTCGCGATCTTCTGGCCCGGTGATGCACGACAGAAACCGAACGAGCTCGCAGCGCCGAACGTCGAAGCCGCTAGCGTGCAGCTCGAGCGTGCTTTCAAGAAGCTCGGGCGCGAGCCGTACCGCGTTCCCGGTTTTCTGACCAAGCCACACGAGGCGATCGACAGACTGGCCGGGATCGACGATCCACTGGCCGGCGTCTTCGTGCACTGGGTGTATGGCCCGCACACCACCGACGGCGTCGTGGGCAAGAACAATCCACTGCTTTTGGCCAGCAACTTCTCCGGTCAGTGGCCCGGGCTCGTCGGTCTGCTCAACACCGGGGCCTGTCTGGAAAGCCTCGGCCGCGAGCATTCGCGGATCTGGAGCGATGCGCCGGACATCAGTGCCGATCCCGCGTTTCTCGAACGGCTCGACGAATGGTGCGCGAGCGGCCGCATCCGCTACGGCGAGGAATCGATCACCTACCACGCGCCGATCAGCGCCGCGGCGGCCGCGCTCGCACGCGGCGTGGCGGCCGAGATACGCCGGCGGCGCCCGCTCGTGCTGATGCTCGGCGACACTTCGATGGGGATGATCAACGGCTACTTCGGGCCGCGCCTCCTGGCTCCGGTCGGTTTCGCCGAGCACAAGATCGACCAGGCCTGGATCATCGACCGCGGGCGCCGGGTAGCCGACAAGCGCATCGACGACGCGATGAATTTCGTCGTCGAAAAGGGTGTCAGCTTCCACTGGAAGGAGGCGGCGGCCGAGGACTTCGACGAGTCGGCCACGCGCGAGCAGCTGCGCGACTACCTGGCAGTCAAGGACATGATCGAGGAGTTCAAGGCCGACTGCCTCGGCTGGCAATATCAGCTCGTCTTGATCCCGCTGCGTCCGCCCAGCGATTTCGCCGAAGGCCTGTTCAACTCGGCTTGCCGGCCGGAGTCGAACGGCGACACGATCGCGTGCGCCACCGAAGCCGATCAGGGCAACGCACTGCCGATGGAAATGTTGAAGCGCCTGTTGAAGAAGAAGGGACTGCACCAGGCGGTGATGTTCCACGACGTGCGCTGGGGTGCGCTGCACGAAGGGCGCTTCCTGTGGGTGCTGCTGAACTCGGGATCGTGCGGTGCGTACGCGTTCAACCACGATCCCGACACCTTGCGCGGCACGCACAGCTATCGGCAGCCGTCGCTGTACTTTCCGACGCCGGGCGGCACGTTCGCCGGCGAGAGCTTGCCGGGCCAGGTCACCTGGGCGCGCGCCTACATCAAGGGCGGCGCGCTGTGGATGGACGTCGGGCGCGGCGAGGTCGTCAAGCTGCCGCCCGAGGTGCGCGACGCCTGGTGGCAAGGCACGACGCGGCAGTGGCCGTTCATGGCGGCGGATCTCGGCGTTTCCCGCGATCAGCTGATGGCGCACTATCTGTCGAATCACGTCGCGGTCGCTTACGGCGACGTCTTCGGTGAAATGGTCGCGCTCTCGCAAGAGCTGGGCTTCCGCGTGCGCGTCCTGGGCAAAGGCGAGTGAGCGCGTGGAAAAGCTCTATCTCGGGATCGACGTAGGCACCGGCAGCGTGCGCGCTGCCTTGTTCGACGCCAGCGGCCGTCGCAGAGGGCTCGGCGTGCATCCGATTCAGATCTTTCGCCCGGCCGAAGACTTCGTCGAGCAGTCGTCGGACGACATCTGGCGCGCCGCGGGCATCGCGACCCGCGCTGCGCTCGCCGAAAGCGGCGCCGGCCCCGACGCGGTGGCCGGCATCGGCTTCGACGCGACGTGTTCGCTGGTGGCGCTCGACGCTGCGGGCAACCCCGTCAGCGTGAGCCCGACAGGAAGCGACGAGCAGAACGTGGTGGTGTGGATGGATCACCGCGCGCTCGACCAGGCGAGTCGCATCAACGCCGGCGGTCACGAAGTCCTGCGTTACGTGGGCGGCGTGATTTCGCCGGAGATGCAGACGCCGAAGCTATTGTGGCTGAAGGAAAAGCTGCCCCAGAGCTACACCCGCGTCGCCAAGTGGTTGGATCTACCAGACTTTCTCACATTTCGCGCCACGGGCGACGACACGCGTTCGCTCTGCACCACGGTCTGCAAGTGGACGTACCGCGGCAAGGAAGGCCGCTGGGACGACGGATTCTTTTCGAGCATCGGTCTCGCCGATCTCGCCGCCGACGGGTATCAAAAGATCGGCCGCCGCGTGCGTCCGATCGGCGAACGCGTGGGCGGGCTCACCGAACGCGCCGCCGCCGAGCTCGGCCTCTCTCAAGGAACTGCGGTCGGCGTCGCGATCATCGACGCCCACGCCGGCGGCATCGGTTTGCTCGGCGCAGCGCTCGACGGCGCGGCGCTCGATGCGAGCGCGCTCGAGCGACGTCTCGCGTTGATCGGCGGAACCTCGAGCTGTCACATGGCCGTCTCGCGCGAGCCGCGCTTCGTGCCGGGCATCTGGGGCCCCTACTTCTCCGCGATGGTGCCGGAGCTCTGGCTCACCGAGGGCGGGCAGTCGGCGACCGGCGCACTGATCGATCACGTGATCCGTTCACACGCGCGCTGTGCCGAGCTCGAGTCCGAAGCCAAGCAGAGTGGCGGCTCGGTCTACACGCTGCTCAACGCGCGGCTCGATCGACTGGCAGTGGACGTCGATTTCCCGGCCGCGCTGACGCGCGAGCTGCACGTGCTCCCGTACTTCCACGGCAATCGATCGCCGCGCGCCGATCCCAGCCTGCGTGGCGTGGTGAGCGGCCTGAAGCTGACGGATCATCCGGACGCACTCGCGCTCCTGTACCTTTCGACGATCCAGGCCATCGCGCACGGCACGCGCCACATCATCGAGACCATGAACCGCCACGGCTACGCGATCGACAGCGTGTTCGCGTGCGGTGGCGACACCAAGAACCCGGTGTTCCTCCGAGAGCACGCGGACGTCAGCGGATGCCGCGTGATCCTGCCGCGCGAGCCGGAAGCAGTGCTCTTGGGCTCGGCGATCCTGGGTGCCGTCGCGGCCGGCGATCAGCCGAGCGTGCTTCGCGCGATGCAGAGCATGACCGCGGCCGAATCGATCATCGAGCCGTCGCGCGGCAAGGTCTCGGATTATCACCACAAGAAGCACGCGGTCTTCCAGCGCATGTACGAAGACTTCATCGGCTATCGAAAACTGATGAGCAGCTGATCGACCAGACCCCGCAAATTTGCGGCATTTTCTGGCCAGATCGCTCGCTCTTGCCGAATCGTCAGGCAGGCCGCACACGCGAGCGTTCGTGTGCACGCGTCCCTAGAAATTCGAACGCGGTCCTGCCACTCGAGCGTCGATCAAAACCGGCAGCGCTCGCAGTCAAGCTTGGGCTGACAGCCGACGCGATGGACGATGCAACTCCACTCGAGCATGAGTGAGGACGACGCTCCCGAGCGCGCATACACGCACGCTCGCCTCGAGTGAACTCGTCGCGCGAACGATTCACGCGTGAGTCGCGCACGCGTGATCGTCTCGATGACGCGACCGCCTCCGCGCTGCGCGCAAGATTGCGACGCACCCGCCGTCGCGCATGTCACGCATCGCGACACGACGCGACCTCCGATCCGATCCCGCGCGGCGCGATGGGTTCGAGTCGAAGACGCGACAACGCGCATCGAGTCCGCGCTCGACGACCCGTCGCCGCGGATATTGGTGACGCACTCGGCGTCTCGTGACGAGCGCTCGAACGCGCGCGCTCGCGACCTCGCGAGTGATGCTCGCGTGAAGCCTCCACGCGCCGAACGCCGAGCTCGCGACCAAAATTGTGATCGCGCATCGTTCCGAAATGACACGACATCGCGGATCGACTTGCCACGTCGACGAAGACTTCGGCTAGTCTCGCGCGCCTTGCCGGCAACGCTCGCGCAGCTCGTCCTGGCACTCGCCATCGAGCACGGTCATCCGGGCCGCTCTCCTTACTCCTACGAACCAGTGGCGGAGTGCGGGAACGATCCGGTCCATCCGAGCTGCAAGCTCGTCCCGGTGTGCGCAGACGATACGCCGCGCTGCCGCGCGCCCAAGTTCTCGCGCGTGCGCGGAGCCTGGGTGCGCGTCGAGTCGCGAGAAACGGCGCTGCTGCGTTTCGCCAAGGTCGCGCGCGTGATGAGCAAGACCGCGGAGCGCCTGGTGCGCTGCACCGGCGAAAGCCGCACCAATTGCGAGCCGATCGCGTGGAGCGGCAACGAAAAAAGCCTCGCGCTCGCCGGCCTCACCGTGGTGCTTCACGAGTCGGGACTGCGCGAAGACATCATGTTCGGCCATCCGCCGCTCGGGCGCGGGCCGGCCGGCGAAGCGTGTCTGATGCAAGTGGCGCTCGACCAGGTTCCGGTGCACGCGAGCTGGCTTCCGCAGGAGCAACGCGAGCTGATCTTCCGCCAGCCGCAGCGTCGCGAGCAGCTCGCCCGCACGCTGCTCGGCGACTCGCCGGCGGCGCTCGAGCGCTGTTTCGAGGTCGGCTTGCGCGCGCTGGCGCAAGCGCGCCGCTCCTGCGAAAAGGGCGGCGTGCCGTGGGACACCGGGATGTTCAGCATGTACGGCAGCGGGCGGACCTGTAAGGTTCCGATCATCGCCCAGACCCGGACCAAGACCTTTCGCGAGCTCACCGCCGCGCGGCCGCAGCTCTCGGCCGAGCTCGCCGCGCTGCTCGAGTGACCGCGGGTCGCGCCCGCTGTTTCGACAACAGCTCGAAGTAGCGAACGAACGCGGCGATGCCACCGCTGGCCTGACGCCAATCGAAGTTCTCGTTCGGCGCGTGGTAGCCGTGCTCCGGAAGCGAGAGCCCGATGAACATCACCGGACAGCGCAACACGTCTCGCATCGTGACCACGGCGCCGATCGAACCGCCCTCGCGTACCAGCGCCGGCGCCTTTCCGAAACCGAAACGGATCGCGTCGGCGGCCGCGTCGGCGAGCGGTCCCTCGGTCACGCCGCGGTAAGGCATCAGTGACGACTCCGAGCTCACGACCACGTCCGGGTTGAGCTTTGCCACGCGCGCCCGCAACTTCCGGAATACGTCGGCCGGCGTCTGATCGGGCACCAGGCGCATGCTGATCTTCGCCTCGGCGGAGGGCGGCACCACGGTCTTGATCCCGGGGCCGGAATAGCCGCCGACGATGCCGTGAACCTCGAACGTGGGCTCGGCCCAGATCGCCCGCATCACCGCGGGTGCGGTCTTCTGGCGTAGGGATTTCAGGCCATGAGCGCGCTTGTAGCCGGCGATCGAGAATCCCGAACGGCCGAAGGAAGTGAGCTCGCGCTTCGAGGCCGGGATCGCATCCGCATAAAACCCGGGAATCTTGCAGCGCCCGGTCTTCGCGTCGCAGAGCTCGCCGATCAGCGCCGAAAGCTCGGTGAGCGGGTTGCGCGCCGCGCCACCGGTCAGGCCCGAGTGCGCGTCGTGGCTGCCGGTCTCGAGCCGCAAAGTCGCACCGAGCAGCCCGCGCAAGCCGGCGGTGATTGCGGGCCGCTGGCGCGAGATCCAGATCGTGTCCGAAACCACGACCGAATCAGTGGCGATCTGCTTCGCGTGTTTCTTCAGCACCGACTCGAAGTTCGGGCTGCCGATTTCTTCCTCGAGCTCCCACAGGAAATCGACGTTGATGGAAAGCCCCGCTTCCGTCACGTAGCGGGCGGCGTAGAGCGCCGCGAGCGCGGGGCCCTTGT
>Ga0111538_10001178_pt1 | contig 36816 bp, 30 predicted proteins | sample SoiMethybrSBSTD1_FD_79669 | JGI IMG/M metagenome (GOLD analysis project Ga0111538, IMG submission 79669) | Bulk soil microbial communities from a Populus tree surrounding site in Tennessee, USA - Soil MetaG P. TD hybrid SBSTD1 (version 2)... | ecosystem: Environmental > Terrestrial > Soil >...
ACGATCAGCACGACGCCATCGCGCTCGTGGCCTCGCAGGACGGCCGCTTCACGGTGTTTGCCTGGTCGCCGTGCGAGGAGCTGGTCCACGCCCACAGGGTCGAGACGCTGCTCCTGTGAGAACCCAGTCGTTCTCAGTTCTTGGTTCTCGGTTCCCAGTTCGGGTTCTGGGTTCTGGGAGACCGGGTCGTATGCTGAATCAGGGCGGCTATGTCGGCTCTTCCTCGGCATTCATCGCGGTGCTGAATCGTGAGCGACGCTTGGCGGAGTTCATCGCAGACAATGAATTCGACGACGAACCAACCTTTGATCGCACGTCCAGACTTTCGAATTCAGGTAGAACCCCTGGAACCCTAGAACCCTAGAACCCTTAGAACCCTAGAACCTCGAAGATCACTGAATAGCCTGCTGAATGATCGCCTTGAATCGCTGGCGAATCGAGTCGGGATTTGCCGGCGAACTCTGAGTCATCAGGACGGTCACCATCTCGGTGGTCGGATCGACCCAGAAAATCGTCCCGGCCGTGCCGTCCCATCCGTACTCGCCGCGATTCGCGGGGTTTGCGCCCGTACCCGAATTGAGGAGCACGTTGACGTTCGCAAGCCCCCAACCCATCGAGCCACCGCGCGCCTTCTGAATGGCATCCGAGAGACCGTTGCTCGTGATGGTCTCAACGGTTTTCTGGCTGAGAATCCGAGCGCCGTCCAGCTCGCCCTTGTTCAGCAGCATCAGGCTGAAGCGGAGATAGTCGGGTACGGTCGACAGCAGGCCCACGGCCCCCTCGAGGACCGTCGGCCGCTCAGTGAACGGAACGGTTTCGAGCTCGATCGGCGACAAGCCTCCAGCCGGCGCTGGTGCATAAACAGTCGTCAGGCGTCCGCGCTGGTCGGGCTGCGCCCAGAATGTGGTGTCGACCATTTTTAGCGGCTGCAAGACACGTTCACTCAGGAATACCTCGAAAGGCTTGCCCGACCAGACTTCAATCAGGCGCCCAACCACCGTCGTCGCCTCGCTGTACCGATAGCGGGTGCCGGGATCCTCCATCAACGGGACGCGAACCAGGTTCGCGATGAACTGCGCCATGGAGATCGACCGCGACCGGACTTGCTCACGCCGGTAAATCTCGGAGGTTCGATGATTCAGGCCCGAGGTGTGAAGGAGCAGGTCCTCCACCGTGATGTCGCGGGCCGGTGGGCGCGCGGTGCCATCACTTGGCGCAGCCGCAACTTTCACGTTCTTGAATTCCGGAATGTACTTCGCCACTGGATCGGACAGGCTGAACTTTCCCTCCTCATGAAGGATCATCGCGGCCACGGCGGTCACCGACTTGGTCATCGAGTAGATCCTGAAGAGGGACCGCTCAGACATCGGCACACGCGTCTCGAGATCCTGCACGCCGACCGACTCGAGATAGGCCACTTTTCCTTTTCGAGCCACGCCAGCGACCGCTCCAGCGATCTTTCGCTCCGCCACGTACCGCGTGAGCAGATCGGTGGCCTCCTGAAGGCGCGCCGGTGCGAGCCCCACCGACTCCGGCGTCGCCCGTTGCATCCGCTCCTGCGCTCCGGCTGCCAGCGTCAACGCCACCAGCATGCCCGCCAGCAGGACGCCGACTTGTGCGCTTGTCACCATGTCCTTCATGCCATCGCCTCCATGGCGGTCACGAGTGCCAGGCAGATGTTATGCCACTTTTCGTGCTTTCGGCCTTCGTGGCAGTGTTTTCGCGCTTTCGTGGCTGTAAGATCACGTCATGGCGGGCGCCATCGCTGAATCCGGCAGTGAACTGCAGACGTCGATCTCGCGCGACGGGTTTGCGTTTGCCCACGGCGACCTGATGCGGACGCTGCTCCTCTCGTCAGGCAAGATCGCCGACTGGCAGCAGTTCGCGGACAGCTGGAATCGGCTCGAGCTCGACACCTACATGGCCGACGGCGGACGCTACCGGAAACGCCGGCATGCGGTCTACGCGGTCCGGGGACGGGGGACGGCCAGGCGGCAACCGCACCAGCCCCACTATCAGACCCTCGACTACAACCCGCTGAATGGCGGCGTCGCTCGTTGGTTCGAACCGATTGAATCGGATGTCGGCCTCGGACCGAGCATGCGAACGATTCTCGCGTTCTGCCGGTCGCTGTTCGAGCGGTTGTCTCCCGCCCGGGCCTGGCACATCGAGACTCATCAGTTCAGAATCGAAGCACGAAGCGGCGAGCAGGGCCGCCCGGCGCCCGAAGGGGTGCACCGCGACGGCGTCGACTTCGTGCTCGTCCTGTTGATCAACCGCCGCAACATCGCCAGCGGTGTCACGAGCATCCACGCGCTCGACGGCACGCCGCTCGGCCATTTCACACTAACTGATCCGTTCGACGCCGCGCTCGTGGATGATGGTCGCGTCGCGCACGGAGTGACCCCGGTCCAGCCGCTCGATCCAGCGGCGCCGGCGTACCGTGACGTGCTCGTTGTGACGTTCCTGGCCGCGCCAGGGGTCGGTTAGCGGTGCTATAGTTTGCAAGCCATTTTTCGCGCTGCTGCTTTTTTCAATCGATCTTCCGAGCGCGTCTTCCGGTCAACTTCTCCAGGCGAGGACATTGAATGGCATCGGTGCGTCCACGGGTCACCTTGTTCGTTCCCGTGCTGAATGAAATCGAGGGGATGAAGGCGATCCTTCCGCAGATTCATCCCGAGTGGTGCGATCAGATTCTTGTCGTCGATGGCGGCTCGACCGATGGCAGCGTCGAGTACGCGAAGGCGCTCGGCTTCGAAACCTATGTGCAGCGGCGGAAAGGCATCCGCTTCGCGTACATGGAAGCCTGGCCGCTGATTCGAGGGGACGTGGTCATCACCTTCAGCCCTGACGGCAACTGTCCAGTTGAAGCCATCCCTCGCCTGACCGCATTCATGAATGATGGTTACGACATGGTCATCGCTTCGCGTTATCTTGGCGATGCCCGCAGCGAAGACGACGACGTGCTGACCGGATTCGGGAACTGGATGTTCACGACCCTCATCAACCGGCTTCACGGCGGGCACTATACCGACGCGATGGGCATCTACAGGGCCTACAGAACAACCCTGTTCTCCCGCCTGGGTCTGGATCAGGAGGAAGGCTACGCCCCGGAACGGCTGCTGGCGACGAGGATCGGCATCGAGCCGCTGCTGTCAATTCGATCCGCCAAGCGCAAGCTGCGCGTGTCGGAGATTCCGTGTCCCGAACCGCCGCGCATCGGTGGGAAGCGGAAACTGCAGATGTTCCGGTGGGGCGGCGCCTACCTGCTGCAGACCTTTCGCGAAATCTACCATTGCCGCTGAGATCGGTGTGGCGCGCGGCACAGGAGGGGTTTCTTCACACCGGCTTTGCCGCGCTCGTCCTCCTCGTTCTGGCCTGGGTGGTTTACGGTCAGGCGGTCAACCGGGTGTTCGCGTCAGACCAGATCCACTATCTTGCCGAGCTGAACGGCCGCACGTCTCTACTCGATGGTCTCCGCCACTACGATTACGCGGCGACACGGCAGTATTGGAAAGGCGATGATGCGCTCTTCCGGCCACTGCTCTTCTCATGGCTCGCGGTTGCGAATCACTTCTTCTCCTATCACCACGTCTGGTGGAACATCGCAAACCTCGCCATTCACTGGCTCGTCGCGGTGTTCCTGTTCCGGCTGCTGATCGCGATCGCGCCGTCCCCCTTTGCCCTCCCCGCTGCTGCGCTGTTCCTGGTGCTGAAGCCGCCCATGGAGCTCGTGCTCTGGAATCATCTCGGCGGCTACATGCTCGCGTGTCTGTTTCTGGCAATTGGACTGCGGGCGTTCGTCCGCCTCACCGTGGACGCCGCGCCAATCCAGACGCGTGTCGATCGCACGCAATTCGTCGGGGCTTTCGCCGCAGCAGGCCTCTGTCACGAAGCCATGGTGCCCGCGTCCGGGCTCGCGGGGCTGCTGCTCATCGCCGCGCGGCTTCGGGCACGGCGACCCACACCACGCTTCGTCGTGGTCGCGACGCTCCCGGTGTTGTTGTTCGTCGTTCTCTACGTGTTTCACACACAGCGGGTTGCACGTTTCACGTATGTCGATCGTCCTGACGGGCAGGGGCTCTTTGAACCTGCGAATGCCGCGGCCGTTCTTCCTCGTAGCTTCTCGGTCATCGCGCAGTGGACATGGGAGCTCGCGGTTCCCTCGGCGACAAGACTCGTTCCTTCCACCTTCGGCCGGTTCGTGAAGACGTGGACATTCTCCTGGGTGTCGCCCTGGCACCTTCTCAACGTCGTGCTGGCTCTCGCCGCCGCGGCGGCTATCGGCATGTCGGTGTCCCGGCGCCACCTCGCCCGCTACGGTCCTCTGCTCGTGCTCGTGGCCGGCACCATGCTGGCCTATGCGGCGGTCGTCTGTTTTGGTCGTGCGCCTGACGAAGTCGCCGGCGTCACCTACTATCCCTACGTCTTCGGTTTCCTTCTCGTCGCCTTCGCTTATGCGCTCGTGGACTTTTCGCGGCTGCGTTCAGCGACGTCCGCAGCGGCCTGGCTCATCATGGTGATGCTCATCGCGGTGAATGGCGCCGAAGCCTCGGCGGTGGCACGGGAGAGCGAGCGCGTCAACCACTACCCCTCGCTCTACCTCAATCGCGTCATTCGATTCGTCGACGGGCACCGGAACGAGCCGGGCTTTTCGTTCATGATCGCGCCCCATCCTGAGTCGGTGGATCCCGTTGTGGACCTGGTCGTGGGGTATCCAAACGATCCGAGATCGTCGAATCGACGCCTTCGCCTGACCGAGATCCTGTTCGCGCAGTACTACGAGGCCCAGCAGCCGAAGTACGTCCTGGATGCCTCGGCCGAGAAGCTCGCGGCGCCTCCCTGACGTTCGTTGCGACCACGCGTAGCGGGGCGTAGAATCCTCCGAGGCGCGGCATCTTCGATGGCGCGCCAGATCAGGGCCAGGGCTGTCGATGCTGTCAGGGCTATAGGGCTAAGGGCTAAGCGGCAAAACGGATCAGGGCTAAGGGCTAGGGCTAAAAAGCCCTGAGCCCTAGTCGAGCACAAGCTACTTAAGGGGGCGTATGCCGAAGATCTCCCGCCGTCGATTCCTCGAGGGCACCGGTGCGACGCTCGCCGTGACGGCCCTGCCAACCTCAGCCGCGGTCGAGGCGGCGCAGTCGCCGGCAGGGCCTCCGGCTCCGCGCACAGCAATCAGGCTGACGGTCAACGGCTCCTCCCGGCGGATTGAGGTCGAAGATCGGTGGACACTGGCCGAGACTCTTCGCGACCACCTGAGCCTTCCTGGCACAAAGATCGGCTGCGATCGAGGCGAGTGCGGGGCGTGCACCGTGCTTCTCGACGACAAGCCGGTGTATTCCTGCAGCTATCTCGCAGTCTGGGCAGACGGCCGATCGATCCAGACGGTCGAGGGGCTCGCCCGCAACAACCAGCTCTCACCGCTGCAGCAGGCATTTGTCGACCACGATGGCCCCCAGTGCGGCTTCTGCACATCCGGTCAGCTGATGGCTGCCACCGCCCTGCTGAAAACCAATCCGCGTCCGTCCGCCGACCAAGCACGCGCGGCGATGACCGGAAACCTCTGTCGCTGCGCTAATTACAATCGGTACATCGAGGCGGTCACCGGTGCACCGCCGATCACCGCGGCGACAACCGCGATCGGTCTGCTCAAGGCCGTCGGCCACGCCACGCCTCGCATTGACGCCCGGCAGCGCGTCACGGGAACCGCGACCTACACTGGCGATGTCCGTCTCCCGGGCATGCTGTTCGCCCGCGCACTGAGAAGTCCTCACCCTCACGCGCGCATCACGGCCATCGACATCTCGAAGGCCCGCGCTCTGCCCGGGGTGAAGGCCATCCTGACTCACGAGACCTGTCAGGTTGTGTGGGGCGCCGGATCGGTGGCTGGCGGGACGCAGTACAGCGACGAGATTAAGCGCATCACGAAGCACCGGCGGTACGCCTTCAACAATCCCGTGCGTTTTGTCGGCGAGCCGGTCGCTGCCGTGGCGGCTGTCGATCGCCACACCGCGGAAGAAGCATTGCAACTCATCAAGGTCGAGTACGAGACGCTGCCGTTCGTGCTCGATCATGAAGAGGCGCTCAAGCCCGAGGCACCGGCGATCTGGCCTGAGGGCAACCTCGCGGTAAACGGCCGCAACGAGCCGGTGCCCACGACCCAACGCCGCGGCAATATCGAGGACGGCTTCCGAGCCGCCGATCAGGTGTTCGAGGATCGTTACTCCACTGCCTTTCAGCACAACGCCCAGATGGAACCTCGCGGATGCGTCGCACACTGGGAAGGCGACAAGCTGACCGTCTACACACCGACAGGCGGCATCGCCAACTGCCGCACCGACATCGCGCGCGACCTCGGCATCCCGGCCGACAAAGTGCGCGTTGTCTGCCAGTACATGGGCGGCAACTTCGGCAACAAGAACCAGAATCAGGACGCAGACCTGATCACGGCGATGCTGGCCAAGGAAGCCGGCGCCCCGGTCAAACTCGAGCTCTCGCGCAAGGAAGACTTCATCGGCATGCACGGCCGCTGGCCGACAACCCAGTACTACAAGGTGGGGGTGAAAAACGACGGGACGCTCACATCCATCCAATTGCGCGGCTACAGCGGCATGGGTCCGTACCGGAAGAACTCCGGCGCCATCGGCGGCATGAATCTCTACAAGTGCGCGAACACCGAGGCGATCGTGAATCCGGTCTACACCAACAAGACCGTGTCCGGAAACTTCCGCGGGCCGGAGTTTCCGCAAGGCTTCTTCGGCATCCAGTCGATGATGGACGACGTCGCCTTCAAGCTGAAGATGGACCCGATGGAGTTCGTGCTCAAGAACATGTCGCGCGACGAGGTGGCGTACACCAACTACACGCTCGAGGAGTGCGTCCGTCGTGGCGCCGACCTCTTTGGATGGAAGACTCGCTGGCGACCTCAGCCCGGATCGGATGCCGGCCCGATCAAACACGGCGCCGGCCTCTCATTCATGATCTTCCGATCGGGGCTCGGATCGAGCAGCGCGGTCATCCACCTCGACGCCGCAGGCAGGTATACGGTCCATGTCGGCGTGACCGACGTCGGCGCCGGCGCCAAGACGACGATGGCGCTCATCGCGGCAGAGGAACTGGGCGTGCCACTCTCCGCGATCGACGTGGTGTGGGGCGACACCGATCGGTGTCCCTTCTCGGTCGGCGAATCGGGCAGCCGCACAACGATCATGACCGGCTACGCCGTCGTCGAAGCGGCGCGCGATCTCAAGAAGCAGATTGCGGCGAAAGGGATGCCGTCGGGAAGCACGGTGTTGATTGCCTCGGCCACACCGAGTCCGCGAACGGAAGGCGGCAAAGTGCGCAGCACGTTCGGCGCCCATTTCGTCGAAGTCGAGGTCGACACGGCGCTCGGCCGCGCGCACGTGACGAAATACCTGGCGGTTCACGACTGCGGCCGGATCATCAACCCGCTCACCGCCACCAGTCAGATCAAGGGCGGCGCCATCATGGGACTCGGAATGGCGCTGCACGAAGATCTGATCTATGACCGCCGGAGCGGTGTGCCGTTGACCCCTGGCTACTACGGGGCGCGGATACCCACCCATCGCGATGCTCCGGACATCGACGTGCTCTTCATTGAGAGCGACGACGGGTATGGCCCGTTCGGCGCGAAGAGCATGGGCGAAGCCAGCAAAGTGCCAGCCGTGGCGGCGGTCGGCAATGCCATCTTCAACGCAATTGGCCACCGCATGAAGGATCTGCCGATTACACGGGACAAGATTCTCGCCGCCGTGAACGGCCAGGCTCCGCGAGGAGGTGTCGCATGAAGCCGTTCACCAACGTGAACCCTCGCGACGTCCAGCATGCGGTGACGTTGTTGCGTCAAGCGAAGAACGATGGGCGAACGACAGCGATCGTGGGCGGCGGCAGCGACGTGCTCGCGCTCCTGAAAGAACGCATCGTCTCGCCCGACCTACTGATCAACCTCAAGGCCATGAACGGGCTCGATCAGATCAGCGTCAACGGCAACGGCGCAACCATCGGCGGCCTGGTCACACTGAGCACGATCGCCCAGCATGCCGCCCTGCGCCGTGAGTACGCCGTCCTGGCACAGGCAGCCGAAGGCGTGGCGACGCCGCAGATCAGAAACGTCGGCACACTCGCCGGCAATGTGTGCCAGCGGCCGTGGTGCTGGTACTACCGCAACGGGTTCCCCTGCCTGAAGAATGGCGGGACGACCTGCTTCTCGGTGACGGGCGAAAACCAGTTTCACGCGATTTTCGGAGGCGGGCCGAGCTACATCGTTCATCCGTCGGACACGGCGCCGGCGCTCGTGGCGCTGGATGCGCAGTTCCGTCTCGTGGGGCCGTCGGGTGAACGTGTCGTGCCGGCTGCGGAATTCTTCGTCCTGCCGCGTGAGAACGCGGCCCGCGAGAACGTTCTCGCGGACGGTGAGATCCTCGCCGACGTGCGACTGCCGCGCGCGATCGCGGGGACCAGGAGCACCTACCACAAAGTGCTCGATCGCGAAGCGTGGACGCACGCGGTGGTCAGCGCCGCGATCGTGCTCGAGATGGATCAGGGGGTCTGCCGCAGCGCACGAATCGTGCTCGGCGGCGTCGCGCCGATCCCGTGGCGCCTCCCCGAGGTCGAGCGACTGCTGATCGGCCAGCGCATCACACCGACGCTCGCCGAGCGAGCGGCCGAGACAGCCATCACCGGCGCTCGCCCGCTCGCCAGGAATGGCTACAAGGTCCCGTTAACGAAGGGAGTCGTGGAACGAACGCTCACCGAGCTCAGCGCATAGAGTTTCGAGATGCAGAACCGTCGCGATTTTCTTCTCATGCGCCCGCTGGCAGAACGCCCGTTCGAGTTGTCGTGTGAGCGCTTGTACATGCGGTACCTGGATTCGATCGACGAACTCAACACGGGCGAACTGGCAGAGAGCCTCGAACGCGACCTGCGGGAACTCAAAACCGTGCGCGTAACCGGCACAGGCTGGCTGACGCGCGAGGATTTTCGATCGTGGCTCGATCCCATCCTCGTTGATCTTCAGCGACAGGGCGTCCGCATCGTCTTCGATCCGCCGCGCCCCGAGGCCTGAACAGCCGTACTTCGGTCTAGGCAGGACTAAAGTCCTGCACTACTTCCCCCCTAGGAGAAAGTCCTGCACTACTTCCCCCTAGGAGAGAGTCCTGCGCTACTTCCGCTAGAAAAGAAAAGGGCGACGCACGATGCGTCGCCCTCGATTTGCGATGAACTGGGGCGAGCCAAGGGGCCCGCCCTGAGCGGACTAGCGAACCGCTTCCGCAGGGAGCCTGAAGGTCAGGATCTCCGCGTTGTAGCCGGCGCCGCTGATCGCCACCGAAATGTACTGGCGGCCATTCAGCATGTACGTCATCGGCGAGCCGGTCTGTGGGGCTGGCATGTACACCGCGCCGGCGTCCTTGCCGGTCGCCTTGTCGTAGGCACGCAGCATCGCCCCGCGCTGGCCGTTGGCGGTGGTCACGAATCCGCCTTCGCCCGCGATGAGGAGCGTCTTGGTCGTGAGCACACCGAGGCGCCCCTGCCGGCCGAGGCGCGGCAGTGTCACACCCTTCAGGGCGGGGTTGCTCTTGATGTTGTCGGCTGTGTCGCCGTGCGCGATCTGCCAGACGAGCGTGCCCTTGTTGAGATCGAGCGCGGTGATCTTGCCGTATGGCGGTTTCACCAACGGCAGGCCCTGGACGCTCAGCGTGCCGCCACCTTCTCCACCGCCACCGCCGCCACCACCGCCGGCAGCGGGAGCCCCACCACCGCGACCACCACGTCCCGGCACCGGTTCGTCATCATCGGCATTCGGCGCCGCGACGAACCCGCCTGGAGCTGCGCCTCGCGCGCCACCACCCGCGGCTCCGCCGCCGCGACCGCCGCCGCCCGCTGCCGGGTCAGCGCCAGCGCCGCGACCACGTCCACCGCCCGGCGCTCCGGCCGCGGCACCCGCCGCCGGTGCCGCACCTGCCGCCGGTGCACCGCCGCCCCGACCGCCGCCGCGCCCTCCGCCTGCCGCTGCAGGAGCGTTCGGATTGGGCGCGCTGCCCTGACGCCAGCCGAAATCGTTCGTCGGCGGAGTCGGAATCAGACCGAGTGAGGCGATGGCATTGTTTGAGAAGATGTAGAAGATCTTCGTTTCAGGATCGAACGATCCGCCCTGCCAGTTTGCCCCACCAGTGATGTTCGGCAGCATGAGCGTGGCCACAGGTCCCTCGAACTTGCTTTCCACCGGCGGCGTGAAAATCGGTCCAATCTTGTAGCGCGACACCAGCTTCACCGCTTCCGCGCGGAGCTCAGGCGTGAAGTCGATCAGGTCGTTGACCGAGACGCCTTGCAGGTCGAACGGCGGCGGCTTGGTGACGAACGGCTGCGTCGGCGAGTACCACTCGCCAGGCACCGTACCTTTTTCGACAGGCCGCTCCTCGATCGGCCACACCGGGACACCGGTGACGCGATCGAATACGTAGACCCAGCCTTGTTTCGTGGGCTGCGCGATCGCCTTGATCGGTTTTCCATCGACGACGAGGTCCACCAGGATGGGTGCGCACGGGATGTCCATGTCCCAGATGCCGTGGTGCACCAGCTGATAGTGCCACTTGCGCTTGCCGGTCTTCAGGTCGAGCGCGACGACGCTTTCCCCGAACAGATTGTTGCCAGGACGATTGCCGCCGTAGTAGTCGCCCGTCGGCAGCTCCACGCCCATGTACACCAGGCCGAGCTGCTCGTCGATGCTCATCTGCGCCCACACACCGGTATTGCCCGTGTAGGACCACGAATCCTTCTCCCACGTCTCGTTGCCGAACTCGCCCGGCCGTGGAATGGTGTGGAAGATCCACATGCGCTTGCCGGTCCGCACGTCGAAACCGCGCACGTAGCCCTTGGGCTTGGTCTTGCTCGTGGGCGCTCCGCCCGCCAGATGGGCAGCGCCGACAACGATGACGTCGCTGCCGATGATCGGAGCTGAGTGCAGCCCGATCTCACCGGTGACGAGATCCAGCACCTGGTCGTCGTCGGCCTTCAGGTCAACGATCCCGCCCGTGCCGAAGCTGCTGACCAGCGCGCCAGTCTTGGCATTGAGCGCGACCATCTGATAGCCGGGGGTTACGTAGACGATACGCTGATCATTCCGGCCGTCGGTCCAGTACGCGAGGCCACGGCCGGAAAGCTGTCGTGGCGCCGACTGGCCGCGCTGGCCTTCGTCAATTGCGAACTTCCAGAGCAACTCGCCGGTTTCGGCGTTCACCGCCACCGCCGAGCGGCGAGTGCCGGCGGTGAAGTACAGGACGCCGTTCACCATCAGCGGGGTCGTCTGAAGATTGTTCTCGGGCCGCGGGCCAAAGTAGTCGGTCTTGATCCGCCAGGCGACCTCGAGGCTGTTGAAATTGCTGGCGTTGATCTGATCGAGCGCCGAGTAGCGCGTGCTCGCCAAGTCTGCCCCGTAGCTCCGCCATTCGCCCTTTTGCGTGCCAGACTGGCCCGTTGCCGGCAGCGTCGCCCAGATTAGTAGTGCGGCGAACGGGCTGATCCGAATCGCCCAGCGCCAGATACTCCTCATACCTTGCTCCCTCTGTCTGTGGAAGATAACCGGTGGAGCCGCCAGCCCGCCAAAACCCGTCTGCCGGTCAGCGCGGAACATTGTATATGAGGTTGCTACGGTAAGATCGACCGTCGGAAACCAGGATGCCATCCCTCCAGGGGCGCAGAATCGCCCTCCTCGAAAGTCGAAAAACCGACGAGTTGAGCCTGCTCGTTCAGCGCCTGGGAGGCACTGTGGTGGCGGCGCCTACGGTGCGCGAGGTGCCACGGTTCGAGGACGTGGGGACGTTCCTCGATGGCCTGGATCAACACCGTTTTGACATCACCATCTTCCTGACGGGCGTCGGCGCCGCGACACTGTTCGCGGAAGCCGACCGCCAGGGCCGCCTGAGCGAGACGCTCGAAGCTTTGGGGCGGACCACCATTGCCTGTCGTGGCCCGAAGCCGCTTGCGGTCATGAAACGTCACGGTCTGACGCCGCGCGTCGTCACCGGGAAGCCGCACACCACCAAAGAGTTATTGGAAGCTCTTGGGAAGGTGGGTCTGGACGCTGGCGTGCTCCTCGTGCACTACGGGGAGAGGAACCAGGAGCTGGCCGACGCCCTCCGGGCGCAGGGTGCGCGCCTGGACGAGGTCTGCCCCTATGAATGGGCACTGCCGGAAGATACGTCTCCGATTGCCACTGTCATTCGTGAAGCAACTGGCGGCCGGCTCGATGCGATGCTGTTCACGAGCCAGGTGCAGTGCCGTCACCTGTTTCGAATTGCGCGCGATCTCGGGCTGGTCCGCGAGCTCGAAGCGAGCCTGAATGGAGATATCGTCGTCGGCGCCGTCGGTCCGGTCTGCGCCGACGCGCTCCGCCAGTTCGGCGTGACGCCAGACGTCATTCCTGCGGCCCCGAATATGGCGTCGCTGATTGCGGCGATCGGAGATTACTTCGAGCTAACGGCCGGGGAGCCCTAAGAATCTACGATCTACGATTTGTCGATCGACGATCTGAGTCTCAGCGAAGGGACCTGGTCGATCATCCAATCGTCGATCACGGGATCGCCGATCGTCGATCATTTTGCGTGGGTCACCGTCCCACCCTCGACCTTCACACCGCTCATGCTCTGGGCTCGGTTTTCAAGCAAAGCGCCACGCTCGAATCGGGCGTCGGTGAGCGGTGCGTAGACGTCGAGGCTGGCCTGCAGCAGTGTGCCCTTCTGCAGCGCGCCGACCTCGTCGGCGTTGAGCGCCGATCGATACACGAGCAGGTCCTTGTAGTCGGCCTGTTTGGGCGCCGATCCCTGTGTTGAGGTGGCGGGTCCGCCAATCACGAACCGTTCGGGCTGCAGCCGCTCCGCCGTTTTGCCAGCCAGCGCGCCGTCAACGAACAGGAGTGTCTCGCCGCGAGCGGTGTAATGGCTCAGCACGATTTGGTGCCAGGCGGCATCGGCTTTCACCGTTGACGCGACCGCTGTGGCATTCGCCGCGGTATAGGTCCACACGCCGTTCCGGATTCCGACCGCCGCCGAAAATGGGGCGCCTGCTGAAAGCGTCGTGACCTTCCGATCGGATCCAGGCCCACCAGCGCGCGCCGGTGGTGCCGGCACCGTGCTCGCCGTGAGACTCGTCCCGGTGATTCCGGCAATGGTGCCATCGGCCTGCGCACGGACGGTGAGGCTCACTGCGAACGGATGCACGGTGCCTTGTGGGGTGAACGAGAGGGGCGCCGTTCCGCTGCTCACGCGCGCGAAACCAGCGGCCGTCGACCGGGTGGGCGCGGGCTTGCCCTTCTCCAGCGCATCAAAAAGGGAAGGAACGAACGTCGTCGTCAGCTCCGAATGGCCAGCCGCCGTCGGATGGAGCGCATCGTTCCAGAAGCCGTCGGCCCATTTGCCGGTTCCGTCGTCCACAGCGCCGAGAAAATTCACGCTCGGCACGTCCCAGGTGTTGATCAGGAGGTTCATGCGACGGGTGTAGCCGTATTCCACCTCGGTGAAATCATTCCGCGTATAGCACAGCGTCACGACCGGGACGATCCCATTCTGACGGCTGCGATCAATAAAGCCCCGGATGCCCTTCTCGAACTGCGCGAAGACACCGTCCTTCTCGGGAATGGTCTTCACATTCGCGATGCCCTCATTGCCGAGCGACAAGCCAATCACGACGTAGCCTGGATTGACGGGCATCAGGTACTTGGTGGCCGGATCGGGTGTGCCCTCCGGAGCAAAGCGCGGCGCCATCTTGACCGTGTTGTCGCCGCCGCGGGACTGGTTCAGAACATCCCATCCACTTGCGGCGAGCAACTCACGCAAGCGGCCGGTATAGCCCTCCTTGCGCAGTTCATCCCCCGTCCCGTTGGCCACTGAGGAACCGAACATGGCAATGCGACGGGGCCGCTGGGATTCCTGGCCCGGCTGTGCGCGCTGGGCAAAGACCGCCCCGACCGCCAGGAGGACAACGACCGCCGAGATGGCACCACGTAGACGTCTCATGTCGTTTCTCCAGCGCGTCGCCGCGCAGACGATGGATTGGATCGGCGGATTATAGCTCCGCTATGGGGCTGAGGGCATAGGTTCTGCAACGGGCCGGCGGTGAGCGAGTGGGGCGTGAGCCCATCCTTGACGAAGCGCATTCAAGTTTGTGGGGAGGAGGACCCGTGAGAGCCTCCAGAACACTTGCAAATCAAAGGCCTCGTTTGGGCACGCCATTTGTAGGCACATCCGTTTCCAGAGGCTCTCCTGTGCAGATGCGCCCCGAAAACAGCGCCGATTACGGGCCCCACCCCGAGACATTTCATGAATTGCAGATGTGGATGCACGAGAATCTGCACTTGCCGGCTGAGGTGGAGGCTGCCTTGTTCGCGGCCGTCGAGGGAGTCTTTTCACGACACGAACGCCTCTGGCAAGACTCAAAACAAGACGCCATTCAGGCGCTGTCCACCGGGTTCGCTGAAAAGATGGCTCGCGTGCAGCGGGAGCTGCAGGCCAAGGATGCCACCGTCAGCAGCATCTCGCACTACTTCGAGCAGCTCGTCGCCGACCTCACCGACAAGTCCCATCGCGATCCCAAAACGAAACTGATGAACCTGGGCCACTTCACGCAGCAGCTCGAGTCCTTTCTGGCACTCGAACAGCGCGGCCGGTGGTGCGCCATCGGTCTGGTGGACATCGCGAACTTCAAGACCTTCAACGATGCCCTCGGCCACCCGGTGGGCGATCGCATCATCGAGCGCGTGGCACTCCTGCTTCGCGAGCAGGTCCGCTCGGACGACTTGATCGCGCAGGAGTCGCTCGGCAAAGATGGACCGTTCAGCAACTCGCCGCGCGATCTGCACGCGCGCTTCGGCGGCGACGAGTTCTGCTTTCTCATCCCGGCTCTGGCCGAGGAGCGCCAGGCGTACGCGGTTGGCGAGCGCTTCCGCGCCGCGGTCGCCGGGTTCGACTGGAGCCTTGAGCACCGGCAGCTAGCCGCCCATCCGCCGCAGGTCGACGTCGGCGTGGTCTGTTTGTGGCTCGGACGGATGGCAGACCGGCGCTTCGTGGCGCGCCCCCTCGCGGCGGCGCTCATTCAGCGCGCCGATCAGTTGATGTATCAGGCGAAAGGTGCGCGCGCCTCGCGGATTCAGATGGTCAGCGCGAAAGTGGTTGACGGCAAACTCGTCGAATCGAGCGCCGAAAAACCGAGATAGGCTACACTGGACGAGGTCGCGAAGGGCTCACCCCTTCACCCCATCACCCCATTCGAACGTGTGCACGGTGGGTGTAGCTCAATGGTTAGAGCGCCGGTCTGTGGCACCGGAGGCTGCGGGTTCGAGTCCCGTCATCCACCCCAAATCCTCAAGACCCTCTGAAAAACTGAACGTTTGGTGTTCCGCGCGGGCCGTTTGCTAACGGCTTGCTAACGGCTGCTAACGGGCCGAAATGTCGGCGATTGACCCAGGCTGTCAGGCAAGTCGTCGTACTTCGGGATCGCGATGGCCGCACGTTTGGCCGGCTTCATTTGGAAACCCTGCCGCTGCTCGACACCAGAGCGGAGCATTTGCCGGACGATGGCCGCGACGGTTTCCCCGTTGCGCCTCGCGATGTCGTTGATCGTGTCGTGGAGTGTGGGGGTGACGCGAATCGTGAGGGTGTGAAACTCACGATCGATTTTCTGCGGGTACAACACAAAGGCCCCTTCCTGCGCTTAGGGCCTCTTGCGCGGAAACGGGGCCTCGACGAACGACGTTCTACTTTTGAAATTCTACACTTCACATTCGGAATGCAAGCTACATCACGTGGACGAAAACCTCGAATGGTTCACTGAATCGCACGGGGAACGCCTCTCGGCAGCAACCAGTTTTGATAACGGCTTGCAACAAACTCAGAGGTACGCTGGTTCTTGCTGTGAGAGCGGAAGGCGGACTCTACGGAACCGCGAAGTTCGAATCATCAAATTGACTCGACCTCGCCGTAGCGTTGGAGGGGTGGCCTCGTATCAGTTCGAATAGTACGAGACGTCTGCGGTCAGAACGCAGTTGGAGGCGGTCGCTGAGCTCATCCACGATACGGTAACCGAGTAGTCGCCCCCGGGAAGTTCCTTGCTGACCGTTCGCTTTTCCACGGGCGCCGGTTGCGCACTGTAAAAGTACCACCCCCCCACGTAGCACAGCTGAAGGACCCCATCCCGCAAGGACGTGATACTCGCTGAGGCCGTTTCATAGGTACCTCCTGTCCTGCAACCGGGCGAGAAGATCAGAGTCACCTGACCTGCCGCCGTGGTCGTGAACGTTCTGGTCTCCGATCGATCCCAGATGGCGCCGAGCTGCGTTTGTTCCTGGTTCACACCCTCGACGCGAATCTGCCGGAGTACCGGCGTCGCCGGAAGCGGCGGCTCTGGTGTTGCCGGGGGCGGCTCGGGACTTGGCGTCGGATCCGAACTGAGGGTCGATGGATTGGCGGTCGGCGTATGCGTTTGCGAGGGACCCATCGTGGACTGTTGACCTGCACAGCCAAGCATCACGACGCATGCTGCCGCTGACACCAACTGGAGCTTCGTCAAACGTCTTCCCACAAACCGGATCCACCCTACATCGCCGGAAAGCGACGGTCAAGAGTAACGGGGACACTGACGCCCTGCTAACGGCTTGCTAACGAACTCGTTGGTACTGCCGGTGATTAGGTGTCAGAGCGGGAGGGCCGACGACGCGGAAACACCAATAAAAGCGGCCTCGATGGGACTGCCTGGGATTAGACGGGACGCGGCATTTCGAGTCCCGTCATCCACCCCAACTAGAAATTCCCTACGCTTGTGATCCAGCCGTCAGCCGGCGACGCTGCAGGTCTTCCCGATAGTTCTGCTCGAGATACTCCGCGCCTTCAGCCGTGATCGTCAGCAGCGAGTTGTCGGTTCGGCTGATGTACTTCTTCTGGACGAGATACCAGAACGTGAACTGCAAGTGTTCGCGCGCCCGGCCGGTCAGCTTTTCCAGATCCAACGGCGAGAGCGCCGGGGTTTCGGGCTCGAGCCGCCTGCGGGTGTAGAGAACTTCGAGCACCGTGAGGCGCACGATCTGTTCGGATTCGAAGTCGTTCTCCGGCTTGGTGCTGTTCGAGACCAGCCGCCACCGTTCCTGACGCTGGTTCACATGCTGCACGTCGTATTTCGCGCGACGCTCCGGCTCGCTGAGCACCTGATACGCCTCATTCAGCACGCGAAATTGCGCCGCGTTCCCCGTTTCGGTGTTGTCGGGATGGAAGCGCTGCGCGAGCAGCCGATAGACCCGGTGAATCGTCTCCGGCTCTGCGTTCGAGCTGATTTGGAGAATCTCGTAGTAGTCCGTCGTATCGTCAGAAGCCATGAACACAACCGTCCAGGGTGAAAGGGATCTACTGCAGTTATCGGGACGAAACTGTATAAACTAGCCCTTCACGGAATTGGTCACGTCTGCACACCGGCCGGCCTCCAGGGCGCTGCTGATCATGGCCGCGGCACTCTTCTCCACAGGTGGCGCGGCAATCAAAGCCACAACACTGACGGGCTGGCAGGTCGCGAGTTTTCGTTCCGGGGTCGCGGCCCTGGCGGTCCTGCTCATGCTCCCAGCCGCCCGGAGCGCATGGACCCTCCGAGCGGTACTCATCGGCAGCGCCTATGCCGCGACGATGATCCTGTTCGTGCAGGCGAACAAGCTGACGACTGCCGCGAACACAATCTTTCTCCAGTCAACTGCGCCCATCTACCTCGTGCTCCTCGGTCCGTGGCTTCTCGGCGAGCGCAACCGTACGCGCGATTTCGTCTTCATGATCTTGATGGGCGTCGGGCTCGCCTTCTTTTTCGTCGGGACGGAGCAGCCGAATGTCACGGCTCCGCGACCCTTCGAGGGGAACCTGCTGGCACTCCTCTCCGGAGTGACCTGGGCGCTCACCGTCTTGGGAATGCGCTGGATGGGGAAAGGCGATCTGGCGGACGGACACTCGGCGGCGGTTGCCGTGGTCGCCGGCAATGCCATCACGTTTCTGTTTTGTTTACCATGGGCCCTTCCCGTCGCCCAGGCGCAGCCGATCGATTGGGTCGTGATCGTCTATCTCGGCGTCTTCCAGATCGGGCTCGCGTACATCTGTTTGACCTCGGCGTTGCGGCACGTCCCGGCGCTCGAGGCATCCTTGCTGCTGTTGGTCGAGCCGGTGTTGAATCCACTCTGGGCCTGGGCCATTCATGGTGAACAACCCGGCGCGTGGGCGCTCTGCGGCGGCGCCCTCATCCTGCTACTGACCGGTGTGAAGGCCCGATTCGACTAGGTCGAAGTCTTTCAGCGGCCCTGCGAAAACAGCCGTAGACTGCGAACGACTTGCCCAGGCACTTCGCGCTGGCCAACCTCGTCAACAGGGCTGGTACAACAGGGATACTGGCTCGAGGAAGAGGCACAGGCCGCCCGGCGGGCGTGGGCTCAGTCCGGCATCGGCAAATAGTTGTTGGTCGCTTTCTTGCTCACGCTGCACTCCAGGAGTGTGAGCATGTACGCAAAGCGAATTACGTCAGCAGTCACTGCTGTCTTTCTGGCCGGAACCTTCGTCAGCGCCGACATCTCGACCTCGGAAGTGAAGAGGATTGAGGAAGCCGCGACCGTACTGAAGGATATCCAAGCCTCGCCTGATAAGGCTGTGCCACAGGATCTGTGGAACAAGGCAAATTGCGTCGCTGTGTTTCCCGGGCTGATGAAAGCCGCCTTCATTGTGGGCGGCGAGTACGGCAAAGGGCTGATGAGCTGCCGGCACGACGGTCAGTGGAGTGCCCCGGTGTTCATGAAGATTGGAAAGGGCAGCTGGGGTCTGCAGATTGGCGCGCAATCGATCGACTTGGTACTCCTGGTCATGAACGAGGGTGGCGTCGAGAAGCTGCTTCGCAACAAGGTGTCGCTCGGTGCTGAAGCGTCGGCGGCGGCCGGCCCGGTTGGCCGCGACGCGCGTGCCGCCACGGATGCCCAGATGAAAGCGGAGATCCTGTCGTACTCGAGGACTCAGGGACTCTTCGCCGGGGTCAATCTGTCAGGCGGTGTCGTGCAGAGCGATAACGACGACAATGCGGATCTCTACGGCAAGGGCGTCACCGCACGCCAGGTGCTGCTCGAAGGGTCTGTGAAACCGCAACCCGCCACTCAGCCCTTCATGGCGGCGCTCAATCAGCGGTCGTAGGCCCGACCTTCAGGTCGGCGTTCGCATGGCACCACCCACGTAGGGCCCGACCTTCAGGTCGGGCCCACGACCACGATCGCCAGTGCTCCCGATCGGTTACCCTCTGCCGAACGGGAGCGATCCAGGATGGCGATCATAGAGATCCGCGGCGACCTACAGACTACCTACACCGACGTCTTCACGCCTGAGGCCGTCACAGCCCTCGAGGCACTGGCACCGCTCGACGCCGACCGAAAGGCGCTGATGGTCGCACGGATCGGGCGCCGCGCCGCTCGTGCACGCAACCGCGAGCGCATCAATTTTCTCGACCCGGACGGCCTGATCGCGCGCACCCGGCTCCGAGTTCAGGAAGCCCGCGATGGCGCATTCGTCGGCAGTGAGATTCCTCGCGACCTGCAACGTCAGTGGATTCAGGGCACGGGACCTGCGGCACGGCCCCGCGTCCCGATCACCACAAGCATCAGGAACGTCGCGTATGCCCTCCTGTCTGGCGCCGACGGGTGGATGTTCGATGCTGAAGACGCGCTCGGACAAGTGTCGACGATGTCGCTGGAGAACCAGCGGAACCTGAAGCTCGCGATCCATCGAGACCGAGTGTTCCTGCAGGTCGCCGAACAGGTCGCCGGAGAAATGAATGCGTGGGCGCGCACATTCCACGGCCGGCCGATTATTGACGATTGGACCGCCCAGCTCGAACAGCCAACCAAGATCTTCCGCGCCCGGGGTCTCCATCTGGACGATCGGCACGTCCAGCATATCGATGGCAGCGGTTTTTCCGCGTCCATGCTCGACGCGGTGCTCTACCTCACCAACAATCATCGGGCGCTCGAGGCGGCGGGCGCATCGCTCGTGCTCTACCTGCCCAAGATTCAGACCGCCGAGGAGGCCGCTCTCTGGAGCGACATCCTTGGTGCCCTGGAAGCCCATCTCGGCCTGCTCGACGGCGCGATCAAGGCCTACGTCCTCGTGGAACAGCTCGAGGCCAGTTTTCAGCTGATGGAAATCCGCGCCGCTCTGGGCCGGCATTTTGTCGGCTTCAACACCGGCCGCTGGGATTACATCAACAGCGTGTCCGATGCGATGGCGTGGGATCCGTCGTTCATCAACCCGAACATCGACGCGATCACGATGACGTATGGCTACATGCGCCGCTACGAGGACCGGGTCAGACGCGCGGTCAACACACCCGATCGTCTTGGCCAGTTCGCGCTCTGGCAGGGCGGGATGGAGCCGAACATCCCGGTCGGAACCGACGCGGGCGTGGCCAACGGCATGAAACGGGCCGTGGCCGGCGCCGAGCGCGAGCAGAACGAAGGCGCGAGCGGCAAGTGGGTCGCCCACTGGAAGATGGTCCATATCGTCCGCCCGGTCTGGGAAAAGGCGGGACAGGACAATCAGCTCGGGCGAGCATTTCCTCCCTTGGCGTATACGCCAGACGAGGCCGAGGGCCTGGTCCGTCTCGAGCCGGCGGCGCGCACGATTCGGGGCGCTCGCGATCTGTTGAGCGTCGCCATCCAGTACGGCAACGCGTTCGGCCGGGGGCTTCAGGCCGCCGCGTTGAAGCCCGCCGATTACTTCGGCAACGACGATGTGCTCTACCTGATGGAAGACATGGCCACTGGTGAGATCCGGCTCAGTATTCTCTGGGAGTGGCTGCACAAGCAGGCACGACTGACCGACGCGGATCCCATCGGCGTGCGCGCAGGTGACGCGTTCACAACGCAGATCTTCAGCCGCCTGCTCTCGGAAGAGTACGAGAAGCTCCGCCAGGCATCGAATCGCGACGTCCACGACGATTCGAAGGACACCACACTGCCGATCGCACGGGCTGTCGTCGAGAGCTACGTCCTCGAGGACGTGAAGCTGCCCTGGTACATCGACTTGTTGAACATCAATCTCGATAACGAACGCCTGCCCGAGGCCGTGCGCCGGATTCGCCTGCTCACCGACGCATTCCGGGCTGATGGCACCCGCATCACGGCAAATCTCGATTTTCCATCCGCCCCAGCCGCAGCATCCACTACTATTCCGGGCTAATGACCAGCCAGCCCTCGATGACGGCCGTTCCGGAACCCTCAGCGCACTGGGTCGACCGACTCGCCGTGGTGATGGAACGCGTCGTCCCCGACGCCATCACCACGTCCATTTTCATGCTCGCCGGACTCTTCGCCCTGTCGCTGGCGCTCGGCGAGTCAGTCACAACATCGATAGACGCCTACTACCGCGGCCTCTGGATGCTGCTCGAATTCACGATGCAGATGACGCTCATCCTGGTGCTGAGCCTGATCCTGGGCGCGACCCCGATGTTCAAGAATGCGGTCATCTTCCTTTCGCGGCTGCCGAACACGCAAGCGCAGGTGATGATCCTGGCGGTGTTGTGCGGGGCGTTCGTCGCGTACTTGAATTGGGGGCTCTCAATCGCGTTGTCGCCGGTCATTGCGATTCATTTTTCGCGAGAGGCGGAGCGCAAGGGCATTCCGATCGATTTCCTGTTTCTGATGTCCACGCTTGCTGGGGCCGGCGCCATCTGGCAGTTTGGTCTGTCGGGCAGTGCGCCACTCCTGATGGCGACTCCCGGCAACGTCCTGGCGCAGCAAACGGGCGTCATGCCACTGACCACCACGATCTGGTCCCCGGCGGCGTTGGTGCTCGTGCCCTGCTTCACCGCGGCCGTGATGATCGTCGGCGTCGTGCTGATGCCGAAGAAGATACGGCCAGTGTCCGAGTTTCCTGAAGCCACCAAGGTCGTGACCCCCGACGAAGCCACGATCGTTGTCCCGCTCGCTGCTGACCAGGGCAGCACATTTGCTCAGAGGCTCGAGCGCAGCCGGCTGGTTGCGGCGATCCTCGCCGTGATGCTCGGCGGTTGGATCTACCACCACTTCTTCGTGAAGAACCTGAGCCTGAACATCAATTCGGTCAACACGATTGTGTTGTTCCTCGGTGTCGTGCTGCACGGCAACGTCTACAGGTTTACCAAGGCGCTGCAGCAGGCGGTCGCGTTGTGCTGGCCGATCGTGTTGATGTACCACCTGTACGCGGGCATTGCCGGCCTGATTCAATTCACGCCAGTTGGCAGCTTTTTCGTGAAAGCATTCGACCCGATTCTGACTGCCTATTCGTATCCACTCGTCATCGCGATCGTCAGCACGATTGTGGCCATCTTCATTCCATCGAGCGGCGGCCAGTGGGCGATTCAAGGGGCGGTCACCATTGAAGCGGCGAAGCTGGTCGGGGTGAGCGCGCAGCGGGGGCTCCTGGCGTTGAGCGTCGGCGATCACATGGGGAATCTGATCACCCCGTTCTGGGCGGTGGTTGGCGCAGGCATCGCGCGCGTCGATTTCAGGCTGATGTTCGGCTACCGAATGATCTTCGCCGCGCTGTGGTTCGTGATGGGCGTGCTGGCGTTTACCTTCCTGCCCTGTTAGACGCGACGCTTTCACTTTCCCATTGAAGGAAGGCCCACGTACCAGTCGCGCAACCTGACCTCGATGCCACTACCCTGCAACGCCTTTTCAAACGCTGCCGGGCCGCCCGCGTCCGGACCCAAATAGTGGTAGGGATAGGCGATCTTCGGCCTGAAGGCCTTGGCGCACTCCACGGCATCGGCCGCCGACATCGTGAAGGGAAGGTTCATCGGCAGAAACGCGATATCGATATTCTTCAGTGCGTTGATCTCGGGCGTGCACGCCGTATCGCCGCCAAAGTACAGACGCGTACCGCCGATCGTGACAATGTAGCCATTGCCCCGCCCTTTGGTGTGAAAGGGCTCGTCCATCCCTGGCTCGACGCGCAGGTTGTACATCGGCACGGCCTCGAGCGTGATCCCATCGACAACCTTCGATTGACCATTCGCGAGCCAGCCGGCGCCGGGAAACTTGGAGCTCACCACCGATGGCCCGACGACCACCGTAGCCGGACCACTGACCATCTTGATGACTTCCGGATCGAAATGATCCTCGTGAATGTCGGTGACAAGGATGAGCGTTGGCGTGGCGAGACCCTTGTAGAGCGCCCTGGTCGCCGCGCCTGGTGGAGGGACGGGCGCGGGCGGTGGCGGCTGCGCAGCAGCACCGCGACCTGGTGGAGGCGGCGCGTCAAAGCGAGGGTCGGTCATGGAGCGGGCGGGGTCAACCAGGACCACTCGCGGTCCTTGGACGATCTCAACGGTCCCGTGGGAAATTGGGATGATCGTGATGTCGCCACCTGCCGCCGCTGGTATCTTGTCGGGTGTGGGCCGCTGCGCCGCCAGACTGACGGAGACCAACGCGACGCCGACCCCCAAAGCAACGATTCGCAACCGCATCAAGCCCTCCGCGCGCGTCCACCTGCTGGTGTCGCCTCAACTCGTCCACGGTTAGACACCGGAACGGCGACATCAGCGTGCAGCAGCGCCGTGCGACGTTACTTCCCGAAGTACAGGACCACTCCGACGGCTCGACTTGACCCTTCTCTTGAGCGCCGACGGCCGAGCCGCCGACGATCACCAACAGCGTCGCGACAACCAATGAGCGTGTGTGCATGCCGTGATTTTAAAGCTCAGCTGGGGCGGATGAGCAGACGTGCGGACGCGTTTTGTGCAGCTCAGCCCGCAAGCTATTGAGGCACGGGCATTGCTCCGTTCGTGTACGGAGGTCTACAAATGTCGACACAGCTCGCCATCGCCATCGCCCTGGCCGTGTTGTTGGCCGTCGCCCTCTGGGGTCCCTATCTCTGGAAGGAAATCCGGCGAGGCAAGGCGAACATTGGCAACACACCAGCCGGAACCGGCGACACTCATCCCGGCACGCGCTTCGATCCCGCGCCAGGTCAGCCGGACGCACAAGCGGATCCGTATGACGCGCGCGCGCAGCGCAATGCTCCTCCCGTCAAGTCCTAGCCTAAAGGCTGTACCGCAGAAGACACGGATTGACGGGAGGGACACCGACCGCGGTTGACGTCTGAACCTATCCGTGTGCCCCGGCGGTGCACGATCGCGGAGCCATTTCCACACGTATTTGCACGACACGGCTCGTGGCTGACTGTCCCACAACGGAACACACGCAGTGGGCCATTCCAGAGCACTACTAGACCTTAGATTTCTCTGTTGTCATATAAACGTCCACAGTGGTAACGTCAGTGAAGCTGAACCGGCATCCTATTCATGAGCACTGACTCCGGCAACGCGTCGCCCGCCAATTGGAAACACGAGCTGCCCATTCTCGCGGCCTACGGCGTCACCCTGCGTGAGCCGGTTGCCGGGGATCTCGCAGCCGTCCTCGACGTGTTGTGCGTGTACGACGCCAGCCGTTTCGGCATCGAGGGTCTCGTCGACGACGAAGCGGTGAGACGATTCATTCAACGCGCGGCCTCCGATCGCGCGGCGGGTGTTGGCTTCACGTACGCGATCGCCACAACTGCTGGCATCGTCGGCGTAATTCAAGTTCGTCAGCTGGCTCCAGGATTCGAGGCGGCCGAGTGGGAGATGACGCTGACGCCAGAGGGTCGTGGCACTGGCATTTTTCTCGAGACCGCGCGGCTCGTTGGATCGTTCGTCTTTGATTCGCTCGGTGCACACCGACTTGAAGCCCGCGTTCTGCAGAACAACGGACGCGCGATGGGTGCCCTGCGGAAGCTCGGGGCGGTGCAGGAAGGTATTCTCCGACGTTCGATGCGCCGCGGCGACGCGTACTTCGACCAGGTACTCTGGTCCATCCTCAAGGAAGACTGGAGCGATCAAGACACGTCGATCGCTCCACGCGTCCATTGAAGCCTCAGCTCGACCTTCCCGTCCGCGTCTACATCGGCTTCGTGATCGCCGCGGGAGCGACGCTGCTGGCGATCGGTCTTCCACAGGCAGATTTCAACCATCCCTGGCTGTTCCTGGCCTTGCTGGCGCTCTCGTGCGCCACGGCCTCGCTCAAGGTGACGCTGCCGCTGACAACGAGCGGGTCCACGCTGTCCGTTTCGTATGCAGTGGATTTCGCCTCACTGCTCCTGATTGGCCCGCACGAAACGATGCTCGTCGCCGCCGCCAGCGCGTTCAGCCAATGTCATCTGAACAACAAGGCCCGTAATCCGATTTATCGCACCTTGTTCAGCATGGCGTCGCTCATCGTGACGGTCGAAGGCACCGGCCTCGTCCACACGTGGCTCGCCTCCATCGAGCCGGCCGATCCCATGACGGCCATTGCACGCCCGCTGGTCGGTGCGGCGATCACCTATTTCTTGTTGAACACCGGACTGATTGCCATGGCCATCGCGCTCGCCGCGCGCGAGCGGATGTTGACGACGTGGCAGACCAATTTTCTGTGGAGCGCGCCAAGCTATTTCGTCGGCGCCGCCTCCGCCGCGGCCGCGGCCTGGTTCATCACGCACATGGGGTACTGGGTGGCACCCCTGACCTTCGCGCCGCTGTACCTCACCTACCGGACCTACAAGGTGTACATGGGTCGAATCGAGGATGAGCAGCGCCACGTGCTGCAGACCTCGGATCTTCACCTCGCGACCATCGAAGCGCTGGCCCGCGCCATCGACGCCAAGGATCAGACAACGCAAACGCACATCCGACGGGTCCAGCTGTACGCGACTGGATTGGCGAAGGCCGTGGGGCTCGACAGGTCAGCGATCCAGGGTGTCAAGACGGCGGCGCTGCTGCACGACATCGGCAAGCTTGCCGTGCCGGAGCACATCCTCTCGAAGCCAGGACCGCTCACGCGGGAGGAGTTCCAGAAAATCCGGATTCATCCGCAGGTCGGCGCGGAGATTATCGCGGCTGTGCCGTTTCCGTACCCGGTGGCGCCACTGATTCTCAGCCATCACGAGCGATGGGATGGCAAGGGATATCCCCAGGGGCTGGCCGGTGCGACGATTCCAATCGGTGCGCGCATCCTGACGATTGTCGACTACTACGACGCGGTCACGACCGAGCGCCCGTACCACAAGGCGGTCAACCACGAAAGCGCGATCGGCCTCCTGAAGCACGAGTCGGGCCGGGCGCTCGATCCCGCCCTCGTCGAAGCGTTTATCGAGATCGTGCCGCAGCTCATGGCGGAAGCGGCGGCGGCGGAGCCCGCCGGGCTCGTCATCGCTGAACCCGATCCGGTCGCGATCGGAGGCACAGCCGCGGGCCTGGCGCCAACCGGCGGTCCAAGCGCGTTCGAGAACATTGCCCTTGCCCATCGTGAAATCTACGCTCTGTACGAAATCGCACAAACGATGGGCACCAGCCTCTGCGTCGCCGACACCATGGCGCTGGTTTCGGCCAAGCTCGCCAACATCATTCCGTGGTCGGGGTGCGCGCTCTTCCTGCAGCAACCCGGCGGCGAGACGCTGAAATGCCGGTTCGCCTCAGGCGTGGATGTCGGGAGGCTGCTGAACGTGACGCTCAGAGTCGGCGAAGGCCTCTCTGGCTGGGTCGCCCGCAACCGACGAACGCTCGTGAATGCCGATCCGCGCGTCACCTTCGACGCCGCGGGGATTCCAATCACGACGCAGCTGAACTCCGCCATTGTCTGTCCCCTCTACTTCAGCGACACGTTCATTGGCTGTCTCGCCCTGTATCACACCGAACGCGATCGATATTCCGAAGATCATCGGCGTCTGATCGAACGGGTGGCCGAACAGGCGGGCGCTGTGCTCCACAATTCGATTGTGTTCGAGCAAACCCAGGAGGACTCGCTCACCGACCCGCTCACGTCCCTCCCCAATCGCCGCTCGATGTTCACCTACCTGTCGCGTGAGCTCTCGCGCGCGGAGCGTCTCAAGAACGAGATGGCGCTCATCGTGATGGACATCGACGAGTTCAAGGTCATCAACGACACATACGGGCATCACGTGGGCGATCGCGCTCTGCGCGAGGTGGCGACGGCGCTCCAGACGGCGCTTCGGCCCTATGACCTGTGCGTGCGGTACGCGGGCGATGAGTTCATCGTGGTGCTGCCGGAATGCTCGCGTGAGATGGCCGAGTTCAAGCGGCGCGAGCTGCAGGAACGTGTCGGCCACATTGAAATCGAGGTCCGCGCCGGTCGCACGATTCGCCTGGCGGCCAGCGCCGGGGCCGCGGTCTACCCGTACGACGGCGCGTCGTACGAGGCGCTGATCGCCGATGCCGACGCCCACATGTATCGGGACAAAGCCGCGCGCCGCAGCCATGCCACACTCCAGCAGCGATCCGATTCACGCGACTTCGTGACCCCGGATATCCTGACTGACGGCATGGAGGACACGCCCGAGCTATTGCTCGCCGGCCTGCCGAACTAGCCTTCAGCTCGCAGCCGTCCAGAGAGGCATACCGAAAACCACGGCCCTCATGATAAACAGGACGCATGTCCGATCCGTCCGACCTGGTCCAACGTCGCCAGAAGTACATCCAGCGTCAAATCCAACTCGATAAGGGGATCGTCAACGTCAGGTTCCGCGGACAGTCCCCTCAGGGCACCGGGGCGCCCAACCGCCATGGCATGCCGCAGTTGCCAATCGGACAGCACGAGGTGAAGAACTGGCCGGTGCTGGATCTTGGCGAGCAGCCGGAGATCGAGACAGCGGTCTGGAAGCTCGAGGTGGGCGGCCTGGTTGAGCATCCAGTCACACTGACGTGGAATCAATTCCTCGCACTTCCGCAAGCAGAAGACGTCAGCGACTTCCATTGTGTGACCACCTGGTCGCGCTACGCCAATCGTTGGGGCGGCGTCCGGTTCAAGACCATCGCGGAACTGGTCGTCCCGCAGGAGTCGGCGCGATTCGTGTCGTGCACGGGCTACGACTTCATGCCCGGCACGTTCATCCCGTACACGACCAATGTGCCGCTCGATCGTGCGATCGAAGACGATGTGCTGCTGGTGCACACGTGGGAGGGGCGTCCGCTGCCGCGCGAACATGGCGGGCCGTGCCGCATGATCACACCGAAGCTGTACGCGTGGAAGGGGACGAAGTGGATCCGCAAGATTGAGTTCCTCGCCGACGATCGCAAAGGATTCTGGGAAGTGCGTGGCTATTCGAACTCGGCGGAACCCTGGTTCAATGATCGGTACTCGGAGTAGAGGTTGGAGGTTAGGGGTTAGGGGTTGGAGGTTAGGGGTTAGAGGTTGGGGGTTAGAGGTTACCCAATTCGATGTACAACGTAGGGCGGCGATCGCCAGACATCGATGGCCACAACGCCGATCACCCGATGCTACAGCCCATGCTTGCCTCGCTCACCGAGGCACCGCTCGACGATCCGCAGCTGGTGTACGAGCCGAAGTACGACGGGATTCGGGCGATTGTCGACGTGCCCGCCGGCGGGGACGGTCGCGTGCGGCTCTGGTCGCGACTCGGCAACGAGAAGACGGCGCAGTTTCCTGAAATCGCCCAGGCGCTCGAGATTTGGGCTCGGAGGCGAACCGTCCCGCTGGTGCTTGACGGCGAGATCGTCGCGATCGATGCGAAAGGTCAGCCGATCGGGTTTCAGAACCTTCAGGGTCGGATCAACGTCTCGGGCTTTGGCGCGTCTCGCCGGCCCCACCGATCGGCCCGGAAGCCGTCGGAGGCTGGGCGGGACGGGGGGGTATGCGACACCGCCTTCATCGCCTTCGACCTCCTGCGGGAAGGCGAGACCGATCTGCGATCGCGGCCGCTGCTCGAACGCCGCGCCGCACTCGAGCGGGTCTTCGCCCGGCCGGGCTCGTCCGTGCTGCGCCTGAGCGAGATCGTCCAGGGCGATGGCCGCGCGCTGTACGAGCGGGCGCTCTCGAGCGGCTGGGAGGGATTGATTGCCAAGCGCGCCGATTCCCGCTACGTATCCGGCAAGCGCACCCCCGATTGGCGCAAGCTCAAGATCGTTCAGCAGCAGGAATTCGTCATCGGCGGCTGGACCGAGCCGCGACAGACACGCGCCTACTTCGGCGCACTGCTCCTCGGGGTGTACGGGGCATCGTCGTCTTCTTCTTCCTCGGGGCTCACTTACGCCGGGCACGTCGGCACGGGCTTCGACGAACGCGAGCTCTCGAGGCTGATGAAGCTGCTCAAGCCGCTCGAAACAGCGATCTGCCCGTTCCGCGATCGTCCACCGAGCAATGAGCGGCCTCACTGGGTGCAACCCACGCTCGTGGCCCAGGTCAAGTTCACAGAATGGACGGCCGACGGCAACCTCCGACATCCGGTGTATCTCGGTCTTCGCAACGACAAGAAACCGGAGGATGTCGTACGCGAGCAGACGACGAGAGTTCGTGCCTCGGCGGCCGCGCGTGTTGCACCCGATCGAGCCGGCACGGCCCGCCCCCAGACCAACACGAAGACCACAACGAAGACCAAACCGTCGGCAACGGTCCGCGCCCAGGCGGACACGACATCAGAAGCCCGTCCTCGGAAAGCCGACACGGCGTCCCGAGCCACCATGACGGTCTCGCGTCTGGAGGCGGCGGCGATTGTCGAACAGCTCAACGCCATCGAACACGGGAAGGGAGATGGCATTCTTGCTCTGCCCGGCGAGAGGAAGCTCTCGGTGACCAATCTGCGGAAGGTGTTCTGGCCACGCCAGAAGTTCACCAAGGGCGATCTTCTCCGATACTACGCCCAGGTCGCGCCGTTCATTTTGCCGGCCGTCGCCGATCGTCCGTTGGTGATGAAGCGGTTTCCGAACGGCATCGGCGCCGCGCCGTTCTACCAGCACCGCGCGCAGAACGTCCCCCCCGGCGTCCGGGTTGAGACGGTTCCCGTCGGCCCGGAGGACCTGCGACCCCAGTTCATCGGCGGCGACATCGTGACCCTGCTCCACATGACCCAGCTCGCGGCCATCTCGCAAGACCCCTGGTTTTCGCGCGTACAATCATTGGATTTTGCGGACTACGTCGCCCTCGATCTCGATCCGGGTGATGGCGTCGGGTTCGCGCAGGTGATCGACGTCGCGCGATGGATTCATGACGAGCTCGAACAGCTCGGGACAATTGGCGTACCGAAAACCTCCGGCGCGGACGGCCTTCACATCTATCTGCCGCTGCCGCCAAACACGCCGTACGACGCCGGGCTCCTCCTGTGTCAAATCATTGCCACCGTGGTCTCGCGCAAGCATCCGAAACAGGCCACGATCGAGCGGTTCGTCAAGGCGCGCGGCAAAACGGTGTACGTCGACTACCTGCAGAACATTCATGGCAAGACGCTCGCAACGGCCTACAGTGCCCGCGCCAGCGAGTACGCCGGCGTCTCGACGCCCTTGACCTGGAAGGAGGTCCACGAAGGCATCAACCGTGAAGACTTCACGATTCAGTCCACACCTGCACGGTTTCATGCTGTGGGCGACTTGTGGGCCGCCTCGAGAAAAACCAAGGCGATCAATCTCGCGAAGCTCGAGCGATACACCAAGAAGATGGGGTGAAGGGATGATGGAGCGATGGAGTGATGGAGTGATGGAGTGACGGAGTGACGGAGTGATGGGGCTTGGACCGCTGGTTCGAGAGGCCCTCTCAGAGTGGCGCAACCTGAGTCTTGGCGATCTGCGGTTTCTTCATCGGACCGAGGCCGAGCTGATGCTCATGGTCCTGGTCGCCTTGTCGGCCATCCTGCTGATCGTGCGGCTCCTAATGAAACGTCTGCCCGGCCGGCACTCGATCGTGCTCCCAGCCGTGTTGACGGCGCTCCCACGATCGCGCGGCAGGCTGCTCGTTCACGTGCCCTGGCTGCTGTTTCTCTCTGGCCTCCCGTTCCTGGCCATTGCCCTGGCTGATCCCTATACCGCGCTCGTGAGGCGCGAGGTGTCGTACCCCGGTCGCCGCATCGGGCTCGCCATCGATGCCTCCTCAAGTATGGAAACGCCCTTCCGAGCCGCGACGCTCAACACTCGTGGGGAGACCGACTCGGCATTCTTCACGACGGTTGCGGCCGCCGAGCGGTTCGTTCAGCGCCGAATCGAAGGCAAATATCGCGATCTGGTCGGCCTGGTGGAGTTCGGCAACGAGGCCTACGTCATCACGCCGTTCACGAACGACTACGACAACATCCTGTTGAGCATTTCGCTCATCGGCGATCCGGTCGAGTTCCAGCGGTTCCCCGATCAAGGAACGATCATCGCGCGGGCGATCGAAGTCAGCGTCGAGTTGTTCAAGGCATTCAAGTTCCTCGACGCCTCCGGCAATCTGCTCGTGATCTTCTCGGACGGCGAGGACACGATGGCCGCGATTCACGGAAGGAGCCTCGAAGACATCGTGCAGGGCGCGGTCGACGCCAAGGTCCCGATCTACTTCGTGAGAACGAACTACGATCGCGGCAAGGGGCAGCATATTCCTGACGACTTGTGGATTCCCGCGGTCGAGAAAACCGGCGGTGAATTTTTTGCGGCGAGCGACGAAGCGAGCCTTCTCGCGGCCATTGACAAGATCGATCGCGTGTCGGCCGGCACCATCCAGGTCAACGAGTACAGCAGCCAGCGCCCGCGCTTCTCGATTTTCGCGCTGATTGCCGCCGCCTGCCTGACCGGCGCGATCACCTCGAAGCTGGCCGTGCCGTATTTTCAGAAATTCCCGTAGCCCCAGCCCGCCGATGACGCGCGGAAGCATTCTGCGGCTCGCCTGCCTGTACTGGTTGGCCATGTTGACGTGCGGGCTTCCTGCCGCCGCGCAAACATTGCCGGCGCCACCGCCAGTCGAGGCATCCGGTCTCCTGACCCGCTCCGATTTCTCGCTCATGCTGGCGCTGCTCGGAACGGATGACCCGCGGTTTACCGCCGACGGAAGTCTGACGGCTGATGTCGATCTCTTCGGCTACGGAACCGGGCGAGCCAACCTGTTCATCGACTACGAAGGGACGCTCGGCAACGAACGCCATGATTTCGATCTTAACCAGGGCAACTACGTACTGGAGGCGTCAGCCTCCCGCAGATTCGGACCGGTGGAGGTCGCCGGTGTGTTTCGTCACGCCTCGCGACACTTGAGCGACCGGGCCCATCTGGGGTCCATCTCCTGGAACGTCTTCGGGGTGCGAGCGCTTCACCAGTGGAAGGCCGGTCGATCGACCATTGACGCGAGGCTTGATGTCGGAAAGGTGTACGAACCCCACTTCGTGGACTACCAATGGACGAATGACATCCGCATCGGCCTGCGGCGGCCGATCAGCCCTCGGGTTGCGCTGTTTGCGGGCGGGCACGGTGAATTGATTCGCGTCGATCCAGCGAAGGTCCGCGACCACGGTCCGTGCGGGGCGCGTGTGGAAGCCGGAGTCCGACTGCAGGGCACGGCAGCGGCCCTCGAGCTGTTCGTCGGCTACGAACGGCGGATCGATGCGTTTCCGACCGACCGAAGCCGCGTGCGACTTCTGGCGTTTGGGTTCCGGATCTACGGCTAGGGTGCCTGTCAGTAGCGATCTCGCGGCTCCATCGCTCGAACCTTAGTGACCGAACTGACGAAGGTGATGATCCATGTGGCGATAGCCCCACCGGAGCCAACCTGCCGCTGACATCCTGCCAAAAATCGGATGCGACTGCCCACCCAAACTCTCCGTGCACTTCGTGAAGAGATCCAACAAGGCTTCAAGTTCCGCGAGGTCCGCCTCGAACTGACCCGGCTTGGTCCCGCCAACCTCTTGATCGAGTTCCGGACGGGTCACGATTCCTGCCGGCCATGGAAGCGGCAGGTACAGAGCCACCCACTTGACGATCGTCCGTTGTAACCGCCCAGAGGCGGGACTCACCGACTTCTGCCCGGACACGATCCGAAACGAGTCCGTCAGGTGGCATACCATCTGGTGCGACGACATGCGTCCCCATCGCCGAGCGCTCGCAGGAGACACGGCTCTCAACCGCTGAACGATCTCGGCTTTGTCGCCCGGCCGGGCCAATGTCTTCATGCCGCGCCGAGCAGCCGTGCTCCACCGGCCTCGCGGAATGCCGTCAGCGCGGCGCGGCGTCCCGCTTCCGCCTGCGCCAGAATCGTCTGGAAAACCGGATCACCTCGCACGGCGTCGAACTGCCGGCTGGCGGAAAGTGTCGGAGCCACAAAATATCCCTTGGCGACCGCTTGTCGAAGCTGATCGAGCCCTCGTTCATACTCGCCGACGTCGCACAGCAGCCAACCCTCCTGAAAGATCGCTTCCGGGTCGTCCTGGATCTTCAATGTGCTCAGCGCCGCGATGCCGACGTTCATGTCCGCGGAACGGCGGTCGAGCCAGGCCATCAAGTGACCGCTCCACGACTGAAACGCCGCAATCCGCGAGATCTTCCGCATCTCGAGCAGCGCCTCCCGCGCCTCGTCACGTCGTCCCGCAAGTCCGAGGGCGATGACTCGGATCCCGGGGTCTCCTCCCCCGACGACCGGAGCGGACTCGGCGGCCAGCAGGCGATCGATCTCGCCGGCAATCAACAGCGTCTGCTCGAAACTCGTGGGCACGTTGGGATCGAGCCGGCGCGCCTCTGAATGCGCGGCGATCGACTCCTGGTTGAGTCCGCAGTAGCGGCACGCATGCACAAGCCCCGCGAAGAGCTCTGGATCGTTGCCGTGGCGCGTGGCCTCACCCAGCAGGCGCACGAGGGCCCGCTGTGCCTGGCCGATGTCGGCCTCGAGGTTGGCGTAGAACTTATGAGCCACCGTCAGTCGCGGGTTGATCTCGAGCGCTCGACGGAACGCATCCTCGGCGCGCACTTCGCTATCGGGGGTACTGTCGATGAACTTGCCGATGACGCGGTGACAGCGACCGATATGCGCCCACGCCGGGGCGAAGCGTGGATCCAGGTCCAGGCAGCGCTGATAGAGGTCGCGCGCGCGTGCCAGGCCATCGTAGCTGCGGGCGAGCTCGTTGGCGCGAAGATAGAACTCATACGCGCGAGCATCGTTTGGCGCGTCCGGTGCAGATGACGCCACGGCTCCGCCCAGCGGGAGCGACAACGCGTCAACGACACGCCGCGCAATGTCGTCCTGCAATCTGAACAAGTCGCCGAGCGAGGCTTGGACCGTCTCGGACGTCAGCAACGTGCCGCCCGGAGCTTCAACGAGCTGCGCCACGGCTCGCAACTGGTCACCGGATCGGAGCAGCGTTCCCATGACCACGCGGTCCACGTCGGCCTCCGCCGCCAGGGCTTTCAGATCCGGTGTGTCTCCTGCAAAACGCGCGGCGATGGCGCTGGAGCGCACGACGATCGAACCGATGGCAGAGAGCGAGGTCGAGATCGCGTCGGGCAGGCTGAAGGCCAGAAAGTCGGTCTCCGCGTCGGGGCGCAGCACACGGAATGGGAGTACGACGAGTCGCGTGAGCGTCTGAGCCAGGGCCTGGGTATCGTCGCCATCCACGCCGCGAACCGCGCGCAGTTCCTCCGCCATCGAATCGGCCGAGGGAGTCCGGTCCGCCGGCGGCTTCGCCAGTGCTCGACGGATCACGCGGTCCACTGCGGCGACAACCGGAGAACCGGTGAGCGCCGGCGGCTGCTCGTGAAGTGTGGCGTGCAGGATCTCAACCACCGTTCGGCCTCCGAACGCCGGTCGACCAGCGAGCATCTCGAACAGAATGGCGCCGGCGGCGAAGAGATCACTGCGGGCGTCAGTGGGCTCGCCGACCACCTGTTCGGGCGCCATATAGCGTGGCGTGCCCATCACGACCCCGGTGCGCGTCAGCCCTTCCATCGATCCGAGCGTCGGCTCGAGCTCCGGACGGGCAAGGCCGAAGTCGAGCAGCTTGACGCCATGGGGCGTGAGGAAGACGTTGGACGGCTTGAGATCGCGATGGACGATGCCGCGGGCATGTAGCGCCGACAGCGCGGCAAGCATCCCGAGCCCCATCGGCACGGCCTGGGACACGCTCAAGGGTCCGCGCCGCAGACGATCGGCGAGCGCCTCGCCTTCGAGCAGCTCCATGGCGATGAACAGCTGCCCCTGGTCTTCACCGATCTCGTAGATCTGACAGACGTTCGGATGATTGACACTGGCCGCCGCGCGCGCTTCCCGCCAGAACCGTTTGCGCGCCGTCTCATCGCCGCCCACCGACAACATCGTCTTGAGCGCGACCACACGCTCCAGCCGTTCGTCGCGCGCCGCATAGACGACACCCATCCCGCCTTCGCCGAGCTTGCGGGTAATGTCGTAGTGCCCAATGCGTGTGGGCAGGCCCTCTCGCGGTGCGCGGGCCGAGCTCGAAGGGGGATCCGGAGACGGCGTCGGTCCTATGAGCCAGTCGTACAGGACGCGCAGCCGTCCCCGGGCGTTGCTGTCAGAGGATTGGTCCCCCACGGGCACCGATCATACATACCGTGGGGACCCTGATGCGCGGCAACCAACTACGGGAGACGCAAGACCTGTCCAGGCTTGATCTTGTCGGGATCGGTCAACTGATCCTTGTTCAACTCGAAGATCTTCATGTAGGAACCCGCACTGCCCAGGTGCTCCTTCGCAATGTGGCTGAGCGTGTCACCGGCCTTGACCGTGTAGGTCTTGGCGGCAGGTGCAGCGGCTCCCGTGCTGGGCCCACCGGTTACCTGAATGTCGGCGACGATGTCCTTCTGCCATGTCGGGATTGTCTTGATCGCGGTCCAGATTTCATTCTTCTGGGCTTCTGTTGCCACAGTGCCCTTGAAATGCAGTTTGCCGTCGCGCTCCTCGGCGTTACCTTGGAACTTGCCCTTCGCCGTTTGAATCGCATACGCGTACGTATCTCTCAAGCCCATGAGTCACCTCCACTAATCGCGTCCTTGCCCTGAATACGAGCAAGAGTGTCGCCATCACGTTGACTGATCGGACACCTTCGCGACTCTACTCCCGTCGACTGTGGAGATCCATCACTTGCCACCGGCTCCGAAGACAGCTCGTCTATGGGCTCAGCCTTACTTGTTCGCGGGCAGGACGGCTGACGTCGTTGGCTGGAAGACGAGGCCCGCAACTTTTCCCTCACCATCGAAGACGACGCGCTGAAGGATCGTTTCCTTCTCGAAGGACAGGATCAGTTCGACAGCCTGCCTGCCCTCCATCGGGCCCTCACGCCGCTCGTTGATCGCCTTGAACGCGCCAAACTGGGCGACGAGTGCTGGCCACACTGGCTTGACCTTGGCTTCGGGCAGTTCCTTGGTCATCCTGGCGTCGAGTTCCTTCAAGATGTCCGCGGTCTTGCCATCCTGAAAGTTCTTGAGGATCGCCTCGGCTTTCGCAATGGCGGCCTCCTTCGCAAGCTGCGCGAGGACCGGTGACGACAATCCGACGGCAAGCGCGACGATCACGAGCGCGATGATCTTCTTCATGGCTCCCTATGACGTTTCGATGACTGTCCTGGTCTGGGTGAGTCTCCTGGCGTCGCGTCATCGAGCGGTTAGCTTGATCGCGTCAAGGTGTCCGGCGCCCTGCACTCCGGCGTAGTCGTACTTCAGCCGGTACACCTCGTCCTTCAACGCCTCTTCGAATGTGATGAACGACCACCCGTCGTCACGGAAACGCTGAAGGAGCTCGTCGAGATAGAGCGAGTTCAAATAGTTCATGTGGAGGAGGAGGACCTGTTTGACGGCTCGCCCCATTCTCGCGCGGCCTTTTGCGTCGTAGAACGCCGCCATCTTCATCATGTGATCGAGGTACTCGTCGCGCACGTCGATTGTGCGCCCCGCAGCCTTTGCGTCCACGAGCCGCTGGTTGTACACGTAGTCGTTGTTGTCGATGGTGACCGGTGCGACGATCGTCCCGCGCGAAGCCAGCCA